>ERZ795053.3862-NODE-3862-length-16657-cov-17.199313_pt1 | contig 16657 bp, 10 predicted proteins | sample MGYA00375137_ERZ795053 | MGnify/ENA primary metagenome ERZ795053 (study PRJEB30182, sample SAMN05720284) | activated sludge metagenome | isolation source: Anaerobic digester | place: Hong Kong | collected 2014-12-17 ...
CGGTAAACTATTCAAGCTGATCCATCTGGATGTGCCGCTGCTGCTAGGATTGCTGGCCGTCTCGGGATTGGGAATGATTGTGCTCTACAGCGCTGGGCAACAAAACATGGACCTGGTATTGGGGCAGGGTATGCGCTTGGGCTTGGGGTTTGTGATCATGCTGGCTCTCGCGCAGGCGCCGCCTCGTTATTTTCGGCTGTGGTCGCCGTGGATTTATTTGGCGGGTATTGCGCTGCTGCTTGCGGTCATGGCGGTTGGCGATATTTCCAAGGGCGCCCAGCGCTGGCTCGATCTGGGCGTCATCCGGTTCCAGCCTTCAGAGGTCATGAAGCTGGCAGTGCCAATGATGATGGGCTGGTTTTTTGCCGAGAAACCCCTGCCGCCCCGTTGGCTGCATCTGCTGGGTGGAGTTCTGATCACTGCCATTCCGTTTGTGCTGATTGCGGAACAGCCAGATCTCGGTACCGCGCTGGTGGTAGGGTCCGCAGGCGCCTTTGCCCTATTTTTAGCCGGACTGAGCTGGATCATCATGTTCGGAATCACCCTGCTGTTAGGCGCGGCGATTCCATTGTTCTGGACCTTTATCATGCATGATTATCAGCGCCAGCGGGTGTTAACCTTCCTGAATCCGGAAAGTGATCCGTTGGGTACCGGTTACCATATCATTCAATCCAAGATTGCCATTGGTTCTGGCGGTATCTACGGTAGAGGCTGGCTGAATGGCACCCAGTCGCATCTGGATTTCTTGCCGGAAGGTTCGACCGATTTTATTTTTGCTGCGTTTTCGGAAGAATTCGGTCTGGTTGGAGCTTGCTTGCTGCTAGCGCTGTATTTTTTCATCATCGCCCGCAGCTTGTACATGGCTGCGGGTGCGCCGGATACCTATACCCGGTTGCTTGCCGGTAGTCTTACGCTAATCTTTTTTCTGTATGCGTTCGTCAACTCCGGGATGGTCTCCGGGCTGTTGCCAGTGGTCGGCTTGCCACTGCCGCTGTTTAGCTATGGAGGAACTTCCCTGGTGACGATCATGGCAGGCTTCGGTATCCTAATGAGCGTTTATTCGCACCGCCGGACCCCAACGCGGTAATCGCCGCCCTCACCTACGACGAGACTGACGCGTGAAGAGCCCGTATTTATTACTTGGCATCGCTTTGCTGTTGTTGACCGCTTGTGCGCCGACCAGAGCCGTTCGCTCCCCTGTGCAAACCCTGGAAACTCCGTCCGTGGGGGCGGCGTCAGAATTGCCGTCCTCTTCTTCGATGCCGGTTCCGGAAATCGTGGTGGCGCGAGCGGCCCCCGAAGTTCACCCGTCGCTGGCCCAGCGGGCTGATGTGCAAGCTTTTATTCGCGAGATGGCAGCCCGGCATGGTTTTAACCCAGCGCGCTTGCAGGCAGTTTTTAGCCGGGCGCAAACCCAGCCCAGCATTATTGCTGCTATGTCGCGGCCTGCTGAAGCCAAGCCTTGGCATGCCTACCGGAATATTTTCGTCAATGACCGGCGCATTCGTGGCGGTGTGAAATTCTGGCGCACCCACGCAGCGGCCTTGGCCGAGGCGGAGCGGGTCTATGGCGTGCCCCCGGAAATCGTGGTCGCCATCATCGGTGTGGAAACCCAGTATGGTGGCAACATGGGCAGCTATCGTGTTTTGGAAGCCCTATCTACCCTGGCTTTTGACTATCCCCGGCGCGCCAGCTACTTCCGCAAGGAGTTAGTAAATTACTTGCTGATGACCCGTGCCGAAGGCATCGACCCGCTGGCATTGCGTGGCTCTTATGCTGGAGCCATGGGACTGGGGCAGTTCATGCCGAGTAGTTTTCTGTCCTACGCTGTGGATTTCGATGGTGACGGCCATCGCGATCTGTGGGGCAATCCGCGTGACGCCATTGGCAGTGTCGCCAATTACTTCAATAAACATGGCTGGCGTCCGGGTGAGCAGATCACCATACCCGCATCGGTCAGCGGTGCTGATTATTTTGGGCTGGTCAGCCGCACGTTAAGCCCCCCGGAGGACAGCGTTGCCAGCCTGCAAGCGCAGGGCGTCTTGCCCGTGGGGCCAGTGAGCGGTAGCCAAGCGGCGATGCTGCTGGAGTTTGAGAGCCGCAACGGCCCGGAATATTGGCTGGGTTTTACTAATTTTTATGTCATCACCCGCTATAACCACAGTCAGTTATATGCTATGGCGGTGTACCAGCTCGGCCAGGCCATTGGTGAACAATATGCGCGTTCCGGCGCTGAGGTGACCCCGTGGGAACGCTTGGCACGCATTGATAAAGCCTTTCGGTAGTCCTTCATCTGTTTCAAACGTCAATAACGATCGCACGATTTGGCATGCTAAAAGGTGTTGCCAATGCAAGGGAGGTCTTTTATGTCGAAATCCTGGAGCCATGCGTTGCTCTTCGCGTCCCTGGCGGGCACACTGGCCGGTTGTAGCAGTGTTCCTGACCAGCCGCGGCTAGCGCGCCCATTGACAGACGTTACCTATAGCACTGATTTGACCCGTTCGGATCCGGTTCCACAAGCAGAACCTCCCAGCCGTAGCGGCAATCCTGATACCTATGTTGTGTTTGGCCGGCGCTATCGCGTCAAGGAGACCAGTGAAGGTCACCGGGAAACCGGCATTGCCTCCTGGTACGGCTGGGATTTTCACGGACGCAAGACCTCCAGCGGTCCGCCATTCAACATGTTTGAGCTGACCGCCGCCCACAAGAGCTTGCCTATTCCCACCTATGCGCGGGTGACCAACCTGGAAAATGGCCGCAGCATCGTGGTGAAGGTTAACGATCGGGGACCATTCGTAGGTGAGCGGATCATTGATCTGTCCTACGCCGCTGCCGCCCGTCTGGACATGCTGAATCAGGGAACCGCTCAAGTCGAAGTGGTCGCCCTGGAACCCTATCAACACTTGCCGCAATTGGCGGCCCGGCGCGCTGAGGAGCGTGAGCGGCTTGCCCGGCGTGCTGAGGAGCGCGAGCAGCTTGCCCGGCGTGCTGAGGAGCGTGAACAGCTTGCCCGGCGCGCTGTCGAACCCGCGATAACGGGCAAGGAGAACACGCCATCACGGCTGGCAGGAAATACGGGCTCACAGTTGGCAAGGAATACGGGCTCACAGTTGGCAAGGAATACGGGCTCACAGTTGGCAAGGAATACGGGTCCTGTCAAGGGCAGCAAGGTAGGCAATCCAGTTGCGAAAATGCAGTTAGCTTTGGCGGCGCCGGCTGCTAAAGCACGCAAGGATAAACACGAAACGGCCAAAAACAGCACTGTGCCAGTTAGCAGGGGCAATGCGCTCTACGTAGTAGGTATGATCACCGAACGTGACAATGCCCGCCAGGTGCAGACCCGGCTGAGCAGCCAGTTGCAACGCAGCGTACAAGTCGAATCCGGTAAGGGTAAGCAATACGAAGTGCGGGTGCCGTTGCATGGTCCTGGCGAAGCGAAGCAAGTCGCAATTCGTTTGGCGAGTCTGGGGGTGAGCCGTTCCCGGATCGTCGCCGATTAATCGGCATCGAAAAATGACCGCTGGTCTGTCCTAGGGCAGCCAGCCGTTTTCCCTTAGGCTTCTGGTTAGAATCCTGCTTATCATTTTTTTAACTACGAGACTTGTTACGGACCATGTCGTACTCGATTCCAGCGCGCCTTTTTAATCTGCCTGCGGTCCTGATTTTTGCTTGGCTGACGCTGAGTGGAACGGGCGTCCATGCTCAAGAAGTCCAAACCATACCACCGCCACCGCAAGTGCCCGTGCGTGGCTATATTCTGATCGATTATCAGAGTGGCAATATTCTGGCGGAGATGAAAAGCGATGAGCGCATGGAGCCAGCCAGCATCACCAAACTCATGGCCGGCTATGTCATCTATAAGGCGTTAAGGTCGGGCAAAATCCATCTGAACGATCAAGTGACCATTAGTGAAAAGGCCTGGCGGACGGGCGGTTCAAAAATGTTCGTTAAGGTCGGCAGTCAGGTATCGGTGGAAGACTTGCTGATGGGTATGGTGGTGCAGTCTGGTAACGATGCTACCGTGGCGCTGGCTGAGCATGTCGCCGGTTCCGAGGAAACATTTGTCAAACTGATGAATCAGGAAGCCGAGCGGCTGGGTTTAGTCAGCAGTCACTTTGCCAATGCTCCAGGGATGCCCGATCCTAATCACTACATGTCAGCTCGCGATATCGCCTTGCTGGCCCGAGCGATCATCCAGGAATTTCCCGAACAATACACCCGGTATTCAGTGCGCAGTTTCAAGTACAACAACATCGAGCAACAAAACCGCAATCGGCTGCTGCTGACGGATGCTTCAGTCGATGGTGTCAAGACGGGCCATACGGAGTCGGCGGGTTATTGTCTGGTGTCCTCAGCCAAGCGCAATGACACCCGGTTGATCGGTGTGGTGCTCGGCGCTCAGAAAGAACGGGAACGGTTTCAGGCCAGCCAGGCCTTGCTGAACTATGGATTTAGTTTCTTTGAGAGTCACAAACTGTATGATGCAGGTATGCCCATTGTGACCGCGTCCCTCTGGAAGGGTCAGGACAATGAGTTGCCGCTGGGTGTGATTCAAGGACTCTACGTGACTGTGCCAAAAGGGCAGGCACCGCGTGTCAGTACCGTGACGTCGGTGCAACCGGTCATCGTTGCTCCAATCCAGAAAGGCCAGCCATTTGGTGAAATTGTGGTCCGGTTTGGCGAGCAGGATGTCAGTAAAGTACCGCTGGTCGCGTTGAAGGACGTTCCAGAAAGCGGCTGGTTTGGGCGAATGCTCGACTCAATCCTATTGTTTTTCTACTCTTTATTTAATTAAGCGAGTGGCGCGGGCAATTCCATCTCTATCGTAACGGACTGGATAGCCCATCCTATGTCTGGAGGGATTGGGATGAACGATGAATCACTATTGCAGTTTCCCTGTGATTTTCCGATCAAAATTATGGGTACGGGGGGTTCCGATTTTCGTCCGCTGGTGGTGGAGCTGGTGCGCCTGCATGCCCCTGATCTTGATGAGAACCGCATCACTCTTCGAGATAGCAGCAGGGGGCGCTACCAAGCAGTAACCATCGTGGTGCGTGCTCGCAATCGTGGGCAGCTGGATGCAATTTACCAGGATCTTAGCGGCCATCCGCGCGTGGCGGTGGTGTTGTGATGGAGATTAAGAAGATCAGATGAAATCTGGAATCTGATGCCAGCTGCAATCCCTGTTTGATGCTCAAATCTCTCTTGTTCCGCCGTTTGGGACACCAGGAATACCAGCCCGTCTTTGATGCTATGCGGGCATTTACTGAAGCGCGTGATGCGGATACCTTGGATGAATTGTGGCAGGTTGAGCACCCACCCGTATTTACTCAAGGGCTGGCTGGCAAGGCGGAGCATCTGCTTGCGCCAGGTAATATTCCTGTCATCCAAGTGGATCGTGGCGGACAGGTCACCTATCACGGTCCAGGGCAGATCGTAATTTACTGCCTGCTGGATGTGCGGCGATTGGGGTTGAGTGTGCGGGGATTAGTGACGGCGCTGGAACAGTCAGTGATCGAGGTGCTGGCCATGCATAATGTAACCGCCTATGCCCGGCCCAATGCGCCGGGCGTTTATGTGGAAGATGCCAAAATCGCTTCGCTTGGTCTGCGGATTCGCCAGGGCCGCTCGTATCATGGTTTGAGCCTGAACGTGGATATGGATCTGGAGCCATTCAGCCGCATCAATCCCTGCGGTTATCCTGGTCTGAGGGTGACTCAATTGCGTGATCTGGGTGTTGCGCTGACCCTGGAGGCGGCCGCTCAAGCCTTGTTACCCCGTTTGAGCCATAACTTGGGTTACTTAAAATCTTCCTTTGATATTAACGCGGTAGCTTGTTAGTGGGGCGGCATAGGATGACCGGTCCCGGTAGCGGCTTCCAGCCGGTGTGCCGTGGCATTGACCGCTCCACCGATTGTTTGAATCCAGGGATCGGCGTAGAGTCCAACGCCGGTCATTACGGCGCACAGCAGGCCGGCCATGATCAGTTCCCGGTAGCGCAGATCGGTCAATGATGACCCCGCGCCTTGCAGATGACGGGTGAGAAAAATCCGCTGATACGCCCATAGCAAATAACCGGCGGCTAATACATTGCCGGAGGCTGCCAGCGTGGCGGCCCCCCAGCCCTGCGCTTCCAGCAGTCCTTCCAGGGCCAGATGCGCGGCTTCGAATCCTGGAGTGCCCGGCATGGCGATGCTACCCAGCACGACAACCAGGAAGGTTAGTCCTAACAGGGGCGCAGTTTCAAACAAACCGCCCAGCCGGTGAAATCGCGTCGTGCCCAAGCGCCGGTAGAGCAATCCGGCGGTGATGAATAAACCGGATGTTGCTAATCCCAGGTTCAAAGCCAGAAGCAGGCTGCCCCGCAAGCCAGCGGGATTCAGCGAAAATAGCCCAGCAACTAACACGCCACTCTGGCTGATTACGGCGAAAGCCAGTAACCGCCGCAGGTCCTTTTGCCGGAAGGCCAGCAACGCGCCATAGAGCATACCGGCCAAGCCCAGCGCAATGACTCCAGTATCCCATTGCTGGGCGGCACCGGGTAATAGCGGAAAAACCCAACGCAACACTGCATAAATCCCAACCTTGGCGCCTGTCAGGAATACGATACCCACCGCTACTGTGCCATGACGGGCTACGATAGGCAGCCAAGCATGAAAAGGGAATAGGGCCAGGCGCACGGCCAGACCGGTGAACATCAGGATAAAGATCAATGATTGTTGACCTGCCGCTACCGGGGTTTCCAGCAGGGCCTGCCATGCAAAAGACCCGCTTCGATCCGTACCGGCTGCATGGTTCCAGCCCAGCAATACAATGCCAGCCAGCAACGCGGCCAGGCCGCCGAGCATGAAACGCAGGAAATGCCGGGCTGCCTGGCCACGCGCTGGACTGGTCCCATAGCGGGCGATTAAAAAGGTGGCTAGGATGATTTCTGCCAGTGCAAAAAACCAGAATTGCAGCAGATTCAGTGCGGTAAACATCCCCATCAGCACAGCTTCCAGCGCCAGAATGTTAGCGACGAACAGGCCGGGGCGTTCTTGCTGCTGGCGGTGTGACTGGGCGTATAGCAGGACAAACAGAGTCAGTAATCCTGTGAGCGGCAGAAACAGCACACTGATGCCATCAATACCCAGATGGATGCTCAGCCACGGCAGAATCTCAAACTGTTCAACGAACTGCATCCCCGGCATCTGTGGCTGGAAGTGGATTAGCAAATGCGCCGTCAGGATCAATTCCGTCACGGCGGTTGCGAGGCCGAACGCAAAGGCGGTATGCGCCTGCGGGGCGCGGAACGCAGCGAGTATCCCGATCAGAGGAACGATCAGCAGCGCACTGAGCAGCGGAAAACCGGCAGATGCCGTGCCTGGCTCCGCACTCGCCATCATTCCGCCCATGCTGGCGAGCATCGCTAGGAGGATTACCAGCGCCGCCATCCCCATCCAGGATCGTCCCATCCATCGCTCCAGCCGGTTCAAACCCCATCCCAGCCGGTGACTCGCTACCGCGAACCGTTGGCCAGCAGTTTTGAACATCAATTGTTCCTCAATCCAGTGGAAAACTGCTGCGGTCCATTCAGTCGCCCGCCCAGCCAGACCGGGTTCCTGATCGATGGCGCCTGGCGCGCGCTCCAGCATCTGCCTGACTCCCAGATGGTGTTCTTCCCATTGCGCGGCTGACGACAGCGCGTTAACTGCCGGTGCGGGCAGTCCAGTCGCTCGATCTATTACCCTGGTGTCGAAACGGCTTAGTCCGCTGGCCAATCGCTGTACCGGGCGGACAATGATTCCATCGATCATGTCGTCCAGCCAGAATCGCTGAAGCGCGGCGGTGTAAATGCCCGGCCGTTGCGCCAGCGCATTTGACACCGGGCGGGTGCGTTCGCCACCAAGCTGACGCAGGATCGAGGGTGCGCTGAGGAACTGATAACCCCGGAAGATGGCATGACAGCATAGGTGGATCAGCGCGAGCCGCCAGAATCCCAGGCCGCAGGCCAAAAACATCAGTCCGGCTTGGCCGGAGGTTGAGAAAATCAAACTGCTTTTGATATCGGTCTGCGTCAGTCCAGCCAGGAATCCGTATAGCGCAGTTACCGCCCCGGTAATCGCTATAACTGCCATGATTATTGGGGATTGCTCGAACAGCGGTTGCAGGCGCAGTATCAGATAAACGCCGGCGTGAATCATGACCATGCCGTAAAAGAGCGCGCTCGATGGCGTCGGTCCCTCCATGGCTCGGGCCAGCCACGGCGCCAGTGGAACCTGGGCCGACTTGGCAATCGCTGCCAGCAGGAAGCAGCCCGCGAGCACCTCGGCTTGTTCTGGACTCAAACCGGCCGCGCCAGCGTTGACTGTTACCCAATCGGCACCGCCCAGCCAATGAAATGACAATGCGATGCCCAGCAAAAATCCGGCATCACCGGCCCGGTTGGTGACAAAGACGCGGGTGGCGTTGCTAGCTGCGACCGGACGGTCCTGGAAGAAGGAAATCAGCAAATAGGAACAGAATCCGGCCACTTCCCAGCCAATGAAGGTCAGCACGGCATTCCCGCTCATGACCAGCACTGCCATTGCAGCAGTGAATAGGCTGAGGATCATAAAGAAGCGATGGAACCCGGTTTCGCGATGCATGTAGTTCACGGCAAACCGGGTTACAAGCAAGCATCCTAGCGTGGTGACGGCCAGCAGCGCGAGAGTCAGGGGATCGGTGATAAAGTTGAGATTGACCTGATAGCGGCCGCTGGTCAGCCAGACGCCGGGCATGATCTGATCCGGCAATGTTCCCGCCAGCCGGGCGGCGATCAGGACCAGCGTCGCCGCCAGCGAACCGGTACTGGCACTGAGCGCGATCCGGCGGGTGTGCCGTTCATACGCTTCACCATCTGCTTGCCCAAATAGAATCGCAAGCCCAATCCATAAAGCAGCGGCCAGCGGTAGAGCGGGAATCAAGGCTATGAGCCAGTCGAACATGTTATTTCCTCGCTACGCCTCACCGATCAATACCGGCGGCAACGGACCGGTTTGCCCGCGATACCAATCGCCGGAACGGCGGCAGGCGGGCAGCGGTTTCACCGGCCCCGTCCATGGCACAAAGCCTTGCGCCGGGTCAAAAATAGCGAATTCTCCGGTATCAGGGTCTTTGGCAATGACTTGCACCCAGCCATTGCCGATCAATTCTTGCAAGGGCGGTTGACGCCCGTAGATAGCAGCCAGCACGCCGGTGCGTGCCTCGACCACGATTTGCAGGCGCAGCGGCTCATGAATCTCGATCATCTGCCGGGGCAAACCGGTGCGCAGGTCGCTGCTGGCGCCTTCCATGACGGCGAACAGCCCGGTGACGTTATGCGGGGTTTTGGTCCCGCAACCGAACCGCTCGTTGTTCACTGTGGAAAAGTAATACTCCAGGTTAATCCCTGCGCCGACCGGTCCTACTGCCAGCAGAATGCCTTCCAGTACCGTGCCGTTAGGATCTTGTGTGGGATCATAAGACACCAGGAACGCCCGCCGGTCTAAAAACACCCCTTGACTCATCGACCGGCGGCCTACCAGCGCGGCCGCATTCGTGGCATGGCCTAATTCCGGCCTTGCCTGGCTGAAATCCCGGGAGCGCTCGATGACATGGCGTAAGGCCTGGGCGGGCGCCGGGTCGCGCGGCGCGGAAGCGAAGCGCCGGCAGCGTTCGTGTGCGGATAGCGTGCGGGCCTGATCCAGAATCCGTTGCAGCTCCTTGAGCGCCCGTTCCGTCTCAGCCGGCAGGTTGCCCCGGTCGTAGAAGGTGATCTGCTCGTCGCACGTATTATGCTCTGCGCCGATGAACCAGGTGTCTGCCGGTATGGCTATGCCGCGTTCCGCCAGCAGCGCCCGCACCTCTGGCCGGTTGGCCATGGCGGCGAAGGCCCGGGCGTTTGGTCCGCCATGCCGGCCGCCGCAGGCGCCACAGTCATACGCGCCCAGATGCGGGTTGTTCTGACTCATCGAGCCGTGCCCCATTAGAATCACCAGCGGCGCGAATTGCGCCGTCAGTCCGGTATTGCGTAACAGCGCGGCGACCCGGTCGGCTTGCTCGGTGCTGGTGAATCCCAGGCGCGGCTGTTCCGGGGTAGCCGGGATCAAGGGGTCGGCGGCATTAATCACGGCCTCGGTTGGTGCGCCGGGAACCCAGCGGGCATCCAGTGCCTCCGCAAGCTGGCCTTGCCGGAAAGGCGCGAAAATCTTGCTGGCGAGGACCGGCAGCATGCCTGGCGCCAGCGTCGCGATCAGCGGGGCTGATGACACCAGGTTACGCCGGATCTCATGGTAAAAGGCGCGCAGGCGATCACGCAGCACCCGGCGCCGGTTGCGCAGCATATGCTGGTTTTCAGTGCCGGGCTGGGGAACTTCCCGCACCTCATGCGCCGGCGTGACCACGACCGGGCAAAGAGGGGTTGCCACGCGATCATCCAATCCTCGCCAATTCATTGCCACGCCAAAGAAGCCTGCTGCGCCTAGGGTTTCAATCGCCGGGTGCAGCTCTTCCAGATGGCGGCGGATGCCTTCCTCACGATCATCGATGCAAAACATCACCTGCGCTTGCGGCCGGTGTTCGCGAACGGCCCAGCGTCCCCGTCCTTGATTGCAGGCTAAGGCGTTGATCAGCGTCTCCCGGTAATGGTGCTCATAGGCGCATTGCCAGAGTGCGCCGCGCAGGCTGGGCGATAGCTCGTCGAGCGTTGATAGCAGACGTTCCCGGCGGTGCTGGGAAAGTGCACGCAGTTCGCCGCCGGACAATCCCAGATGCTGAGCCAGGCGAAACAGCCGCCAAGCATCGCCATGTACTGTCGGCATGCCTGGCTGATCAGCGGCTGGGCTATGCCGCCAGGTCCAGATCATGTCAGCCAGGCTGTCCCAAGCATCTCTGGTTTCCTTGGGTGAGGAGGGGAGGCGTGCGGCATCGGGGTGGTTTGCATCATCGATCAAGCCGCGTGCCCGGCTCGCCAAATATTCGGGCAGACGCCCTTCATACAAGGCATAGCGGATCAGTGCTTCTGCCGGGCGCGGCCGTAAGTGGCCGCGCAGCGCTGGCAGTGTGGCCTCCAGTCCCCATGTCTCCCGGCACAAACGTTTGCTCCACAGGTTGTCGAGGCTGAGCCGCACCGCGAGATAATCGGCTAGCGCGACTGGCGTTGCTTGGTTGGCTGGGTAGCCGGGGTGTTGCTGCCGCCAGTTCATCATCCCCGACCAGCCCGGGATTTCCAGCGCCAAGCGGGTGAGATAGCCTTCCCAGTGTGATTCAGGAACACCGAGCCGCTGTAGCTCAGCAATGATCGCCGCCACCGGTTCATCCGGCCAATGGGCTATGCCCTCACGCGCTTCGGTTAATCCAGCGAACATCCAAGCGAAATCATGTTTGATGAAATGGCGCCAGGCCGTGTACAGGCCAGCATGACGTTTGGGCAGGTTCCAGGCAGCCAATCCTTCATCCAGGTGAGCTGCACAGAAGCGAATGAGCATTGGGCGCACTTGATCCAATAGATTCTGGCCGGTCAGCGCCTGCAACAAGCCGTGTAGCGTGGTTCCTTTTCCTACGTCGGCGAACAGCCGCTCGATCAGCGCTAGAGATTCTGTCTGCATCTGCTGGTGAACGACCGGACCCTCCGCATCGTCTGCGCTCCCGGCTCTGAACCGGGCCAGCAGTGACTTGGCCAGGGTCAGTTGCAGATCCACCAGTTCCTCTGGATGAAGGCTCGCAGCCGGTAATTGGAAGCTTTCCAGACAGGCTCGCCACAAGTCTTCCAAAGCTGCGCTGGCATCTTGGCCGGACACTTTTAGCAAGCGCTGACGGGCTGGCGCGGGTACATCATCCTGAAAGCAGTGCGTGGCATCGAGTTCTTCCATCTGCCAAACCAATTGGCTAGGTGTCAGAGCATCCACACCGTAAACGAGTGAGATGCGCAGCACCTCACCGCGCTGGATCGTTCGCTGACCGGGTTGCGCCACCACTTCCTCTTCTTGCAAGGTTGCACGCTGGGCGAAAACAGCATCGAAATCGGTATCGCCGATCCGGCCGGCCCGGTACAGCTTACGGAACTCTGCTTCAGGCAGATAGGCGCGAATCCCGGTGAGTTGTTCCGCTCCGGCCAGTGCCTGTTCAAACGGTAAGTGCTGGTAACCGTGCAAGGTATTGTGATGGACAAAGTTTAGAATCGGCGCTTGGCCAGGCAGTACATGATCCAAATGGGCAATGGCGTGCTCGACGAGCTGGCGGGGTGTGAGCGGCGCATGATGTACAGGATCGGTTTGCGGATGGGCGGCCGCCGTCGTGGTCATGGCATCGTTCCTACGGCAGTGGGGTGAAAATGGCGGTTAATTTCGCCACTGTGGCGCTCATCAGCGCAATGACCGGGGCGGGTATCATGCCTAGGATGAGTAACCCTGCTGCGAGTGGAGCGGCTGCTAGCAGCTCACGCGGCTGCAAGTCGCTGAGTTCTGCCCACTCCGGCCGCACCGGGCCAGCGAACAGGCCGCTGATGGTTCGCACCGCATACGCAGCGCTGATTAGCACGCCAAGACTGGTCAGCACCATCAACCAGCCCCACTGTTGAAAGCCGCCGATCAAGACATGCAGTTCAGCGATAAACCCAATCAATCCCGGCATCCCCATACCCGCCAGCAGGGCCAGGGTCATGAAGAGGGCAAAGCGCGGCGTCACCCGGATCAGCGCCCCGTAATCGGCGGCCTCGCGGGTGTGGGTGCGTTCGTAGAGCAGGCCGATCAGCAGAAACAACGCGCCGGCGATCAGGCCATGGGCGGTCATTTGCAGAGCAGCACCCAGCAATCCGGTCTCATTTAGGGCCGACAGGCCAAGTACCACCACCCCCATATGGCTGACTGAGGAATAGGCAATCATCGCCTTCAGATCGCTCTGCCGCCAGGCCAATAGTCCACCGTAGAGGATGCTGACCAGCGCGATGCCAGCCAGCAGCGGTTGCAAGGCCCGCGTTCCCTCCGGTAGCATCGCCATGACGCGCAGCAGACCGTAGGCGCCCATTTTCAGCAACACGCCAGAGAGCAGAATGCTGACCGGGCTGGGGGCTTCGACATGGGCCAGCGGCAGCCAGCCATGCAACGGGAAGATAGGAATTTTCACCCCAAAGCCAATGAGAAAGGCCAGCAGCAACCACACTTGTTCCTGGCGGGGGAGAATTGCCGCTGCCTCGGCGATTGCCGCCATGGCGAAGGATTGGGTAGGCGTCAACCGGTAGACGGCTATCAGGCCGATCAGAATAAAGATCGCGCCACCCATGGTGTACAGCACAAAATTGAGGCTGGCTACATGGCGTTTTTGGCCACCCCATAGATCAATGAGAAAAAACAACGGGATGAGGGTCAGTTCCCAGAACATGAAGAACAGCGACCAGTCCCTGGCCATGAATACTCCCAGCATGGCAAATTCCAGGATGAGCATCCAGGCGTGGTAGCCTTTCATGCCCGTTGTTACGCGTTCCGAGGCCAGCAGCGCCACGGCCGCCAGCAAGGTTGTCAGCAGCACCATCGGCAGGGCCAGCCCATCAACGCCTAAGGCGTAGGAAACGCCGATGGTGGCGCTCCAAACGACCTGTTCGACGAACTGAATCGCTGCTGTGCTCCGGTCGAACTGGGTCAACAGGCTCCAGGATAACACGAGGGTGAGGCCGGCATGAACCAGAGCCAGACCGCGGATAAGCCGATGTTGGGCCGCCGGCAGTAAAGCAACGAGCAATGCCCCGAAAAAGGGAACCCATAAAATAAGACTGAGCATATGCATGAGAAAGTGATTCTGTTCTTTAGTATTCTTCCATGATTATACGCCTGATTTCTAAATTCTCTTTTTCTGGAGATGCTTAATGCAGTGCTCGATTTATAAAAGCCGCCGGAAGCAGGATACTTATCTTTATCTGGCCATTAAGGACGATTTTTCCCGCCTGCCTGGGCCTCTGTTGAAGCTGCTGGGCGAGCCGGTGCATGTCATGGATCTGGAACTGCACCCAGAACGGCGATTGGCGCAGGAAAATACCGCTGAGGTGCTGCACAATCTTCAGCAACGCGGCTGGCATTTGCAGATGCCCCGGCAGGAATGGCCGGAGACGGAGGCCAAGCATTGAAGAAACGTTTTCATGCAACTGGAATTAGCCGGTCAACCGCTTCAGGGCCTCGCGGTATTTGGCGACGGTCTTCTGGACGATCTCCGGTGGCAGTTCCGGTCCCGGTGGCTGCTTGTCCCAATCCAGCGTTTCCAGATAGTCACGCACGAACTGCTTGTCGAAACTGGGCGGGTTGATGCCGGGCTGGTAGTGGTCTGCGGGCCAGAAGCGTGAGGAGTCCGGAGTCAGTGCCTCGTCCATCAGCACCAGACGCCCATCCTCGTCCAGTCCGAACTCAAATTTGGTATCGGCGATGATGATACCCTGTGCTAAAGCATAGTCTGCGGCTTCCCGGTACAGCCGCAGGCTGATTTCTCGCATCTGTTCTGCGAGGTCTTCCCCGATTCTGGTGACGACATGGTTAAAATCTACATTCTCGTCATGCTCGCCCAGCGCCGCTTTGGTGGAGGGCGTAAAGATTGGCTCCGGTAACCGGTCTGCCAGTCTCAATCCATGCGGCAGGTGAATTCCGCAGACCATGCCGCTCTGCTGGTAATCCTTCCAGCCCGAACCGATCAGGTAACCGCGCACGATCGCTTCCACGGGTAGGCCCTGAAGCCACCGTGCCACGACCGCACGGCCGGCTACATGGTCACGCTCCACAGGATCTGGCAGCGCCTGCTCCAGAGTTTTTTTGGCGATTTGCAGATGGTTGGGGACGATACGCCGGGTACGCTCAAACCAGAAATTCGACACTGCAGTCAGCACCGCGCCCTTGCCAGGGATCGGTGTCGGCAGAATGACATCGAAAGCCGACAACCGGTTACTGGCCACCATGAGCAGATGTTGATCATCCACGGCGTAGAGATCGCGGACCTTGCCGCGATAGACAAGCGGCAGGCTGGTGACTTCAGGTGCAGCGGTAGCATCGGAAACAAGCATTTACGGATTACTCCTAACCAAAATAGAGCAAGATGTTGAAATTGCGCCTCGCCGGTCATGCCCGCGGTTGTGATAGAACCGGGATCATTGGTCTGTTAGAGGGTCTGAAGGACCGGCACTTCATGCAATGACTAGTACACATTATCATTGTTGGGGTTAGCTACTGTAATCCCCAAAAGTGCCATCACCTCAATTAAAGTTTGCAAAGCGCCGGCAAAACGCAGGCGGTCAATTTGTTGACCTACAGAATACAATTGCTGGCGAATCAACGGATCGGTCATTCGTTGCATCATCTCAGTGAATTGGCTTTTAGCTTTTAGATCATGCGCAGCGAGCAATTCCGTCAGAGTGGTAACTTGTCCAACCCATGATTCCAGATCAGACAATGATCGTTCAGGCGCTTGATTATCATTAAGCTCCCCGGTCACGTTTGTCATTTCAGTATTCAAATTCAGCTGACTAATGCCGGTCAGTACTTCCTGCAATCGCGTTTTTGCATCGCTCAATCGCCCGGAAACAACCTCAGGATGATGGCTAATCGCCTGTTCCAAGCATCGCATTGCTTGTGCCAGAGACACAGCGGCAAGATTTCCCGCTGCTCCAGCCAAGGCATGCGCCTGATGCGTTGCTTGTTCCTCGTCCCCAACATCCAGAGCAGTTTCAATCGCTGTTAGCATATGGCTGTACTGCTTGGGAAATCGGGCTAAAAGTTGCCGGTAAAGCGTCTCGTTACCATTCAATCGCTGGAGACCGGCCGCCAGGTCGAGGCCGGGTGCAGCATCAGGTAAAGAAGCCGCTGTAGTGCTTGGCAGGGTTTCAGTTCCGGCCTTTTCCCCGCTCTCAATGGCGAGCTGTTTATATGGATCATATTTGATCCAATATCGTAGTTTCCGGTACAAGGCCGGTACGTCAATCGGCTTGGTCAGATAATCATTCATACCAGCAGCCAGACAGCGTTCCCGTTCCCCGGCCAGCACATTGGCCGTCATCGCGATAATGGGTAAGTCGGCATAGCGTGGATCAGCCCGCAGCTGCTGGGTGGTTTCATAACCGTCCAGTACGGGCATCTGTAAATCTATCAATACAACATTGAATCCCTCAGGATTGGCCCGAATCATTGCTAATGCTTCCTGCCCATGATCGGCAACCTGCACCTGCAGCCCGGCTTGGCGCAATATTTCCGCTGCTACCTCTTGATTGATCGGTTGATCCTCCACCAGCAGAACTCGTGCTCCGCGCAGCCGCTGCATGCCCTCAAGCGCATGAGCCGGTTCCTGCCGCGTTTCTACTTCTTTCGGCCCGGCGTGACCAAAAGCTGCTGTAAAACGAAAGGTGCTGCCTTGATTTGGAGTGCTGATGACGGCGATGCGCCCACCCATCATTTCCACGAGCCGCTGGCTGATGACGAGACCCAAGCCGGTGCCGCCGAACCGCCGTGTGATGGAAGCATCTGCCTGACTGAACATTTGAAACAACCGGGCCTGCTGTTCCAGCGTCATGCCAATGCCCGTGTCGCGCACCGAAAACTCCAGGCGAATCTGCTCTGAGGAGTTTTCTAACGCCCGGATGGAGACTTCGACCTCACCTTGCTCGGTGAACTTGATCGCGTTTCCTGCCAGG
>ERZ795053.3872-NODE-3872-length-16644-cov-14.289047_pt1 | contig 16644 bp, 11 predicted proteins | sample MGYA00375137_ERZ795053 | MGnify/ENA primary metagenome ERZ795053 (study PRJEB30182, sample SAMN05720284) | activated sludge metagenome | isolation source: Anaerobic digester | place: Hong Kong | collected 2014-12-17 ...
CCCTCACGGTGCAGAATGGGGGGGAAATCAGTGCTGGCACCTTTAGCGAAGGCCCCGCCGGGGACGTGACCGTGAGCGTCGGCAATCTGCTCGTGGATGGGATGGGGTATGACGGCTTTACTGGAATTTCCAGCCAGGCCAACTCTACCGCGCTCGGTGATGGAGGAAACGTGACCGTGAGCGTGACCGATACTCTCACGGTGAAAAATGACGGGCGAATCAGCGTCCGATCCTTTAGTGACGAAGGCAACGCAGGTGAATTAAAAGTCAATGCCCCTTATCTGACTCTGACCGATGGCGGCAGCATTGTCGCTACTGCATCGGACACCACTGGCGGCAACGTCACGATCAACGCCGATTACCTTAAGTTACTCAACGGTAGCGAAATCAGTTCCTCGGCAGGCGGCAACATCTCTAACAGCGACGGCGGCAATGTCACTATTCACAGCACCAACATCGTCGCGCTGGACGGTAGCACCGTGACTGCCCGTGCTGAAGAATTTCAGGGGGGCCGCATCCGCATCGAAGCCCAAGCCTTCCTACACGATGCGCCTACGGTTGACGACGTTCTAAGCGCCACTGGTGGCCGCAGCGGCAACGACGGCACCGTGGAAGTCAACGCCCCGACCACAGATATCAGCGGTAGCCTGGCCAACCTCAACACGCCCTACCTCGATGTCTCCCACCACATCAGCCGACACTGTGACAGCGGCGACCGCGACGAGCGCAGTCATTTCCTGATTCATGGCCGGGGCGCATTGCCGCTCGGGCCAGACGAGGCGATGCCCGCGCCCCTCAGTCGCTGTCTGCCGACGGAACCCGTGGCGCTGGCTTCTTCGGCAGCGAACTCCCGCCAGGATGTCCCCGCCGCGCCGGTCTCGGTGCAACCGCCTCCTGGGGCCGAGTTCGGTTTCAATAACCGGTGAAGCGATGAGCGTTCGGGGTTCGCTATTTCCTAATGCCACGGAGCCTCCCCCCTTTGAAAAAGGGGGGCCGGGGGGGATTTTGACCTGTGGCTGGAACTCACGGCGTTCAAATCCCCCCCGGCCCCCCTTTGCTAAAGGGGGGAATCCAGCGTTCAAAACTTACCGGGAAACGGTATAACTTAAACATCCCGATTTAAGTATCCAAAAAATCGGGGTCAGTACAGCCCACTGTCCATGAACCTACTTCATCCCCTTCCCGAGAAGCTCACTGAGGAAGCGTTCACTGAACTGCTGCGTCATGACGCCGTGCGCATCGAGCGGATTGTCTCGAACGGCCACGCCTCCCCGGACGGCTTCTGGTATGATCAGGACGAAAACGAATGGGTGTTGTTGCTGGAGGGGGAAGCCGGTATCGAATTCGCCGATGGCGAGCGGGTTCACCTGACGCGGGGCGATGCGCTGAACCTGCCCGCGCATACCCGGCATCGGGTGACGTATACTTCGCGCCCCGCCATCTGGCTGGCGGTGTTTTACCGTCACCGGCCCTCGTAAAAGCAAGCCTGGAAGACAAAGATTGACTAAAACTGTGGTTGTTCTGGCCGTTGGCAATCCAAGTCGGGGGGATGACGCCCTGGGTCCCTTGTTCCTGGAGCAACTAGCGGCTGAGCAGGAACAACGTAGCGACTGGGGGAACATTGAGTTGCTGACCGACTTCCAGTTGCAGATCGAACATGCCGTTGATCTGGAGGGCCGGGCGCTGGCCCTGTTTGTGGACGCCAGCGTATCCTGTCCAGCGCCGCACCAGTTGACCCGTCTCCAACCGTCGCGGGATACCAGCTATACCAGCCATGCGCTGTCGCCAACTGCGGTGCTGCACGTTTATCAACTAATTAATCAAACGCCACCGCCGCCAGCGTTTCAACTGGCGATTCGCGGCGAGCGATTTGAACTGGGCGAGTCTTTAAGCGCGACAGCGGAGACCCACCTTGCAGCAGCAATCGAATTCGCCAGACGGCTGCTGGCGCGGCCCGATGTTGAAACATGGATGGACTGGGCGGCTATTTGACTGAGCAGCGCGCTACGAATTGCCCGATCCGTTCCAGCGCCTCCCGCGCTTCCGGGAGAATCGGTTCAAACAAGTGCCAGACATGCAGCATATCCGGCCAGGTTTCCAGTTTCGCCTGAGTTCCGGCAATGCGCGCCTTGTTCACATAGCGACGGGCGTCGCCCAACATCATTTCGGCTTCGCTGACCTGGATCAGCACCGGCGGCAATCCCGACAAATCGCTAAAAATCGGTGAGAGCAACGGATTGGGCGGCATCATGCGATTGATGGCCCAGAAAATGAGCAGCCGGATGGAAAAGGGAATTTTCATGAATTTGCCCAAACCCGGACCGAGCATCCAGTCGGATTGGGCATGGCTCTTGAGGGTGGGACTGGAGAAGGTCATATCTACGCTGGGCGAGAGGGCGATCGCGCCGTCAGCCGCGCGCAAACCGGCGTCACGCGCCCAGGCGATCAGCATGAGCGCCAGACCGCCGCCCGCCGAGTCGCCGGCGACGAACAATTCCTGAACGGGCGCCGATTCCTCGGGAGCGTGGTCGAGAATCCAGCGATAACCGGTCTGGCAATCAGCGATCAAGTCTCGCCGCGTATGTTCCGGCATCAGCCGATAATCCAACGCCAACACTGAAGCGCCCGTGATCCGGGCCAATTGCGTGGTGATCACCCGATGGCCATGCGGGCAACCGCTAATGAAACTGCCGCCATGCAGATAAAGCAGGCGGCGATTCGGGTCAGCATCCGGGGCCAGCACCCATTCGCCGGCAACGCCGCCGGCATCGACTTGGCGAATCTGGTATCCCGAATGACTTGCGAGCAGGGAGGGTTCTACAAATCCACGCGCCATGACCTTGCGGACGGTTTCCAGCCATTGTTTCCGTGGAGCGGTGCGAATTTCGGTCTGCGCCTGTTCCAGCAACCGCAAGACTTCCTGATGTTCGGGACTGGCGTGGTCGCGCGAGCCGGTGCGAGCGTTAGGGATCGGTTGATCGTAACTCCGCAGACTGGGGCCTTTGAGGAAAATCTGGATGAGCAGCCAGGCGGCAAGAAGGATGGATAACACTCCGGCCAAGGTGATCAGTGTCCAATCCGGCATCAATTTTTGCTCCCATTACATTGGATAATCGCCGATAAACCAATAATGTTTTCGATGGCCATGCCTGTTTATCGGATTGTAACCGTTCAGTCCCCCCCTTTGGCAAAGGGGGGTTAGGGGGGATTTTGGCCCCGTCGCCCGTGCGCAATCCCCCCCAGCCCCCCTTTTTCAAAGGGGGGAGGTGAATGCTTACACCGGATTTAATCATATCTGTTCAAATCATGACTAACCACAGTCAAGCTCAATGCGCGAAATAACGGGTCAGCCTATAATTCTGATATGCAAAAAACGTTGTCCCTGTAGTCACCGGCGCTAACCCACGCCTCAGAGGAGACCCAAAGCATGGTGCTGCGCCTGCTGCAATCCATTTTCACTACCGCCCCCAACAAACCGGGCAAGTTTGATGAAGCGTTGATTCGATCCGCAATTGAGCGGGTGGTAGACGGCACCGATCCGCGCCTGCGTGCGGTCAGACACTATCAGCGCAAATTGCGCGACGCCGTGGAGCAGGCCATCGAATTCGTGGTCGCCTTTGTCGACACCTTTCCGCCGGCGGTCGAACTCAGCCGGCGCAGTTTCACGACCGATCCCCGAGTGCGCGCACTGTTCGCCTCGCCAGAACAACTGCGGGAAGTCATCAGCTTCAGTCAGGGGATGCTCGGCTATCTCGACCAAAACCCTGGTCCGTTGCCCGAGACGCTTTATGCGGTTCTCGTGGCGGAACGGGTCGAGAAAAACATCATCGGCATGGATTTACAGGGCGACTTGATGCGGCGCGACGTTGTGCAAACCGTGGTGAATTTCCATGACCCGCGCGTCTCTCTGCCGACCGACAGTGCGACCGAGAGTCGCCACAACGCCATGAATCGGGTATTCGACTACCTGGTTGAGATTGCGCTGCAACGCCTGCTCTCCACCCGCAGCCGCAAGCAGCAACTGGAGCAGCAACAGCGCCTGCTGTTGCAGAAAAAGGCGCAACTCTACAAAGCCAGTACGCTGGCGTTGGAACCGCTGATGGAAATCCGGGTTCCCGCCGCGCCCGACGCTGGCGCGCTGGAAAAGCAGTTGCAGGAAATCGAAACCGAGTTGACGCACATCCGCATCAGTTCCGCCACCATTGAAAACCATCTGGCGAAAGTCGCTGCAACCTTGCGCGAGCCGGAAAAACACCTGCGGTTGGAACGGGTCATCCTGCATCTCAACCACATGAACGTCAAGATGTCGGCGAATTCGCGGCATAACACGAACATGCTGGAATTCGATGAGATTGTGTTGCGTCAGGATGCGCGCCGCTTCACCATGTTGTTTGCGCGCTTTCCCAGCAGTGAACTGTTGCCGCAACCCGATTTCCTGGAACAAGCGCGCCGGATGTTGACGCCACGGGTGATGACCTGAACTCATCCCTTCGCGCTGTCGGGCAACGCTTCGCTTTGATCCGGCCTATCGTTCTGACGCTAACCGATGCGCATGGCGCGTCGTTTCCGGCAGGCGGTAGCGGGTACAGCAGGCCATTACATAGTGAATGGCCGTATCCAGGCTGATCCGGTGACCGGGCGAAATGTACAGCGGTTTGACATTGGGTCGGGTTCGCAATACCGCGCCAATGATTTCACCCTTCGCCCACAACGGCGCCCATGCGCCACGCTGATTCAGCGGGTCGTCGTGTGCACCGCATAAGCGAGTCTTGGCCACGCCAATCGATGGAATATCCACCAGCAAACCCAGATGGCTAGCGATGCCCAAGCGCCGGGGATGGGCAATGCCTTGTCCGTCGCACAGCAACAGGTCCGGCGGTTTCCGCAACTGTTCCAACGCCTCCAGCACGGCGGGCAGTTCGCGGAAGGAGAGGAGTCCCGGCACGTAGGGAAAGGAGGTCGGACGACGGGCGATAGCGGTTTCCAGCACCTCCAGTTCCGGGTAGCGCAGCACCGCAATGGCCGCACGGGTCACAGCGCCGCTTTCCTCAAATCCGACATCGACTCCGGCCACCCGCCGCACCGCCGCCAACCGATCCTCCAGAATCAGATGAGGACGCAATTCCCGCTGCAAGGCGATAGCTTCGGCGGGACTGAGATTCCAGGAATGGACGACAGTGGTTTTCATCCCGGTCGGGGATTGAGTCATATCACTCAGCGCAAATAACCAAGTCGCCGTAAAATCCCCAGACCAGTGATTCCCAGCGCTGCGCCGGCTGCCGAAGACAGCAGGAAGGGGAGAATCAGCAGGGTCAACGCCAGGTCTTTACCCATCAGGTAAGGCGCAACCAGCAGCGCGCCAATCGACGCGCCAATCAAGCCCGTGCCAATGATTTCACCCAAAGCGGTAAAATACACATTGCGGGTATAGCGGTAGGCCAGTCCGGCCAGCACCACGCCAAACACGCTGCCGGGAAAGGCAAGCGGCGTACCCAAACCGATGGCGTTGCGGATCAGCGAAGTCACCAGCGCAATGGCCAGTCCCCACCAGGGGCCAACCAGCGCCCCAGCGATGACGTTGATGAAGTGTTGAGTCGGCGATATCTTGGCGATGCCGATGGGAATGCTAATCGGCGACAGGGCGACCGCCAGCGCCGCCAACGCGACGCTGTAAGCGATCAGGCGAGTAGGCGGGATCGCGCCTTGCGCCGAGGTGTTAGGTGAGTCGTGGATCGACATATCCGGGATTTTCCTGTCCAGATTTCCTGTTTCCGGGGAATTCGGCGCTGTTTCAGAATAGCTGTGCTTCAGGCATAACCTGGGTATTTTAGCCCAAGCTCAACACGATTTCCGATAAACTCCCGTCAATGCTTACCTCCCTTCTACCCGATCTGCCCCATGATGAGGAACTGACAGGTAGTAAGATCACTACACATAAGAATTGATCAGAGTCTACCCTGATTGCATAGAATGTATTAGCTAAACCCATAATCCAAAAAACCGTTTCCATTCCGCTCAAATCTCCGAGTACCCTGCTGATGCCCTTTGACCGAACCGCCGAACTCTCTGACCTGCTCGCCCGCCGCATTCTCATTTTGGACGGGGCGATGGGCACCATGATCCAGAGTTACCGCCTGCAAGAGGCCGATTACCGGGGCGAACGGTTCCGCGACTGGCCCAGCGACCTCAAAGGCAATAACGACCTGCTGGTATTAACCCAACCAGCGATCATTCGGGAGATTCACGCCGCCTATCTGGATGCCGGTGCAGATATTCTCGAAACCAACACCTTCAACTCGACCTCGGTGTCCATGCACGACTACGGCATGGAAAATCTCGTACCAGAGTTAAACCGCAAAGCGGCGCGGCTGGCCCGTAAAGTCGCCGATGAATTTACCGCTCGCAACCCCGCGCAACCCCGCTTTGTTGCCGGAATACTTGGCCCTACCAACCGCACTGCCAGTCTGTCGCCGGATGTCAACAATCCCGGTTTCCGCAACATCACCTTTGATGAACTGGTCGTTGCTTACACCGAAGCCGCCCAGGCGCTGGTCGAGGGTGGCGTGGACCTACTGCTGGTTGAAACGATCTTCGACACGCTGAACGCCAAGGCCGCGCTGTTCGCCATCCAGCAATTTTTCGATGACTCCGGCCTCCGGCTACCGGTGATGATTTCCGGCACCATCACCGACGCTTCCGGGCGCACTTTATCCGGGCAAACGACCGAGGCGTTCTGGAACTCGCTTTCGCATATCCGGCCCTTATCCTTTGGCCTCAACTGCGCGCTGGGCGCGACGCAACTACGACCCTACATCGCTGAACTGGCGCGCATCGCCGACACGCATGTTTCCGCCCATCCCAACGCCGGGTTGCCCAATGCCTTCGGCGAGTATGATGAAACTCCGGAGATGATGGCCGCCACGATCCGTGAATTCGCTGAAAGCGGTTTTCTCAACATCGTCGGCGGCTGCTGCGGCACCACCCCGGCCCACATCCGCGCCATTGTCGAGGCTGTCAAAGACTTCCCGCCCCGGCAAATCCCGACCATCGAGCCGCATTGCCGATTGGCCGGACTGGAACCGCTCAATATTGGTCCCGACTCGTTATTCATCAACGTCGGCGAGCGCACCAATGTCACTGGTTCCGCCGTATTCAAACGGCTGATCAAATCGGGTGATTACAACAGCGCGCTGGATGTCGCTCGCCAGCAGGTCGAAAACGGTGCGCAGATCATCGACATCAACATGGATGAAGGGATGCTGGACTCGAAGGAGGCTATGACTACCTTTCTCAATCTGATCGCCGCCGAGCCGGATATCAGCCGGACGCCGGTGATGATCGATTCCTCCAAATGGGAAATTCTGGAAGCCGGTCTCAAGCGCATCCAGGGTAAGCCGGTGGTGAACTCAATTAGCATGAAAGAAGGGGCGGCGGAGTTTATCCGTCAGGCCCGGTTAGTCCGTCGCTATGGCGCGGCGGCGATTGTCATGGCTTTTGACGAACAAGGCCAGGCCGACACCGAGGAGCGCAAATTCGCCATCTGCCAGCGCGCTTATCGGATTCTGACCGAGCAAGTGGGATTTCCGCCCCAGGACATTATTTTCGATCCCAACATTTTCGCCGTTGCCACTGGAATTGAGGAACATAACCGCTATGGGCTGGATTTCATTGAAGCCACCCGGCGCATCAAGGCGGCCTTGCCTCATGCGCTAATCTCCGGCGGCGTGTCCAATGTGTCCTTTTCCTTCCGGGGCAACAACCCGGTGCGCGAGGCGATTCATTCGGTCTTCCTTTATCACGCCATCCACGCCGGTATGGATATGGGCATCGTCAATGCTGGGCAGTTGGCGATCTACGAGGAAATTCCGGTTGAACTGCAGGAACGGGTCGAAGACGTGATTCTTAACCGTCGTCCGGACGCCACTGAGCGGTTGCTGGACATCGCGCCGCAATACCAGACCGGCGAGGCGTCAGCCGCTCCGGAGAAGGTGCAGGAGTGGCGTTCCTGGCCCGTCGCTAAACGACTGGAACATGCGCTGATCAAGGGTATCGACGAGTTCATCGAGACCGACACTGAGGAAGCCCGTCAGCATTTCGATCGACCTTTACAGGTCATTGAAGGGCCATTGATGGATGGTATGAACGTGGTCGGCGATCTGTTCGGCGCGGGCAAAATGTTTCTGCCGCAGGTTGTGAAATCAGCGCGGGTGATGAAGAAATCCGTCGCTTACCTGATTCCCTACATCGAAGCGGAACAGGCGGAAGGCGAGCGCCGCAGCAATGGCCGGATTGTGCTGGCCACGGTCAAGGGCGATGTGCATGACATCGGCAAGAACATTGTCGGCGTGGTGCTGCAATGCAATAACTTTGAAGTCGTCGATCTCGGGGTGATGGTTCCCGCACAGAAGATTCTCGACGCTGCGCGTGAGCATGGAGCGGACATGATCGGCCTGTCCGGGTTGATTACCCCGTCACTGGATGAAATGGTCAACGTCGCCAGGGAAATGAAGCGGCAGGGCTTCAACATCCCGTTGCTCATCGGCGGCGCGACCACGTCGGTTATGCACACGGCGGTGAAAATCGACCCGCAATATCCGGGCGCGGTGGTCTATGTCAAGGACGCCTCGCGGGCGGTGGGCGTGGCGCAAAACCTGGTGAGCGTCGATGCCAAGGCCGGCTATATGGCCAAAACCAAAGCCGATTATGTCCAGAAACGCGAGCAACACGCCAATCGTCGTGGGCGCGAAGCGTTGTTGCCGCTTGCCCAAGTCCGCGCTAACCGGCCTGTCCTCGATGGGTCGACTTATATCCCGCCACAACCCCGCTTCCTCGGCATTCGCACGTTCGACGACTACCCATTAGCGGAATTAGTGGAACGAATTGACTGGACGCCGTTTTTCCAGGCATGGGAACTGCGCGGGCGCTATCCGGCGATCTTTGACGATCCCGCACAGGGCGAACACGCCCGCCAACTCTTCGCCGACGCCCAGGCCATGCTCGATAAAATCATCACCAAAGACTGGCTGACGGCGCGGGCGGTGATCGGCTTTTTCCCGGCGCACCAGGTCGACAATGACGATATAGCGCTTTATACCGATCAGACGTGCAATCAGGCATTGATGACGCTCCATCACCTGCGTCAACAAGGTCCGAAACCGGCCGGCAAACCCCATTACTGTCTTGCGGACTGGATTGCGCCGCGTGAATCGGGCGTCGTCGACTTTCTGGGTGCGTTCGCGGTGACTGCGGGTATCGGCATTGAGGAACAGGTGGCTGCCTTCGAGCGGGTTCATGACGACTACAGTGCTATTTTATTGAAGGCATTAGCCGATCGCTTGGCGGAAGCCTTTGCCGAGCGTTTGCATGAGCGAGCGCGCAAGGAGTTCTGGGGCTATGCGGCGGATGAGACGCTGAGCAATAACGATCTGATTGCTGAGCAATATCGCGGGATTCGCCCGGCCCCCGGTTATCCAGCCTGTCCCGACCACACTGAGAAAGATTTACTCTGGCGGTTATTGGATGTGGATCATAATGCAGGCATCCATCTGACCGAGAGCTTCGCCATGACCCCGACGGCGGCAGTCAGTGGCTGGTATTTCAGCCATCCCGAGGCGCGCTATTTCGGCGTAGGGCGGCTCGGTCGCGATCAGGTTGCCGACTACGCCCGGCGCAAGGACTGGACCCTGGCGGAGGCGGAAAAGTGGCTGGCGCCGAGTCTGGGTTATGAACCGGATGAGGATTGATTGACAATTGATTGGATGAGCGTTGCACCAAAGAGGGATTTCTTTTCGTCTGGCCATGAAAATATTCTTCGCTCGATACGCCGGTTCGTTTATCGGTTTGATACTGTTCGTTGCCGCCTTGTGGGTGCTGCGCGAGGCGCTGGCCGAAGACCGCTATCGGGATGTCACTGCGTATCTGCGACAATTACCGGCAATGCAGATTTTTGCGGCGCTGCTGGTCACTGCGTTCAGCTATCTGGTCACGACCGGTTATGACTGGCTGGCGCTCCGCTATATCCGCCAGCCGCTGCCTTGGCCCAAGGTCGGTTTCGCGGCGCTGCTCAGTTACGCTTTCAGTAATTCGGTCGGCCTGTCGGTATTGACCTCCAGCTCCCTGCGCTACCGGCTGTACTCCAGTTGGGGACTGACCACGGTGGACATTGCCCGCATTGTGCTGTTCACAACCCTGACGCTATGGCTGGGCATTCTGACCGTAGGCGGCGGAGTGCTGCTGCTGGAACCGCTGGATTTACGCATGATTCCGGGGCTGGCGCTGGACAACCGATGGTTGGGCGGGTCGATGCTGGCTCTGCCGGCGGTTTATGTATTGCTGGGCGTCCTCCGTCGCCAACCATTGTCGGTAGGGCCTTGGGAATTGCCGATGGTCCGGCCACGTCTGGCCTTGCTGCAAATCGCCATCGGCGCGCTCGACTGGGTCATGGCCAGCGCGGTTCTTTACACGTTGCTGCCAGTCACGGCAACGCTCGGCTTCGGCCATGTCCTCGGTGTGTTCCTGATTGCGCAAATTGCGGGCTTGCTCAGCCATATTCCCGGCGGCCTGGGCGTTTTCGAGTCGCTGGTGCTGCTCATGCTCCAGAACGAGTTACCCAGCGCCGACATTCTTGGCGCGTTGCTGGCCTATCGGCTGATCTACTACCTCTTGCCGCTGGCGCTGGCGGCGCTCACGCTGGGTTTGTACGAATTGCGGCATCAGAAGGAGCGGGTCTTGTGGTTGCCCCGAATGATAGGTCCCTGGGTTCCCGTGTTGCTCCCGCATCTTTTCGCCCTGCTAACGCTGATCAGCGGCGCGGTGTTGCTGTTTTCAACCGCAACCCCGGCGATCGAGACTCGGCTGAAATGGTTGCATCACCACATCCCGCTATCCGTGCTGGAAATCTCCCACTTTATGAGTAGCCTGATCGGCATGGGCCTGTTATTGCTGGCGCGCGGTTTGCAACGCCGGCTCGACGCCGCCTGGCTGCTGGCAGTGATTTTTCTGGGCGCGGGCATCGTCGCTTCGCTGCTGAAAGGCGCTGATTACGAAGAAGCGATCATCCTGACCGTCCTATTGGCGGGTTTGCTACCCTCCCGGCGACAGTTCTACCGGCAGGCTTCGCTGTTCAGCGAACGATTCACGCCAGGCTGGCTCGCCGCGATTGCTGTGGTGTTGCTGTGTTCAATCTGGTTGGGTTTCTTCTCCTACAAGCATGTCGAGTATTCCAGCGAACTGTGGTGGGATTTCAGCTTCAGCGACCAGGGTGAGGCGCCGCGCTTTCTACGTGCGATGGTCGGCGCCCTGGGTGCAGCGCTATTCTTTGGCATCGCCAAGTTATTGCGACCCGCCGCGTTTGAACCTACCCGGCCAGGTTCAAACGAATTACAACAAGCGCGAGCGGTCGCTGTTGCCTTTCCGCGCACCTACGCCCACCTCGCGTTGTTGGGCGACAAGGCGTTCTTGTTCAATGCGGATCGCAGCGCTTTCCTGATGTATGCTGTGGAAGGCCGCACCTGGGTGGCCATGGGCGATCCCGTCGCCCGCCACGAGGAAGACCGCCGGGAACTGGCCTGGCAATTCCGCGAATTATGCGAACGCCATGACGGCTGGCCAGTGTTCTATCAGGTTCACCCGGACCATTTGGGCTTGTATGTAGATCTGGGTTTGACGCTCTTGAAATTTGGCGAAGAAGCGCGGGTAGCGCTGACCGCCTTTTCACTGGACGGCAAGGCCCGCAAAGCGATGCGCAACTATGTCAACCGCCTGGAGCGGGAGGGCTGCCGTTTCGAGATTGTGGAAGCCGTGGATGTTTCATCATCGCTATTACCCCGATTGAAGCACGTTTCCGACGCCTGGCTGCATGGGAAAAGCAGGCGGGAAAAAGGCTTTTCCCTGGGTTTTTTTGACGAGGACTACTTGCGAATGGGGCCGGTCGCTGTCGTCTGGCGCGATCAGCAAATAGACGCCTTCGCTAACCTCTGGCAAAGCGGAGGCGAGGAGTTATCGGTCGATTTAATGCGCTATTCGCCCGACAGTCCGCAAGGTCTAATGGATTATCTGTTGCTCAAGATCATGTTATGGGGCCGCGCGCAAGGTTACGCCTGGTTCAATCTGGGCATGGCGCCACTGTCCGGTTTGCAGAACCGCAGCCTTGCGCCGCTGTGGAATCGATTTGGCGCGCTGGTCTTTGGGCATGGCGAGACGTTTTACAATTTCCGGGGTCTGCGCCAGTACAAGGAAAAGTTTGATCCTCAGTGGGAAGCCCGCTATCTGGCTACGCCGAGCGGTATGGTGGTGCTGCCCCGGGTGTTAGCCGATTTGACGACGCTGATTGGCGGCGGCTTCAAAAAGCGGTCAATCCCCAGTCCCCAATTCCCAATCCCCAATCTCTAAAAACACCATGCATCTCCTACTACGAGTGCTGTACCTGACCATTGCGCTGCTGGCGCTGTCCAACGCTCAGGCAGAAATGGCTGAGGAAACGCTGGACGACGCTGTCTTTGGCCGTCTGGCTATTTACCATACGAGTGACGAACCGAAAGGCGTGGTGTTGTTTGCATCCGGCGCAGGCGGCTGGAATGCTGACCTGACTGCTGTAGCGCGAGACGTTGCCGGTCTGGATTATGTCGTCGCCGGCATCGATCTGGATCAATATCTGACGCGCCTGGAATCGTCAAAGACTGCTTGCCTCGACTTATCTGCGGATCTCCAGCGATTGAACCAGCGGATGGAGCAGCGCTACCCACTGGCGACTCCCTTGCCGCCGATTTTACTGGGGTATGGCGCGGGCGCAACGCTGGGCTACGCCGCACTGGCTCAGGCGTCAGCGGACCGCTTTCATGCCGGAGTGGGCGTCAACTTTTGCCCGGAACTGCCTTTGCGCCAACCCCTATGTCCTGGGGTCGGGAAACTGGAAAGCAGCGCATTGCCCAATGCGCAGGGAGCGCTTTTAAAACCGGTCACCCGGTTGTCGACTACCTGGTTTGTGTTCCAGAATCAGCCTGCCTGTGGCGCAGTAACTACCACCCAGTTTATCCAGTCGATCTCGTTAGCTCGACTGACCGAAGCGCCCGGCAATCAGGGATTCAAGGACTGGCTGCCACAGGTGTCTGCGCTCTTGCAATGGCTGGACCCCAGCATCGTTAAACAGGTGCAACCGGATGCCAGCGTCAGTGGCGCACCGCTCACCGAAGTACCCGCGACCGGCGGTCCCAACCGGCCACAATTGGCGGTCATGCTGTCCGGAGACGGCGGCTGGGCGCTGCTCGACCGGGCGGTGACGGCGGAACTGGCTAAAAACGGCTTGCCGACTGTCGGTTGGGATTCGCTAAGCTACTTCTGGAAAGCCCGCCAACCGGATGAAGTCGCGCTGGACTTGGAGCGGACGCTGCGCAAGTACCTGGATGTCTGGAAGAAAGAGCGCATCGTTTTAATCGGCTATTCCTTCGGGGCTGATGTATTGCCGGCCATCGTTAATCGCTTGCCGTCGGCGTTGCGCGAACAGATTGATCTCATAGCGCTCTTGGGCTTGTCGGATTACGCCTCTTTCGAGTTTCATCTCAACGACTGGATCAGCGACAACCCCGATGAAAGCGATCAGCCGGTGCGCCCGGAAATTGCCAAGTTGAGCGGTATTAAACGGCTATGCATCTACGGCGCCGAAGATGAGGATGCTTCCTGTCCAAAGCTTGTTGACCTGGGCGTCATCGCACAACCGATGCCGGGCGATCATCACTTTGACGAGGATTATCCGGGCGTGGCTCGACGCATTCTCGATCAGTTGCCCCCATTGCCAGCCAATCCTCTCTCCCCCAACCTTTCTCCTCCAGAAAGCGCACGTCCAGTTCTGCACAACCCTTCATGATTTCAGCAACTTCCATAGTGTCCCCTATAGCGCTGGTTTCCAGCGCCTCGAGTTTCAGATAACGGGCGATACCTGCGGGATCATCTACAAAGCGCTATCATTTGGTTCGTCTGCCGTCAGCGCGCTTTCAGCGGGCGCAGCCTGAAACTCGCGTACATACTGATCCAGACTGCTAAGCGTTCCACAGACGAACAGAATGTCGCCAGGGTCTACCTGGAAATCATCATCGAATTTGACAAACACATCCCGGTCTCGCTCCACGGCGACAACCGCTGCGCCGGTTCGTTCGCGCACCCAGGCGCGCCAAGGATGTTGACCCACCAGCGCGCCTGGGGCCAGTCGCACGAATTTAATGCGCGGCTCGACGGTCACTGCCTGTTCGCCCAGCAAATGGTAAGCGAGGATTTCTCCAGCCATCTGCCCCACCGACAGGGCGAAATCGGCTCCAGCTTGATACAGCCGCGCGATATTCAGCGCCCGGTTGACCCGGACAATCAGTGGAACTTCGGGCGCATAATCACGAACCACCGCGGTAGCGAACACCCCTTCGCTGTCGTTGCTTAACGCCAACACCACCGCGCTGGCCGCCCGCACGTTCGCGCGGTTTAACGTCGTGTGTTCAAGTACGTTACCAACGATATCGACCCCTGGCGCGAGTTGCTGATCGATGACAACCGTCATTTCATGGGCGTCGCGCAGCATTTGCACCACCTTGCCGCCGACCGTGCCGTAACCCGCCACCACGATAGGGCCGGTGCGGCGGATCGGCGCGGCCAAGCGCTCAATCTGGGTCAACGAAGCATGAGCGCCGACCACAACCAGGATTGCGCCGGACTCAATGCGCATATCCGGCCCCTTGGCAATGGCGAATTGCCCGCCGCGCCATTGGCCGATAACGGTAACACCGTGGCGTTCGCGCAGGCGCAGTTCGCCGAGTTGCTGTCCGGCCAGTGGGCTGTCTGCCCGGATCCGGAATTCGGTCAGACCGAGTTGCGCGCCGAGTAAGTGCAAACCCTCCGCTGGGGGGTTGATGCGGGCGCTGGCGCGACTTGCCAACGCCGCGCCAAGCACATGTGTCGGAGTGAATACCGCAGACGCGCCCACCTTCAACATTGGCGGGCGGTACAGGGGATTATCGGCAAGGGCGTAGACCGGCCCCTCGAATCCCCCTTCACGGATCATCAGAATGCAGCTTGCATTCGCATGGTCATTGGCATTGGTCACGACCGCCTGCGCCTCGTTCACCCCGGCTAGTATTTCCGGATCTTCATCCAGGTTGCCGAACACCACCGGATAGCCGCGATCACGCAGACTGCGGGCCAGCAACAGGTCTTCCTCGAAAATGACGAAGGTGGAGCCGACCCGTTGCAATTCCTCCAGCAGCGAGTCGATCGCTGGACCATAGCGGTAGAACAACACCCGTCCCGTCATTGACGGCAGGGCGCGCGGTAACCGCGCTTCAAATCGTTCTTCGAAGTAGGGCAGCACGTACACGGGAAAGATCAGGAAGACCAGGAACAAGCCGAGGAACTGTGCCAAAATGACAAACAACGTCATCAAGGGGTGGTTCCAACGGGCATCGGCGCCATAGCCGGTTGTCGTGAGGGTCTCGGCGGCCCATTCAAGGCTTGCCCAGAATCCACGGGGATTGTCTTCCAGGTAGATCGAGCCAAGCTGGTACAGACTGCCGAGTAATAAGACGGCTATTGGCAAGCAGGCAAGCAGTGCGATCAGGCGTCGGGTCGAGCGCCGAAAGGGGAGAGGCATGTTGCAAAGGTACTCCAAGACGGCCCACGCTACTCCTGCGCAGGCAAAGTTGTTCAAATTTTAGCCAAGATTCAGAATATCAACCAGGCTGCCCAGTTCGGCAGCACAGTTGACTCCAGTGACTCTATTGCTGGCAATGACCTTTTTGCCGCATACGCAGGCGCTGACGCTGGAAGAACGGGCGATGCTGGGGTGCGGCGTTCGTGGCGTTGGGAGCGCATAAAATTCGCATCACTGGCGGCGAACCGCTGGTGCGCCAAAATGTGTTGTAGCTGTTCCGGGAACTGGGCCGGTTGCGCGAGCAGGGGTTAGTGGAACTGGTATTGACCACCAACAGTTCACAGCTTAAAAGAAATCAGACAATTGAAAATTGTGCAGAGCCAAGCTGTAGCTGCCGACGTGTTATCCCTATCTTGAGTCGTTCCTTGTATTGGCTCAGTAGTTTCAGCGCACTCTCAACATACTCCTGCGAAGAGATATCGTCAGCGATATAGTGTTGCAATAAACTCAGCCAGAAAGCATGAATCTCGCATTGCGGCGACCGCCGCTCTCCCAGCAATGGGCAATCCGGACAACGCGCCTTGACCAAAATCTGCGCAACCGTGCTTTTTTGCCACTGACGCCGATATTCGCGGGCATGCGCCGCAATCCACTCCATGGCGTGCTGATCGCGTTCACAATCGGGAAATTGCCCGACATACTCTTCAATAGCGCTGATTTGCCGAAGCAGAAATTCCGCATCAGATACTTCAAGATGCTGGTTTTGGCACATGAAACGGCTGATGAGGGCTAACAGGGGGTCGTCGACGATATACATGATTTTTATCGCGCCTGACAGATTCACAGGTCAAGATCATAGCAAAAAATTGTGCGCTGCACAAAAAATTCCGGGTTCTCCACCGCCCTTGATCAAACTGGATCGCTACAAACCCTCCCACATCTAAAAGACCTCGTATGCAATTTTCGGGTGGTGTCCCTCAGTTTACGTGATGAGCATCGTCGAGTGCGGGGAACAA
>ERZ795053.3873-NODE-3873-length-16643-cov-8.185978_pt1 | contig 16643 bp, 9 predicted proteins | sample MGYA00375137_ERZ795053 | MGnify/ENA primary metagenome ERZ795053 (study PRJEB30182, sample SAMN05720284) | activated sludge metagenome | isolation source: Anaerobic digester | place: Hong Kong | collected 2014-12-17 ...
TATAGGTCACCCCGACTCCCGGTGTGTACGTCGTGCTGCCGTCCGTCTTCGTAATGCTCAGGTCCGCCATGCTTATTATTGTCACCAGTGCAGTGTCTTGAATTGCAGGAACAAGATCAAAATTTACGTCAACCGCACCATTGATCGAGGCCGTATTTAGGGTATTCGTACATTCCATGATGGCGTTGAAGGTCACCGTGAAGTTTAAGCTAGCCATTGGCGCCAAAGTTGTCAACCCTGGTAGAAGATCATTCCATATAATAACTCCACCTCCAGCACTTGTCGGACTTACCGGAGCGGTAGTTGAGGCAAAAGATTGGCACACATCACTATAGCTGTCTACCAAAGGAAGTGATTCCAAAGTAGTGTTACCGTTATTAACTATGTCAATTTGGTAAGTTATCTGATTCCCAACAGAAGCTGGATTGACACTTGTCCGAGTCTTTACAATCGACACCGACGGATTTGTAATATTCACTTGAGCGTTATCCATGTGATCAGAAATAGAAGTTCCATTCTGATCCTGACCATTGCTGGTAGAGGCTGTATTGATGGAAGGAACCGCAGGAGCCATTGCCGTAAAACTTACCGTAATGGTTCTGGTTTGTCCTGCCGGAATAGGTAAAAAGCTATACGCTGATGAATTCCATGTTAGGGACCCGGAAGCTGTAGCATCCGGTGTAATGGATGCCATGGTGTACATCAATTCTGCCGGGTTGAAAGCATCATTAAGTGTCAATTGCGTAATGTTAGTAGCTCCCGTATTGGAAATTTGAATTTGAAATTGAACCGTTTCCCCAACTGTGGCAGAACCGTCCATTGGAGTGATCAGTGACTTGGATAGTGTTATAGATGGCGCTGGGGTATTAATCAATGCGGTAACCGGACATACGTCCAGCACATTGTCCGGATCGGTATACGTCACATACACTTGAGATCCAGCAGGTGCATTTACGATGCCATCCGCAGCGGCACTGCCAATGTTGGAGGCGATTGAGCTCCTGAAGATCCCTGTGCTGTTCCCAGTTTCAATTAGAGTCAGGGTTTCTGAGTCACCATTGGTCGTAGTAATCACAACACTGACCATATCCATGCCGCCAGTCTCATCCTCATCTGCATCTACCACTTCAATATAGATAGTACTGGATGGATCATAATTGGTGGTTATTGTGGAATAGGTATTATCCGTGAAAAGTCTGATCTCGCATGGCGTTCCGAGGTCTTCTTTTGATATGTTGATTGTCGTCACCGCTTGATCCACAATGGTATTTTCCAAACCTTCCTTCGCCGTAACTTGTAAGTCGTAGTCTCCTTCCGGGCTGGGAGGAGTTTGCCAAGCATATTCATAAGTACGGGTACAACCTGCTGTAGCCACTGATGTAGCTGAAACCGTTGACATGCCGGAATTGGGGTCGGTAATTTTTAAATCCATGGCAGTGATGTCATTGAATCCGAAGGGATCACTCACTGTACTGCGCACGTAAACCAGATCTCCATTGAAGGCAGAAGTGATGGTTGAGCCACCAGGATAGGGAGCATCGTAAACTGCCTGGTTATCCACCGATATGACGGTTGTGGTTGGAATGTCAATTCGGGATGGATAGGTTTGTGAATCGAAGCGGATCTGAAAGGTAACTCCTGCTTGTGCCGTAGTAACATCCAACGAAAGGGCTTGCCCGGCAGTTAATGTCGTATTGCTGCTCACAGTGCCGGTTAAAATCAATATACCCGTTCCAGAATTGTACGAGGCTGTAGTCAAGTTTGCCACCGGGCTACCATTTGCTTTCAATACCCCGGTTATAGATGGGGTAGCAGGCATGGTACCGGATACGATGTTTAGGTACAGCGTCGAAGTTATGGTAGTACCTGCTATAAGATTGAAATCGTCACACATGGTTGGCACCTGGGTAAAAGTTGTTGTAGCCACTCCGGCTGGAGCTGGTCGGATCGAAGTACCTACGATAGCCCAATCGGTATTTTGATCTGAATAAGTTTGATTACCAGGTGAAGTGCCACTTTCGATACTTGCCACCCCACTTATCTGGTTCGTGGATCCGGTAAAGACAGTGGATTGGCCTGATCCAGGATTTGCTTCATTGCCATTTTGGTCGCCTGCCCACATGGAATAAACCAACTCACCTGAGGTAGATGCAATACTTAAACTTGCCTGGCCATTTGTTCCTGCATCCGAAAGAAAATAGGTAGTACCTGGCCCTGGATCGAAATCCCTAAATGGCTGGATTTGGTCCACTCCTGTAAAAGTAACAGCTTGCGCCACAACTCCTCGATTGCCGGAAAAGTTAATCTGTATATCGGCTGGACCGCTAGCCGGATTAATTAAATAAAATATGTACGATCTGGCATCATCATCATAACTTCCAGAGGTACCTGGAGACTGCCGGGTTCCTAATAGGGTAAGTGGTGTTCCTCCATAGGTTACCGATGTGACTGTTGGCGGGGTTCCAGAATTATCTCTATTTCCAACAGCAATTCCAACCATTAGTAATTTATTCGAACCATTCCCTGCAGTGTGTGTAAAATTCGTTGTATTATCATTGTTATTGGTCTCCTCAACTGCTGTTAGAGGCAATGTCTGCACTGCAGAAATACTTCCTCCGCCTCCAGAAGATAGTGTCTGGCTTAATGCCGTCGTCATATCCCCGCTGGTGACTGGGTCGATCCGGTCCAGGTCCTGGTCCGGTGTTCCTGATCCATCCGAACTAAGGTATAACGGTTTGGTCTGTACGGGAGGGGTAATGATGGCATTGGCACTACACGTGTTGGCAAATTGGGCATTGGTATAAGTAGCTGTAAATGAATGTCCTAGCTTGGCCAGCAGGGTTCCATCTTGTTGTGCACCTCCCGTCGCGTTAGATGATGGTAATGATCCAAGATAGATGCCCGATCCGGCTGGAGACTCCGTCAATACCACGGTTTCTAGATCACCGTTGGAGGTGTTTTCGACGGTTACATTTACTGTACCTGCATTCAATAGATATGGTATCGTAGTACTAATGTACAAAGTGCTGTTTACTTGGTAGTTCGTAGTGGTGGTCGTATAAGTATTGTTGGTGTAAAATTCTAAAGAACAGGGTGTAAAATTGTTGTCCACCGGGATGTCTACATCAACCATGAAATTGTAGTCCCCTGAATTTATGGATGCATTGTTGGTCACGTATTCGGGAAAGGGTGCCATCAATGCTGCAGTCACCTGAAATTCGATCGTATCGATCTGCCCACCTTTTACATCCATCAACATTATTCCCCCTTCATCCAATGGAAAAGTTGTCGTTCCCATATCTGGGATGGAGACGTTATTAAATATAGGATCACTGCTGTACCGAATGGTGGAATTAGGAACATAGATCAGTCCTGTAGGTAGCATATCACTGACCGCAATCGAGGTCGCTGTACGAAGGGAGAGATTGCGTACAATGATACGATAAACGATGTTCTCTCCATTATCCAATAGGTTATCCGCATCTCCGTCAACCAATTGGGCTTTTTTAAAAGCCTCTAACACCAGACTGGGAGAAACGGTAGTTCCTAAATCCAGGGCCGGATTACCGGCTACAGCCACCGAAGGATCCTGGCCCCAGGCTGCAGCTATTTTTGTTCCATCGACGGTATAAATCCTTGCACCAGTTTGATCGTTATCGTTATTGACATTGTCATAAAGGCGTATGCTCTGGTAGGCAGATACCGAAAATGACTGGTCGTATTTATTTCCATTCGGATCGGTATTTGCTCCAGTCGTCGGATTGCCATCCCAGTCCACGTAGATTGTCGTAGCGTTTTCAGCGATAACCCATATGGGGCTGTAATTGGCATCAGGTCCAACTGGTCCAGAAATATCATCTGCTCCTGGCCCCCATCCTACCACGACCGAAGAGGTAAGGTAATTTTCGGGCAACAAGGTTAGACCCCAGTCGTGAGTCAGATTGTTGGTAGCATCTGCATCGACTACAGCGATCGCAAAAAAGTTATTGGTGCCGGAAAACTTTACTCCCGAATTAACCGGCACATTGAACCGGAACGATTGCATTGCTGGTATATTAAAGGAGCCACTCCCGGTAGTTGTATTGTAATTCACGGAGATGACTGCAGCGTTTGGATTGTATAGAAATACAGCCGTGGGGTCATCATTGGATGCTGATGCCACCGGGTTATAATAAACTTTATCCGCGAAATCCAGTGGATAAAGCGTAAACCAGCGACTCTCATAACTTGCTCCTACATCTCCCGTTATCAAATGCGCCTGAATAGGCTTAGTTGCAACAATGGTAGCTCCTTCCAATACTTGAGTGGCACAATAGCCCTGTCCTTGATTTAGCGTTACCGTCGAAATACCTCCTGCCATTGCCGGACCATTCACGTCAATGGTCACCTGAGTCCCATTCTGAGCGGCCATAATGTAAAAATCCGTACGCTCAAACATGCTGTATTGATTCGCAGTATTTTGCCCAACCGGGGCTACAAAGCTTAGGCCATAAGCCGAAGTGTCAACAACCTCTACCGCGCCAGCTAAAACCGTTCCAGGTGTTGGAGACCACGCAGCCCGGGAAATGGAAAGACTGCGGTTGCTCGAGATTCGATCTTTTCCATCAAACAATATTGGGGTATTTCCCCTGGTGGGAACGGCATTCATCGTATTCTTAAAAGTGAGTATTAATCCAACAGGCAGTGGTCCATCCCCTGCCGGGCAGAGCGGGAAACAGGAGAGCCCTGAAGGAGGAGTTGCCAAATCCCCATTCGCCGGATTCCCATCCCCAAAAACCAACGTGGTACTCTGAACCGGATTATTAATATCTGCTTCATATCCATCTTCCCATTGATCATAGACGATCACAGCGTTGCCTTCAATGGTAACCAATGAAATAACTGAGGTTATGGAATTACCTGTAGCTGAATTAATTGCATAGAGGGTATTCCGGATTTCCCCCTCCGGTAATGGAACATAAAATGTAACTGGGTAAGTTTGGGCCAGTATAGGCGTACGAACAAAACCAAATACCCAAAACAGGGTAATAATCATTACAGATTTTACGTAATTTGTAATACTCATACTCGATTACTGTTTTGAGGATGTGGCAAGATAGGAAATAAATACGGAGTTTGGACGGGTAATTGGCCAAGCTAAATATATTTTCTCTTTATATGCACTTTGCTTTCCTTGTGGAATTAATGCATAACGGATAATTGGAATAGCAAAGCTACCCAGTAGGTATGAAGACATAGCAGATCGATTGGTTCGGCTCATTGGATGCAATTAACACCCGGTATCCCAACAATAAAGCTGTTACTCCTTTCCAGATAGAAAAAACTTAATTAATTAAAAGGGATACCGTAAAAATTGGCAATAAGCAATTAGTTTAACATTTAAACAATAACATAAATAATGCCAATTTTTCTTAATATGTAAATTACCCTTGTTTTTTGACCAAAAAGACACCTTTGTTCAATTTTCGACAAGCCTACTCCCAATGGTCAAAATGTGGGAAATCCCACAAATCATGTGACATAACCCACCTGAGAGAATTCAGGCCAGTAATTCACTCTCCTTTTTCACTAACTTGCTTCATTCTCACCGTAACTTAATTCCATGAAATTGAAATCTTTGGTACTGCTCTTATTAGCAACACTAGCTTTTGTCTCCATTCAGGGGCAAAAACTAACCTTAAAAATTAGCTCAGATGGACACCACTTGGTTCATGCCGATGGAAAACCGTTTTTTTATCTGGGTGACACCGGTTGGGAATTATTTCATCGATTGGATAGCACTCAGGCACTGCACTACCTGGAGAACCGCTCAGAGAAAGGGTTTACAGTGATACAGGCTGTGGCATTAGCCGAATTTGACGGATTGCACACTCCAAATGCCTATGGAGAAATTCCCTTGACCAATGACGATCCTACGCAGCCTAATGAAAAATATTTCAGCTACGTGGACTACCTCGTCCGTGAAACCAATCGACTGGGGATGGTGATGGGCATGCTGCCTACCTGGGGTGACAAATACAACAAACGCTGGGGCATTGGCCCGGAAATCTTTACCCCGCAGAATGCCTTTCAATATGGTCATTTCCTGGGAGCGCGGTATAAGGATGCTGCGATCATCTGGATTTTAGGAGGTGACCGGATACCGGAAGAACCTGAGGACTTTCAGCTCATAGCTTCCATGGCGCGAGGGTTGAGGGAAGGTGACGGCGGCAAGCATCTGATCACTTTTCATCCGATGGGAGGAGAAACCTCATCCCGGTTTTTTCAAGACAGTTCCTGGCTTGATTTCAACCTCTTCCAATCCGGTCATGGCGAATTTGACAATCCAAACTACCGTATGACCCGCCATGATTACGAATTTATTCCAGCAAAACCAGTCCTGGATGCCGAACCCAATTACGAGGATCATCCTATCAACTGGACTCCGGCCAATGGCTGGTTTGATGATTTCGACAGCCGTAGAGCCGGCTACTGGTCCATGCTGGCCGGCGCATGTGGAAACACGTATGGTTGTCATGATATCTGGCAATTTTTATCCCCCAAATTTTCTCCCGTTTCAGTAGCCCGCACACCTTGGGAGCAGGCCCTTGATCTACCTGGCGCTTATCAAGCAGGGTACATGCGCCATGTTTTTGAAACCAGACCCTGGCAACGTTTGGCGCCGCATCAGGACATCTTACAGAACGCCCCCAATAAAGGTGGACAAGCCTGTCTGGCTGCCTGTGATCGCGAAGGAACATTTCTGATGGTCTATGCCCCTTATGGAAATGCATTTGAAGTCAGAACTACCTATATGAATCAAGGGAAATTACATGCCTGGTGGTACCATCCAGCAACGGGAACTTCCCTGGATGGCGGTACGCTGGACTTCGCAGCAACAATCCCGTTCGATCCTCCAGGCGACCCGAGAAGGGGCAATGACTGGTTGTTAATACTGGATAGTCAGGCAGCAGGATTCCCCAAGCCCTGATCTTGCTTGCAATTATTTATTTCGCCCCGGATGAAAATGCATCATCGGCAGAAAGTTGTTTAAGCGGCGAAAGGGTGACCTTACGGAATTCAACTTCAGATCCCTCAGCCTGTAATGCAATCTGACCATGATCTGCCGTACAATCGGTACCGGAATTCACCAGGTCTCCATTTACCCATACCTTAACCGCACGTCCCAGGCACTCGATATGCATTTGATTCCACTCTCCTACCGGTTTTTCAGATCCGTCCGTCAGATTGAGAATACGCCGCTTTTTACCTTCCGTACCTCCCCATTCATCTTTTGGGCCACGCCGTTCAACCATATCCGGGACGGTAATGTCTTCACCAATGCACCAGAAATCACCTGCATTTTCATGCATCATCTGGACCTCAATGGATTTGGGAAACATGCCGTACAAAAAACGCGGGGTAGAGGCATGAACCAGCACACCACAATTGCCCGGCTCACCGGCGAAGCGGTATTCGACATCCAGTGCGTAGTCTGAGTACACCGAATCTGTGATCAGGTGGCCTCCCGGCGTACCCAGGCTGACCAGCATTCCTTTCCGGACAATGAAAGGATCTCTGGCCAGTGAATTCGTATCCAGCTCGGGTACATCGGAGTGCCAGCCCTGCAGCGTTGATCCGTCGAAGAGCTCAATGGATGCTGTCTTTTCACCACATTGAGCCATAAGGAATATTATTACCGCACCAAAAATCAGTTTTTGCATCGACCTGTTTGCTTTTTCTCCAAAAAGGTACGACTTAATCCCACTTTACAATGGTGTAAAAAACAATTCACAAAATTCTTGGCCCATTCCAACCTTTTTACCCATCCAGCGGTCCTAACTTTGAAAAAACCCGATTGACCGGATTCTATGCAAGATGCCACATTGATCCAAAAATGTATCCGAGGTAATGAACTGGCGCAATACCAATTGTATCAAAGGTATGCGCAGGCCATGTACCACACGGCCTGGAGGATCGTGGGTAACCGGGAAGACGCAAAAGATGTATTACAACAATCCTTCATAAAGGTTTTTGCCAATCTCGGAAGCATCCAGGATGCGAAGGCTCTGGGAGGGTGGATCAAACGGATTGTCGTGAATAGTTCGCTAGACCATGTTCAGGCCAGGCGTCATTGGCTCATAGAGCCCCAGGAGTATATTCCAGAACTGGCCATTGCCGCCGAAGCCGAAATTAAATTGGCTGTCAAGGACATGCACGATCTGATCCTTGATTTACCGGATGGTTGCCGGCAAGTGTTTTGTTTGCACCTCCTGGAAGGATACAAACATCAGGAAATTGCTGAAACCCTGGGGATAACCGAATCCACGTCGAAGTCTCAGTACTGGCGTGCCAAACAATTGTTAAAACAGAAAATATCAATCAATGAACAAACAGGACGAACTGGAACGGTGGATCCTGCATAACAGGAAATCACTGGATCAGATTGAAGATCTCGATCACGAAGCTTTATGGAGTTCAATCCGGCAACCCAAAGTTCATAAACGATCCAGATGGGTTTTGCAGGTGGCTGCCGCCTCAATTGTCATCCTTTGCGGATTCTTCGCCTGGTATACAACCAGCCCAGCCCCGGCCATTGTCGCACAGAAGACCCAGTTCCCATTGGATGCCTCCTTTGTAAAAGCTTATGAGCAACAGTTTCAGCAGCCTCTTACCGCCAATGAATTATCCAAAGTAGATCATGGCGTACTACAAGACATAAACTCGGAATGGGAAGAAGTAACCCGACTTACCATCCAAACCTCTTCTGACCAAATGGATGAAAACACCCGAAATAAGATTCTGGAACTCATGCGTAAAAACAATGAGATCCAAATCAAACTGCTTGAATTATTACAACGTGAACTACAAAAACCCGAGCGAAATGAAATTCCTAATGAAATCTATTAATCTTCTGCTCTGCTTGTCCCTGACCTGGTCGCTATTTGGTCAGGTGGATAAGACCAAAACGCTGAATCAGGATTATTCCGTAGTCCATGACCAGCGGCTCTACATCAGTCATCGAGGTGGTGAGGTCAAACTGATTCCTTCCAACGATGGAAAAATCCACATACTGGGGACCATCCGTGTAAAAGCAAGTGATGAGTCGAATGCTAAAATTGCTCTGGACAACATGGATATCAGGGCCTCCCAGTCCGGTAATCAAATCAACATTGAATCCGATCGGAATATTAAGAACTGGATTACTGTCCTCAACAAGAGCACCATCACTTTCGAATCCGGTGATAAAGCGAAGGACATCCGGGATATCGATATGACGCTTGAGGTCCGGATACCCGATAACATTGCTCTGATTGAAGTCAAAAATAAATACGATCCCATCACCATCGACCAAGCGGTAAAAGGTCAACTTAGAATTGAGCAATACGACAGTGAAGTCCATGTGACTAGTTGTACCGGCCCCTTCACCCTCAATATGAAATATGGCAAGGCCAGTCTAGGTGCTCTTAGCGATGTAACGATGGATATTTATGATTCGGATATGACCTATGAGTCTGCCCGTAATCTATCCGGCACCCTGAAATATTCCAAATTGACCGGTGGAGACCTTAATCAGGTCACCTTGGAAACCTACGATTCGGAGTTTCGTTTTGGAGCAGTACCCGGAAAATCTTCTATAACCGATAAATACTCCGATTATGAAATGGGAAATATCGGTGAACTGGTATTCGACGGTTATGAATGCAATCTTACCCTGGGCAATGCGAAATCCATCAGCGGCAAATCAAAATATGGTGAATTTCATTTTAAGTCCGTCGGTGACATTGAGTTAGAAAGCTCCTATGAAGATGAGTTCAGCGCTACCCGCGTTGGCCGACTGAAAGTCAACAGTAAATACGGGGAATACAAACTGGATGCATTAGGCAATGAGCTGATATTTCCGGAAAGTTACGAGGATGAGATCACGATTGGCCGCATAGAACAATTGACCAGGCTCGAGCTTAATGCGAAATACCTGGAGTTGACTTCCAATCAGACAGGAGGAGACTTCTCAGTTACTGTTGATGCGAAATACAGTGAAGTGGAATTGCCTTCCAGGACTACTGTCCGGATCAGAGATAAAGAAAATTCCAATCTAAAGATGGAAGCCATGGTCGGAAGTAATGGGTCCGGCAAGGCGGTGATTAATTGTTATGAATGTGAAATCAAACTAAATTAATAGCTTCCCTTTGGAATGTGCCGGCTCTCCTACCGGCACATTCCATTTTAACCCGTTTCAAGAGCTGTCTACTTACAAGCTCCTTCCATCACTGATTGCCTCCAATCCTGGATAAAACCATCCGGGAATGTGGAACAGAATCATACCTTTGCAGGCAATAATTAAAATTTTACCGCAAGCAATCGTATGGCAGACCACAAGATCATCTTTGCAATGGAAGGGGTTTCAAAAACATTTCCACCTTCCAAACAAGTCTTAAAAAACATTTGGCTTTCTTTTTTCTACGGGGCCAAGATTGGTGTCCTCGGTCTAAACGGATCCGGAAAATCAACCTTGTTAAAATTGATTGCCGGACTGGACAGCAATTACGAAGGGAAGATCCGCTTTGACGGATCATTCCGCATTGGATATTTAGCTCAGGAGCCTGAGCTGGACCCCGGGAAAACCGTCCGGGAAATCGTTGAGGAAGGAGTTAAGCCGATCATGGATCTGCTTAAAGAGTACGAAGCGATCAATCTGAAGCTTACCGAACCCATCGATACCGATGAAATGATGCAATTGATTGAGCGCCAGGGCGAATTGATGGAGCAGATTGAACATCACAATGCCTGGGAGATTGATCACAAGATTGAGACGGCCATGGATGCTTTGCGTTGTCCGGAAGAAAGTCAAAAGGTCCAGGTTCTTTCCGGAGGTGAAAAGCGCCGGGTGGCGCTCGCGAGATTATTACTGAGCAATCCGGATATTTTGCTGCTTGATGAACCTACCAACCACCTGGATGCCGAGTCGGTGGAATGGCTCGAACAATACCTTCAGCAATTTCCAGGTACCGTCATCGCCGTAACCCACGACCGCTATTTCCTCGATAATGTCGCTGGCTGGATCCTGGAATTGGACCGCGGTGAAGGCATCCCCTGGGAAGGAAACTATTCTTCCTGGCTGGAACAGAAAGCCCGCAGACTGGAGGCTGAGGAAAGAGCGGAAAGTAAAAGACGCAAGACCCTTGAGCGCGAATTGGAATGGATCCGGATGGCACCCAAAGCACGCCATGCAAAAGGCAAGGCGCGTCTTAATGCATACGAGAAATTGGCGGATGAGGAAATCAAAGAAAAAGAGGCGCGTCTCGAATTATATATCCCGCCGGGGCCCCGACTGGGAGACGTCGTCATTGACGCTGAGGATCTCAGCAAAGCTTTTGACCACCGCATCCTTTTCGAACATCTGAACATCAGCATACCCCGCAATGCAATTGTCGGAATTATTGGCCCGAATGGCGTTGGAAAAAGTACGCTCTTCCGCATCATAATGAGAGAAGAAAAGCCGGACCAGGGGAATGTCAAAATTGGCAATACCGTCAAATTATCGTATGTCGACCAATCGCATAAGGCACTCCAGGATGGTGAAAAGACCGTTTACGATGTAGTCTCAGGGGGACAGGACCTAATTACGGTGGGTAATGTCAGCGTTAATGCCCGTGCTTATCTGAGCAAATTCAATTTTGCCGGTGCCGATCAACAAAAAAAGCTTGGGGTACTTTCAGGGGGAGAACGAAACCGCCTGCACCTGGCTATGACTTTGCGGGAGGGAGGTAACGTATTGCTCCTTGACGAACCTACAAACGACATAGACGTCAATACCTTGCGGGCCCTGGAAGACGCCCTGGAGGATTTTGCCGGATGTATCCTGGTCATTTCTCACGACCGGTGGTTTATAGACCGCCTGGCCACGCATATTCTGGCTTTTGAAGGAGACTCGGAAGTAGTCTTTTTTGAGGGTAACTATTCGGATTATGAGAGCGCCAAGAAAGCGGCGTCCGGGGATAACACCCCGCATCGGCCCAGATTCAAGAATGTCATCAATCGGTAATTCGCCTGGCTGACAGATACCGAACTGACTATCAACCATTTGAATCAATACCGATACAAGGGTAATGCTTTAAAGTATCGTTAATTCATCCTGGCAAAAAACTTATCTTTACGACTACCGTTTGTACAAGCAAATCAAAAGACATGAAGAGGTCGGGCTTTTTTGGGCTAGTGCTTCCTTTCTTTATGTGGGGTCTTATTTCTTGTGCTCCCAAAGCCACCATCACAGATAAATCCATGGACATGCCGGTTGAAAACAGAACCGACCTGGAGGTGGCGACATTAGCAGGTGGTTGTTTCTGGTGTATCGAAGCCATCTTTCAGGAACTAAACGGTGTCATCAAAGTAGAATCCGGCTTTTCAGGAGGTCATCTGCCAAATCCGACCTATAAGCAGGTTTGTTATGAGAATACCGGACATGCCGAGGCGGTCCAGATTTACTTTGATCCTAAATTGATCAGTTACGACGATTTGCTGAAAGTTTTCTTTACGGTTCACGATCCGACGACGCTCAACCGACAGGGCAATGATGTAGGTACGCAATACCGGTCTGTGGTGTTTTATCATAACGATAAGCAAAAACAGGCGGCCGAGTCGGCTAAAAGCGATTTTGCCACCGCTCTGTGGGATGATCCGATCGTGACGGAGATTGTACCTTTCGAGACTTTTTATACGGCAGAAAATTATCACCAGGATTATTACAATCTGAATCCCAATCAGCCTTACTGCCGGGTCATCATCAATCCTAAAGTGGAAAAATTTCGGAAACAATTTGCAGCCAAGCTAAAAAAGACCAATGAATAAGTTCAATCCTCTAAACCCCGAAGAAGCCAGAGTCATTCTGAAAAAAGGAACGGAACGACCCTTCACGGGGGTCTACGACAAACACTTTGCTTCCGGGACCTATCTATGCCGCCAATGCAATGCGCCACTTTACCGGTCAAAAGATAAATTTGATTCCGGTTGTGGCTGGCCGGCCTTTGACGATGAGATACCAGGCGCTGTAAAAAGAGTTCCGGACGCCGATGGTTTAAGGGTTGAAATCCTTTGCGCCAATTGCGGAGGGCATTTGGGTCATGTGTTTATCGGAGAACGCCTTACAACGAAAAATACCCGTCACTGCGTGAACTCTATTTCACTTCGCTTTTTACCCGAATCCGGTAATGATGAATAAGTCTTGCTACTTACTACCCCTGGTCATTCTCCTTTACCTTACCACTGCGGGCTATGGGCAAGATATAAAACACGGGCCTGGTCCTGCTATACCCACCGAGGGAGCGGTGTACTACGGGTATCAGCCACAACATACAGTGGATACCACCATTCATTATCGGGTGGTTTTTGATATCCATGCGGGTGAACAAAACCCGGATCAGATCAACTTGTTACTGAATAGTATTGCCCGATTTATCAATCTGCATACCCGTTATGGTGTCCCACTCGATCACTTGCATGTTGCGGGCGTATTCCATGGATCTGCAGGTAAGGATGCCCTGAATGATGCTGCTTACCAGGAGCGCTTTGGAATGCCTAATCCCAACACCAATTTAATGCATGAACTGAAGGATGCCGGTGTGGAGCTCTTCCTTTGCGGTCAGACCGCTTACAGCCGCGGCTTACAACCGTCAACACTCAATCCTGCTGTACAACTTGGACTTTCAGCCATGACGATTCTGACGGAGTATCAGCAGAAAGGGTATGCCCTTATCCGCTTTTAGTATCAATCCAGAGCGTGTTCAACTTCAGACAACCATTGGAAAAGTTGATCCAGGCGCTCATAAGCATCCCTTCCAGGGCGTTGATCCGCAGAACTAATCATGCTTGCCAAATAACGAATCTGATCCAACAACATGGGCGTCATGTACCTGCCCTCCTCAGTCACTAATTCCTTGATAGCAAGATTAAGCTTATCTACCTTTAATTCAGCTTCAAGTCGTTTTTTTCCTTTAAGTGCATTGGGATCTATCGCCTTCTTTTCCGCTTCGATTCTGGCTTTTAGGTCATTGGCTTTTTGTTGCAACTGGCTAATTTCCTGGTACAGGCGGTATTGTTCCACCAAGTCCGCTTCCGTCACTCCGGAAGCTTCAACCCTAGGATCCAAATTGATGTAAAAATCTTCGGTGTACCGGTCATCCCCCTTCTTTAACTCAATGGTATAAACACCGGGAGGAACCAGGGCGCCACGGGAAGCTTTATCCGGTTGCATGTTCCAGAGGAAGCGGTGATGTCCTGTTGTGTAGGAAGGACGGATAGGCAGGTTGTATCCTTTCGATTCTTTTGCTGCCTTTTCGGGTTTCAGTTTCCAGGATTTGACGACCTCAGTGCCTTTTCGAATTTCCAATAGGACCTGTGCCGAGGAAGTATCGCCAATGACATAATCGATGATGACTCCATTTTGCTTGTACTCAACCGGAATATCTCCGCCCCGGGCAAAATAACGCATGCGATATGCATCCTGAGGCTTATACAGTTTCGTCGCAACCGAAGAAGAACCCTGGCGGATGAAACGCATATCATCCAAAATCCAGAAACCTCGTCCCATGGTAGAAAGCACCAGATCACCTTTGTGAATCTTTAGGTCGGTTATCGGGGTAACCGGTAAATTCTGTTGCAAGGATTCCCAGGTCTTACCATCATTGTAAGAAACATAAACACCATGATCGGTGCCTGCAAATAGTAACCCTGGCACTGCCGGATCTTCACGTACCACATGAACCGGGTCGTCCATGGCTATACCGTTCTTGCCATCGGTCAGCCGCTGCCAGGATTTGCCGTAATCTTCCGTCTTGTAAATATAGGGTTGATAGTCCCCCAACAAGTACCGGTAGACCGCAAAATAAGCCTTTGATGCACTATGAGGTGAAGCATCAATATTTTGAACCCTGCCTCCCGGAGGCAGATCCGCGGGTGTTACATTCTGCCAAGTCTGCCCGTTGTCTCTGGTCACATAGAATGGACCATCGTTGGATCCTGTCCAAATAACACCTCGCTCAAGGGGTGATTCACGGACCGCATACACGGTTGAATAAAACTCCTCTCCGGTCACATCCCGGGTTATCGGCGAACCACTGATCACCTGTGTTTCCAGCGTAAAGGCGGTCAAATCCGGTGAAATGGTCTCCCAGGTTTTACCACCATCCGTAGTCCGGTGCAGATATTGAGAAGCATGATAAACGATGTTGGGATCAAAGGGCGATACGTGGATAGGGGAAACACGCTGGAACCGGTAGGCCAGATCCTTGGGATTGTGTCCGTAGATGTTCGCTGCTCCCACATAATATTGCTGCTCCTGGCCGGTCAATTTATTATAAACGCCAAATCTGCCCTTACAATTGGCATAAACGATATTTGGGTCACCTGGCTTAGGCACCGCAGGACCGGTTTCGCATCCACCCGTAGCGATCCAGAATGAGGTTGCATCAAAAGTTGGTGTGTGTGGAGGGATACTGGGCACCATAATGGTTGAATTATCCTGTTGCCCGGCATATAAATTATAAGGGAAATCATCGTCAATTTCTACCTGATACAATTCAGCGGTGGGTTGATTGTTCTGGGTGGACCATGTCTTTCCGCCATCTCGTGTCACATTGGCTCCACCGTCGTTGCATTCTATCCAAACCAGGGTATCTAATGGATTGATCCATAGATCGTGATGGTCACCATGAGGGGCAGAGGTTCTTTTCCAGGATTTAGCACCGTCAGAGCTATGCCAGAAAGAGGTTGCCATCGCATACAGGCTATTGGGATTTTGTGGGTTGACTTTGATGTTACAGTAATAAAATGGGCGGTCCAGGATGTCTTCATTGGTGCTTATCAGCGTCCAGGTAGAACCATGATCTTCGGATAAGTAGACCCCTCCCTCTCCTACCGGAGCCTCAATAAGCGCCCACACCCTCTGCGGCATCGCCGGGCTCACGGTAAAATCAATTTTGCCGATGAGACCCTGGGGCAGTCCCTGACTCATTTTACTCCAGGTATCTCCTCCGTCCATGCTTCGATAGATCCCGCCTTCCATACCGCCGCTGATGATGGTCCAGGGCTTCCGCAATCCATGCCACATCGCCGCATAAATAATATCCGGATTATCCGGGGCGAACTCCAGGTCTACAGCCCCAATGCTGTCTGAATGAAATAAAATTCTTTCCCAGCTATTTCCACTGTCTTTACTCCGGTATACTCCCCGCATAGCATTGCTTCGGAACGCATTACCTATCGCTGCAACAAAAAATCGGTTCGTATCATTTGGATGGATTAATACCGCACCGATTTGTCCTGCTTCCTTTAATCCAATATTTTTCCAGGACTTCCCTTCATCGGAGCTGAAATAGACGCCATCTCCAACGATGACATTACTACGTATGCCATCGGAACCGGTGCCTACGAGGATCCGTTTGGGATGGAGCAGATCCACTGCGATAGAACCAATGGAGCCTGTATTAAAATATCCATCTGAAATATTTTTCCAGGATTGGCCGTAATCTTTACTTTGCCAGACTCCTCCGCCTGTAGCTCCCATATAAAATACTCCAGGTTGGGAAGTAACGCCAGTAACGGTGGTCACCCGACCCCCGCGACTAGGTCCAACTTGCCTGAATTGCACATCCGGGCCAAACAATGAT
>ERZ795053.3875-NODE-3875-length-16638-cov-5.352349_pt1 | contig 16638 bp, 13 predicted proteins | sample MGYA00375137_ERZ795053 | MGnify/ENA primary metagenome ERZ795053 (study PRJEB30182, sample SAMN05720284) | activated sludge metagenome | isolation source: Anaerobic digester | place: Hong Kong | collected 2014-12-17 ...
ATCTTCGGGTTGCGGCAACAGATCTTCGCTCATCGGCAACTGGTTGGCCCCATAGACCGCAATCGATGAGGTGAAGACAAAACACTTGATATTGTTTAGCACCGACAGATTGATCAGGTTGACCGAGCCAATAAGGTTGGTCTCATAATTGTAGCGCCGGATGAAGTGACTCAGCCCTTCGGCGGCATAGGCCGCTAGATGATAGACATAGTCGAATTTCTCTTCGGCAAAAAGTTGGTGCAGCCCCTCGTAATTTGTCACCGACATCTGCACCCAATGTGCTCCTGCCGGCACGTTTTCCCAAGAGCCACCGCTTAGGTCGTCCAACGCGGTGACATCCATACCCAACGCCAACAGATGCCGCGCTACGTGCGACCCAATAAACCCGGCAGCGCCTGTCACCAATGCATTCGCCATCAATATTCACCTTCTGCGATTTGCCAGCAACATTCCTTCAACATTCACTCTCAACACGCCTTTCCCAATTCTCTCCCACTGTGGATATCCCAACGATCAATTGCAACTAGACCTCCCAGAAACAACCAAACAAGCACACTAGCCTGAAAGCCCTCAAAACCAACGTTGTAGATAAATGGAAGAAACCAATCAAGAAGCAACATGATGACGACTATGCCGGCGAATGTCGCAATCATCCCATTTACGTATCCGGCAATAAAGCCCTGTCTGAAACGTCGATGCAGACGCAACCCTAGCCTGGCCACCTCGGCCAGAAACCAGAGAAACAAACTCAATCCAATTAACCCCGAATGTGCGAAGATGTCTACATAGTTATTGTGAGAATTGACATTTGGATTCGCCCAAAAGGCGCGACCGTATTGCAGGGGCAATGCGCCCGCATATAGACGATACGCAGCAGGGCCTAACCCTGTGACTGGATTACGCAATGCGACGCTGAGGACTCGCTCGATCAGACTCAAACGCGACCCACCACTCAATTCCCACTCCTGAGTTCCTCCGCCAAACTCGAAAAGAAACGAAACGATTGCTCCGAACAAAAGAAGAGTAACTAGAATGAGCACGATAGGCCAACGCAAACGGGGCCAACGCAACCAGACAAGAGTACCAACTACACTTGAAACCCCCACCCAATTCGAGCCAGCTTCCTGACGAACAAAAAAAGCATGGCGAGCGACTGCAATCAGAACAAGCGTCAGCATCAACTTCATTGCTAGGGAGTTCTTCTCAGCAAAGAGCAATTGCCCACCCGCAATGCCCGTCACTAACACCCAAAATGTTGCACGAAGTACCGCAAGTGAGGCAATTCTTCCAACAACTGCGCCCAAACCCAGTATTGAAATCACGACCGCTAGCGACCCAGCCAAGAACAAGAAACTCCAGGTCAAATAATATAGGCCGGCTTCGTCCTTCACTTGATATGCAGCCAGCCAGAAAGCTATAGCGGAAAACAAAAAGATTGACCACTGCGCGATCTGAACCAGGAGAAAGCTTGACCGCACAGGTATTGTGGGATCCCACATTACCCTGCCGATAACAAGTGATGCTAGATTAGCCAGCAAAAATAGCAGCAAAGGCACCATGATTGGTGAAAACGATGCAGGCCGATCTTGTCTTCGGAACAGTCTCGCAAGCCAAATCGCAAATAGAACAGGAATGAGAAGAGAGACTGCGTTGATGGATACATCTGTACCGGTGTTAAGCTGAAAACGAGAAAAGAGCGCCACAACCACGATAGCGTTCAATCCGAGCGACGGAACGCGTAGCACCAGGGCGAACGCCAGCACCAGCGCTATCGATGCCAGGGTAGGCAAGGAGGCACCACTACCCAACAAGGCAGATGCAGCAACTACAGCAAGGATCACGAGCGACTTGGATAATGTCACGCCATGCCAAGGCACAGCGAAGTGCCGAATCAGCGCCTGCATAGTGCCGCTACGACATTCTCAATGTTTGCTACAAATCTCTGGCCTATTTGCTCCCAGTCATAGGTTTGCGCTACAAGAGCGCGGGCTCGGGTGACGAGACGCATGCGAAGTTCTACGTCCCGAATAATGCTAATGACACTGTCGGCGAATAACGTCGGCGTATCAGCCAACAAGAGATGCTCACCATGAGATGCATCTATTCCCTCACACCCTTTGCTAGTAGAGACAACCGCAGTTCCCAGCGCCATGGCCTCCAATACCTTCAGCCTTGTTCCACCACCCGTAAGAATCGGAGCGACAGACACCTTTGCGTTGGCGATCTCCGTATATACGTCTTCCACATAGCCTGTTAGTGTAACGCTTGGATCCAAGAGTAGCCCGCCCAAATCGACGTTAGTCGTTGCCCCTGTGATCCGCAGCCTTACCGCAGGATCCACAGCGCAGATCAGGGGATAAACTTCTCTGAGGAAGAAGGCTATTGCCTCATAGTTGGCATGATAGGTAAGAGCACCACTGAAAACCAATGTTTCGGGCAAGGGCTCCAGCCGCCTAGGGTGCAACGCTACACAATCCACACCATTGGGAAAGACAACGACCCGTGGAATGGAGCCTTCAACAAGATTGCGACTTGTCTTGGCGTCCAATTCTGAAACCATACTCACTAGATCGAATCGGCGAAACAGTCGCGACTCATAGCGCATCGTTTTGTACCAACTGATCCAATAGCGTAGCCTATGCAAACAGGGGGCTCGCGGTGAGATACGTTCCCTCATCCAACGCGTGTTGGAGTTATGTTCTTCAAGGATGCGGACTACGTTTGGCAAAGCAAGAGCATAAGCAGCCGTCACGGTTGTGCCGGCAATTACAACATCAAAGGGTTTGTCGGCGTGGAGTTGCTTCACCAATTGAAGCACTTCAGGGAATGGTTCATCGACGATTGGACGCAATGAAAGAAAACGCGTTTTCGTACGCAACCAGCTGCGACGAAATGGATCTTTGGCGACAAGCAATGCCTGGTCACAGAATGGCTCTAGAGCATCCTTCTGCGGTGGCGCCCAACCTTGTGGATCCAAGGAGACAAGCGTCACACGATGCTTTCGCGCCAACGCCCGCACCAGAAAATACGCTCTCGTTCGGGATCCGGTATCGAGCGGATAGGGAAACCAGGGCGAAAGATAGAGTACCCTCACGAATCACGGCCCATCACATGGGAGACCAGAAACCACTTGCTTCAAGTACACTTCAAAGCGATCTACCATCTTGGCATGGGAAAATTCCGAACACACTACTTTGCACCCTTGTTCAGCCAAGCGTCTCCGTAGTGCAAGGTCACTCCGTAACCGCTCGAGCGCGTTCGCAAGTGCCGTAGCATTGCCGGCGGGGAATACCAATCCGGTTTGACCGTCGACAAGTACCTCTTTAGTTCCTCCTGTTGCCGTCCCCACAACTACTAGCCCAACCGCCATAGCCTCCAAAACTACTCGAGCAAACGGTTCGTCCCATTCTGAAGGAAAGACTAGAACATCATAGCCAGCCAACACTTTTGGCATGCGCTGCCTGTCTACCCCGCCAAGAAAGCGGATCGGGATCTCCGCACTGGAAGCCATCTCTTTAAGTTTTGCAGTATACAGCTCGTCGCCACTGCCAATGACATCGAATGCAAAGCTCGAATGCATACGACGACTCAATATGAGAAATGCTTCAACAGCGGTGTGGAGCCCCTTGTCTTTCGTAAGTCTTCCTGCGTATACCACGCGCAGACGGTTCACGGTTGTGGTCTTTTGAACAAACCGAAAATCGCCAATCTTGATCCCGCTGGGCAACACATCGGCATGGTGAATGGGTATCCCTGCTGCCACCAAATGGCCCTTTAGTGCCTGACTAATACATGTGGGATGCCTATACTTGAGCACAGGCTCTGGGATACGCTTCAGTTGCCGTAGGGCCAAATGCGCAATAACGATCTTGGGAAGTACAGTCACCTTCCGCCCTGATGCGCTCTTCCAATACTGATAATACGCACTTGGCAGTGCAGGCCAGTAGTCGCTAATGTGATACACGATGCGATCATCGATCAGTTCTTCGGCCCGATAGGGCACGCTCTTCGGCACATTCCACATACCCCAAACGAAAACCACATCGGGCTGAAACTCAGTAATCAATGCCTCGACCCAGAACCGGTTTTCTGCATCATGGCGTTGGCGCAACAAAAAGAAGCGAATGGCCGTCTGGAACGGTCCGTCGTTTGCCTCCAGGTACAAGCCATAGCTAACTGCAACGCCGTCCAGAGTAGCAGCGGTCACGCCAGATGCAATGCGACTAGTGAGAACAGAGACGACATGCCCGCGCTTTGCTAATTCCACTGCAGTTTCACTGCAGCGTAGCTCATAGCCACCTCTGGTATTGGGAGGGTAATAGTTTGAAAGAATCAGTATTCGCACTAGGTGTCCGCCACCCCATGGCTATTTCGCTGCCAACGGATTGCCGCAAGCGTACGATCATTGGCGATCTGGATCCAATATGAGACCAAGAAGATTAGTGGCATACCAAGTAAAACTAGATAGGAGAACTGAGTCAAACTTACATATGCAGGAGGCAAACGAGAAATCCATCCCCAAAGTGGGCTCAGCACTGCAAGAGTCCACATCGGACGATGAAACAGAAAAACGGCGTAACTCGCAAATGCTAGAGATGACAATAGCAGATTAGGTCGCTGCGTCCCGAGCCGGACTGCCAGATTTAGCGCAACCAGAAAGAAGCTTACCTCGCCCAACAAAGTCAGAGGTTTGGTTACCCATGGCGTCAGGCCAGACCAGTCTGCAAACTGATATATCAAGGCAAATACTCCAAACGCCAACAAGGAGAAATAGAGCGCTTTGCGTGACAGGTACGGATTGGGTGACGGTTCGCCCATTCGTATGGCCAGGTCCATCCCGAGCACAAATGCTAAACCATAGAGCAGTACGGTATCTGACAAGTAATAGCCGTCAATCACAAGCGCAAGACCCAAGCAATAGATCCCATATGCGATAAGCCAGACCCACCTCCATTTGCCGCGCTGCAGCGCCAAAATAGCAATCGGAAATATGAGATAGCATTGTACGATCATGCCGACGAACCAGAGGCTGCCTGGGTTGTGTGAGTAGTCAGGGAAAAACACATGGATCAGCAGCATATGAGCCGCCAAGTTGGCGGGGGGTATCAGAGCGACCAGGAATATCCAGGCCAGAATCGCCAAATAGTAGAGCGGCACTACGCGCCACAGGCGCCGAAGCCCAAATGCCTTTGGTTGTAGGCGCAGATCGGAGTGGAAATACGAGTTCGTCAGACCAAACCCCGACAGAATGACGAATCCGGTGACTCCAATCCCTCCTAGTTGATTAACAAACACACCAATTCCAAGGGCATACAGCGGGTTATACCCGAGGTATTCGGGCAAATGCTGAAACAACACACACAGAATGAATACGACCTTCAGCAAGTCGAAATAGAGAAGCCGGCTATTTTGTCTCGCCATAACCACGAGTCACACAACCGGCCGTAAGCCATGATAAATCGCAATGAGTTCTTCCATTTCTTGCTCTAGTGTCTTGATACGGCGCTGTCCACTTTCTAGCTTTTCTCGCAATTCCGGACAATCCACAAGTCGTTGCAGGGCTATCGCCAACTCAGACACGTTATTCGGACTGACAAGTAGACCATTCTGTTCGTGGCAGACAGCTTCTGGGAGTGCACCTATCCTTGATGCGACAACCGATCTTCGCGCCATCAACGCCTCGCGCGCTACCAAATTGTACGTTTCTGGCCAGACAGAAGGAACAACAATGATATCGAAACGAGACATTAGGTCGACAGCCTCAGCGGGATTGTAGGGGCCCCAAAAGCAGATTCGTTCATCATCGTATGCTAGCGAGCGAAGATAGTCGTCATAGGAGCTGCTACCACCCCCAGAGTTTCCATGAAGTACAAGTGAGACGGCCCCGTTTAGCTGGCGAAACGCCTCTATCAAGATGTGTACGCCTTTTGGCATTGCTATCCTTCCAAAATACGCGATTCTCACGGGAAGGTCATTGGGTTCTACATGGTCAGTCTTCGACCGAGGAGCAACAGACGGTAGTCCCCACTCATGCACACGTAGCTTGCTAACATCAAGCAAGCCGGAATCTACAAATGCTTCCCTCACATATTCCGAAATTGCCAACACCACGTCAACGTGCGAAAACGCATCTCGTAGCGTTCTCCGCCGCTCTTCCATGTCGCCTATCATTCCGATAAAACCACGCCGCCTGGTAACCCACGCGATTCTACCCAGCCTCGTGAGCAGCGAGTTCTGCGCACGCTCTGACAAGAACCGCGCCATTTGCTGATACTTAGATTCCCAGGCAAGGCAGCGCATACACTCCCATCCAGCAACCTTTGCGCTACAGATGTGACCATCAGCATGTTGGAGGGTTATCCGCGGACAAACAAACCAATAGCCGGCAAGAGTCATAACGATCGGCAGCCCTGCCTGTCGGGCCGCAAAGATGACGGACGCAGAAAGTGGCTCACATGATGTGATGTGTAGAAGCGATGGCCGCACCTCCTCGATAATGGATTGCATGACCCTAAAGACATTGGGGTTATCATATAGGAACCGGAATGGCGCTTCAGCTTTGGTCCAGTTAAGATGGATTCTTGTCACAGGGATATTATCGACAATCTCTGTACGTACTGCATTGAGATCATTCTCGCCTGTTGCCCACTCACCTGTACACACTACATGGACCATCACTCCTCGACGATGTAACTCTTGCGCGAGTCTATAGGTGTACAGTTGTACACCACCGATGCTGTCAGGTGGAAAATAGTTTGAAACGAGCAGTACACGCACTGGAAAAGTTATCTGGGTTTGCGGGCTATACCCTGATTGTAGATCAAAGTGAAATCTGCCGAGTTTCGTTTGCAGTAGTCCTGAAACGCTGTGTGACGCCGGATATCATGAGATGCCAAGACTCCGCCTCTACCCAAGTAGGGCCACACGGTCCGATACTCCCATGTCATGAATTCTGGGGTATGCACACTGTCGTGATTGAACATGTCAACACCACGGACCATTTTGAGCAATTCCGGCAGCACGCTCTTTGAATCGCCTAAAGTCAGCTGCCATCGGGAACGCAAGTCATTCGGAACCAAGTAGCCAATTCCCAGCGGCTGATCCAATCCGGGCAAGCCCGGCCAAGGCAAATCGATACTATGCAGGTAACCAGTCGCATTGTGGTACATTCCCAAGAGAATATAGGCGGACGTCGCGCCGAATTGAACACCGGTTTCAACCACAACCTTCGGACGTAGGATGCGCGTAACTAAATAAATAGTCTCGCAGTCAATCCAATCAGAAGTGCCGGTGCCAGCCGCAGCAGCCCTGATTTCCTCTCGCCGCTCAGCCAGTCGAGCGGCAAACTCTCGGTCACGTTTGAGATCGGACTCAAACGAGCGGACCCTTTCTGTGCTAATCTCAAACAATTCGGCTAATTGCACAACCCGTGCAGAGCGTACGTTCCTGGCGTCTAGCTGAGCCAATGCGTTCCTAGCCTGACTGGAATATCGTCGCTCTTGCGCCGAGTTATAGGTTGAAATCAGGCGCATTCGCACAGACGGTAAGATTCGCTCCGGGTTCTCCAGACATCTGCGCAGATTGAAAGCAAGTTGATTCAGCACCGTGCTACACCTACCCATTCACCCTGTCATACATCATTTCGTCCCACGGCGACTCTCTACGTGCTAACGCCCTGTAGATAGCGACCTGTTTCTCGATAATGCTTGCAAAGTCAAACCGCTGCACGGCGCGCTGCCTTGCGCACTTACCCATCTCAACACGTCTTGTTGTCGAGGTACACATCATGGAAATCGCATTCGCAAGCGCATCCACGTCATTGGGGGCGACGAGCACGCCAGTCACACCATCCTCCACTGTTTCAGACAAGGCATCAATATTCGTCGCAACCACGGGAAGGCCCTGAAGATTGGCCTCAATAACCACTCGTCCAAACGTCTCCCCGCGCGATGGCAACACAAGGAGATCGGAAGCGCCCAGCCAGGCAGCCACCTCATCCGAGGATACCGGACCAAGGAACCGAGACCACGATTTTGTCTGTTCCAGAAAACACTGGAGTTCGCCACGAAAAGCCTCAGCAACCGATCCAATGAACAACGCGCCCAACTCTACGCCGTCATTTCGGCAACGCAGTAGAGCATCAAACAGTAAATCGCAACCCTTTTGGAACTCTATACGCCCGACATACACAACAATTGGCGTGTCATCCAACCACCCTTCTTCCTGTCGGAGACTTGAGCGATGATGCGGATGCCTTACCACATTGAAACCAGTAGGAAGAAAACCAACTCGATTGCGTCGTAGGTGAAAATTGTTCACATACTGCTGTTCTAAGAATCTTGAATTCGCAATAACGAAGTCAGCGTGACGCAAGCAAAAGAGTTCAAGACGATGCTGAAAGCGGGCGCCGCACCATCGGACGTGAGCCTTGTCAAGATTTAGGTATCCGTGCCCTCTTAAGACAATTGGAGTTCGATGCTTCGGCCACAATAGCCCCCAGAAAGCTAGTGCGCCAAAATCTGGTGCATGAAACAGATCAATTGGCCCATCAATTCGAGCTATCTTCCACGCGTGAAGCCACACTCCCAACGAGGCTTCCAGTAGTCCCCAGCCGCACCGGACATCTTCAAGGGATGACAGTCCTGGTAGGTTCGCCATCAGCCACAGCAAAGGTCTGACAGGAAGCTTTCGCGCCGGGGCAAACGTCACCCCAACACGGTTGTCAGTCTCATATTCAATATGGTTAGTCGAATTAGTGCAGATAACATGAACAAGATGCCCACGATCTGCCAATGCCAGCGCCGTATCTCGAACATAGTTGGCAATACCACCAGAGGGCGAACGTGTAGCATATTCGCTTGTCAGAAAAACTATTCTCATCGCGTCCAATTGAACCAGCTCCGTAATAGAACAGTCACACCCCCACTAAAGAAAATCGACCACAAACCACCGTTTTTCACATGGCGCCAACTGAACGCCCAGGCATGTAGGCAATGCCTAACTACTGCCTGGTTATTCTGTCGCCTGAACGCAGCAAACGCATAGGCAGCATGCAGTTCAGCTATTGCCCATCGGCAATGTCGCCTGAGTTGATGCATATTGGTCGGACAAAGAACAAACAACCGTTCCAGTAGCGAAAGCCCGATGTTGGCGTTTATGACCGACCCGCCACCGGCTACGGAAATCCAGCTAACCTCAAACGCTCGGTTGACCGAAGTCTCTAGAAGGTAGTCGCAGTCTTCATTTATCCTTCTATTGGCCCTGGCAGCCTTTTCCACATAGGCACTTGCGCCAATACTGTCGTTAGCAGCCATGGCATCAAGTGCCGCACGCCAGTAGAAGCGCCCCAATGCTACCGGTGCGGGTCTCATCACACATCTTTCGAGAGCGCCCAATACCGCTTGCTGAGCTGCCAAACGCTGATCGAGTCGTTTTGAACCCGTCACGGATCTATCGTGGATACGAAGTCTATAAAGATTACTGGGCAGATTTGCCAGAGAATATCGCTCGGCGATGCGTAGCCACAAGTCTCGGTCTTGGGCGGTCTGAAAACGCTCATCGTAGCCGCCAACATCCTCCAGGCTTGCACGTCGCATCATTACAGAACCATGGCAGAAAGCATGAGAATACCAGAGTTGATCACGAATGGTCTCTGAGTCTAGCGGCATCTCAATTATCTGTTCAGGTCGGCCGTCAACGTACACTTGCGTATAGGCACAACCGACCACTGCGGTGTCCATGTGGTGTTCGAGGAATGACACCTGTTGGCGAAAACGGTCAGGCAGCGAAATGTCGTCTGCATCCTGCCGGGCAACATACTCTCCATGACAGAACGCCAATCCTATATTCAGTGAACGTGTCAGGCCTGCGTTACAGTCATTGCGCACGCGCACAATCCGATGATCCAGACACCGGTCAAGGATTGTCGGTGTCTGGTCTTCAGACCCGTCATCGACAATTACGAACTCGAAATCCCCGAATGTCTGCCCCAATATACTGTCAATGGCCTCCTGCAAATACAGTGAGCCATTGTACACGCACATCAGCACCGATACCTTCGGGGCTGAAATCATCCCCGAAGCAGCCATGAACAATCGGTTGCCGATTCAGCACCGGCGAAATCAGTAACTGCAACTACATCGAGGTTCATATGTCCGCTTTCTCCCCAGACTACTGGACGTAGCTTCGCAATTGCTTTCGGGCACGAGCAAGGCCTGCCTTAGCCCGCCCCATTCTGAAACGAACTGCATCTGCCATATGTGACGGATCTCGCGCTGGATGGAGTCCGAAAATCTCCGTTGCCATGGCGATCCCAGCCAAGTTGGTAATCACTTCCGTCAATCCGAGAGAATTCACTTCCTGCTGTGTCCATTTGCTAAAGAGAGAACCGATAGCACTCATATTCCATACTCCCAGGTTAGCCAGGGACTCAGATTTCACTAGCGCGCGTAGTTGTTCCAGGTGGGTGATGCGGCACCATTGACCAAACTCATGGTGAGACTTAGTCAACAGGGGATCGGGTTCCGACAGTCCACCGGGGGATATTCCGGTGGCAGCATTAGGTAACTCATATAGAGTCCTATCCAAGCCATTAATGAGGTGATAGCAAACTTCGGCCATTCTGTATTTTGGTGCGAAGGACCACATTAGCGAGACAACCGCCGGATCTGTAAATGCCTGTTCAAGACGTCCAAACGCACGAAGATAATCCATAGCCTGCCCAATCATTCGACGCATGTAGTTCTCTTGTTGGTCAAGCTCCAGAATTGCCGTTGATCCGGTATCTTCTTCTAAATCCCAGGCCGTTGCGCGATCTCGCTCGCCTTCAGTGATTGCCACAGGCGCCAATTCAGATACTACCAGCCCGTAGGGATTAGTGATGGCCCTTAAGGTAAGATGGGCAAGATGTCTGCTCAAGAATGTTCCGCGGCCTATACTGTTCCCCCAACTGCCCGCGATAATCACATCCTCGGGCTTAACGAGGGCACGTAGCGCTTGCATGCCGTGGAGGTGTATTCCCGAGATCTCCCCCCCGCCCCAGTCGGCCGTTTCCGACATATTGCTCCAGAACAGTTCGGAGGTATAATCAATAACGTGAATCGGCCAACCAAAGTGTTGTGCCACACGACGTGCATAAACCACGTCGCGAGCAAAGGCATGCCCCCAGGTCACTGCCCGTATCTCTTTTGGCTCTCCCCAACCCATCTTCAAATAGTTGAGTATTCCTGCCACTACGCGGCTATCAAGACCTCCGGATAGCAGAACCCAAACGCGGCCCGTTCCCTCCACGTAACCTTCAATCTCCGCTTCCAGCGCTGCTCTCAGTTTCATGGCTATTGCTGCTGACGTGGATTCCTGCGCGCCATGGGGTATGGCGCGATATCTTGTTATAGTTCCGTCCCCAAAGATCTCCGCCCTCCAGGGCAGACGACCGATCCCCGACACAAGGGTACGACTTCCCAATAGGTAATTGAAGTTGAGAAGTTCCAGGCACCCAACAGCATCAATTTGACGCAAATCGCCTGGCATGAATCTGATAAGTTCGCCAATCGAATCCGATAGAAATACCCCACCATCAGGCGAGTTCCAATAATAGGGGCTTGTGCCGCCGAATACTGTTGTTCGGTAGGAGCCGGACCTATCAAGCTCAGTAATCACCCTTTGTTACGCCCCTCTTGACTTGGCAACAGGCCCTTGTCACATTTGCAGCCAATTTGACGGAAGGAGATCAGGTGTCTGGACACGTTCATCAGCAAACCATCGCTTCGGTGCAATCACGATTTGGTTCTCGTTGGTGCAGAGCCAGGCACCCCACCAACTGAAACTACTGTTCGCAATGATATGGTGTTGGCATTCCTTCATTAGCATCAGGTCGTCATGTGCTGCATTCCCTATTGATTCACCGACGAATATCGTAGGAAAATCCAGACACAGATTCTGTATCGCCCATGGAAGGTCATCAGAAAACACGAAGAAGTGGGGATCTGCCACATGCGCAGCCATGTGAGCGACGGCCCGGCTGTAGTAATCCAAGCCACAAAAACCGTGGGTACGACTAGTTGCAGGGCTTGAAACATAATCCCCGCGGCGCACATGAAGGGCAATCGAAGACGTTTCCGCAATACCGCCCATCTCTTCTAGCATTTCGCTGGAAGGAATGTGCCTTGCAGTGAACTCGCGCAGAAGTATATCGCGTACACCAATGAAGTATTCCTCAGATTGCCAATATCCGTCTAGGTAGATGCTATCCTTCAGATTGAGTATCGAAGAATCATATTCAAATACCTTCTTCTCGCGGAAGTGGGATCCAGACATGTTCAGATACGCGCCCGCCAGTTGGCTGCCGAAACGGCGACCAAACTTTAGAATAGCCTTCTCGCCCCAACTTAGGCCCTTGACCAAAGCAATCTCGTTTGGGATAGCGATGTGTTCGTGTATGTTCAGCGAATGGAGGGCGTAGTCACGTAGCGGGTCAGACTCGAATGGCTGAAGATCAAGTTTCAGAACTGTCGACAAACGTTCCGCCAATGCGCGTCCGCAGGCATACTGGAACATCTGGTTCCCCAATCCACCACTAATTCTGACGATAATCATGCCGAATTGGAGTACTCGAAAGCGACGGACACAACTTGACTCGGAATCAAAACTAGCAATCTACTGAATCCCCTGGTCAACTCATCCGGACAATGACGTTTCTGCTTTACGGATATCTGCGCAGCTGCTTTGCAATAACGACAAGTCCGACAAAAACACACACCGATACAAGTGCGACCACAACGGAGAGCCACGACGAGACTTCTCGAACATCAGCAAACCGATCGAAACCCTCATCCAGACGCTGCTGGATAGGGGTCCCAACCGCAATTACTGCATCTGGATCACCTTGTTCAATTGCTACTGTCGCTGGCTCATGACTCGGTTGCGACAATCGTACTGAAGGAACTTCCGGCGCATCAAGTAACCGACTTGTATGCCAGAGCGTCAAATCGTCCTGTTCAAATATCACGTGGATTCGGTTTCCGTCCGAGATTGCCACGGATGCGTTCTCCGTCACACCCCCAGAGGAGACGCAGCATGCATACATGGCGTCATACGAAAGCACGAAATCCGGAGCGAACCACGTTGTGCCGTCCCATGCAACCCTGGCAAATGTCATATTCGATTCAACAATAAACTGCCAGACTCCTGCACTATCCACTACCAGGCCAATTCCTTGAGCGCCCTCGCCATTGCCAGCGCTGATGTTGCGGACTTCAGTCCACGTCAAGCCGCTGTCCGTCGAGAAACTTACATAGCGACCACCGGTGCCAATACCGCCTGCGTACAACTTCAAAAAGATATCGCCGACGGTTTTGAATCCACCGAAATAATATCCGTCAATGAGCTTCTCTGGCGCGGACCATGTCAAACCGCCATCCAGCGATCGCGCATAGGTTACTCCCTTACCCCTCCCTGAACGGGGATCCATTTCCTCCCAACTCACCCACACTGTCTTGTCGGGTGCCACAGTCACTGAAGGAGAGCCAATCCAGGTACTTGCGCTAAGTTCCTGATAAACAACCTGTTCGGTATTCCATGTCACTCCACCGTCCACAGATGTAAGGATCGAAACCTTGTCCAGAGCTCGGTTGCCATAGACCAGATACCAGGTGCTAGACTCGTCAAGAAAAAAGCCTCGGAATGCGAACGGTACGTTTTCAGTAGTGATCATACTGGGAGCAGACCATTGGTGAGGATTCGCCAGTTGACTCGCATGTGCTTCGCTGTGCGCGACCTGGCCGTTGCTGATCCAATACACGTGTACAGTGTCCTGCACTATGTACGCAGAAAACGGCCAAATATCGTCTCCATCTGGAGAAACCAGAACATCGACCGGTTTCGTCCAATTGTCTCCTTTCCACTGGCTATAGTACAGAGCCATTGATTGCCGCTCATCCATGGAGGCGCCCCACAGGGCATGAACGTTGCCTCCAGAGTCTGTCAACAAGACCGGGGATTGGACATCCCCGCCAGACGATACTTGAAAAAAACTCTGAGGGGGACTCCAATCCGAACCTGCTTGTGCACGCACAATAGCAACACCAAAAAGCATAGCCAGTATCACAGTGCACACCATGCAGACTAAACCTGCTAATTGCGTGCGTAATCCACGCAACGTGGAATTACCACCCCGAACGTCGGAATCTTGCATGGCTACTTCATCAGCGCACGAAACACGCGCCCTCGTTGCCTCACCAACCATTCCGGATCGTTGCGCATCACTTTTCCAATGTCGGCAGCAACTTTCGTGCGCTTTATTGCTTCTCCCTTGTCGCTAGCCATCAGAATACGGATCTTGCTTTCCGCTAGTTGCTGATTCTTCCCCCAGTGGTGAATCAGGTCCGATCTGGCCCTTGGGATACTACTGGATACGGCTACCAAGATATCGTCCAGTATTTTGAGAGATTCCCTTCCTGAGCGACTTTTTGCGTTATACGTTAGAAATACCAAAGATTCGGTAATTCGATCTAGATCCAGTTTGATTGAGTCGGAGTCTATCGCAAGCGCTTGCTCAAGATAGGCGACACCAGCGTTCCATTCTTCGGCATGAAAGCACGCCCTTGCTGCAGCAATGCAGGTTCTGTATAGCATGCTGTTTCGTTCTTGCTGCCACTCATGGTCTGTTGGCAGGTAATCATCAAAGAATCTAGTCGTCACACTGCACAATTCATCGTAGTAGCGTGTGGGGTCAACGCCTATCGTCTTGGCGCCTGTCCAGCGACGATAGCGCGCCAATTTGTGCGGAATGTAGACTACCTCCATATGGAGATTGATGCGCCACCACCAGTCAGTATCCATCACATAATGTAGGCTGGGATCCAACCACCCCGCCTTATCAAGACATGCCCGCCTGTAGATACTAGCTGGTTGATACACCTTGGCTTGAAGAATGCTTGCTGATCGTTGTCTCGTGATGACGCCCGTTACTACGCTATCATCATCAATAATCTCGCAGTCTCCGTAGATCATGCCGGCGTCGGCATGAAGCCGCATGGCAGATATTTCGCGACTGATTGCGCCTGGTAGATAACAGTCATCCGAGTTTAGCCATGCAATGAAGGCGCCGGTCGATCGGCGCCATCCTTTATTGATTGCATCACTTTGACCGTTGTCTTTCTCACTCACCCAGAAGGCTAACCATTGCTCATACTTCTTGATGATTTCCACGCTACCATCTGTACTGCCACCATCAATGATGATGTACTCAAGATTTGGATAACCTTGCAGCAGAACCGAACGGATAGTCTCTTCAATGAATCTCGCCTGATTGAACGAAGGCGTCACAACACTGACCCGAGGCCAGCTCGCCGCATTCTCCCTGTCGTTTGTCGCATGCATGCTCTCGACCGTCCACGGCCAACCGACTCTGCCTCTAGGCGGGGGCGGAAGGTGTTTCAGGACAGGACTGTACATGGCCCACAAATTCCTTCAGACATCCGAAAGATTCGAAGGAGTTGGTCACAGACATAGTCAACATCGCTTTCGGAGAGAGCGGCGGACGACGGTAGATTTATGCCGCGTGCAGCAAGACGTTCAGCAACCGGAAAGCTTTGGTCGGGCACGAGATGCTGATACACAGGCATGATGTGCATGGGGTAAAAGAATGGCCTGCTTTCGATCCCAGCATCGGCCAGCCTCTCCATGAGGCAATCGCGCGTGATTGCTACATCATCGTTCAAAACCAGACTTACCATCCAATAGACATTTGTTGCCCAAGGCCTGTTGATGGGAAACACCAGGGCTGGAATTGCCCCCAGTCGGCTGGCGTAGTGATTAGCAATCGCTCGCCGACGGGCAATATGCCATTCTGCTCTCTCCAATTGTGCCAAACCAATAGCAGCCTCAATATTGGTCATTCGATAGTTATAACCGACCATCGGAAACCAGTAACGGCGGTTTAAGTCCATTCCTTGCCCTTTGAGTTGCCGCACCCGCGCCGCAACGTGATCATGGTTGGTAACAACCATCCCCCCTTCACCCGTTGTCAAGATTTTGTTGCCGTAGAAGCTGAACGTGGCAATGTCACCAATAGACCCAATTCTGCGTCCCTTGTATTCAGCACCGTGCGCCTCAGCTGCATCTTCGACCACAAACAAACCATGTTTCCTCGCAATATCAAGGACTGGATCCATATCAACGGGGTGACCGTAGAGATGCACAACTACGATACCCCGAGTACGCTCCGTGATAATCCTCTCCAGTAGCTGGGGATCCAAACTCCCCGTCTCTGGTTCTGAATCAACGAAGACAGGCCTTGCGCCACAGTACGTAACAGCATTGGCAGTAGCCACATACGTCAACGTCGGTACGATCACTTCGTCACCCGGGGCTACGCCCAGTGCCAACAGGGCCAAATGTAAAGCTACAGTCCCGTTGCAGCACGAAAGCGCATGCTTTGCGTTGCAAAATTCAGCGAAACTCTCTTCAAAGCGTTCGATATAGGGGCCGTTTGACGATATCCACGTGGACTCTAGGCAATCCATCACGTACGCTCTCTCGTTGCCAACAAATGAGGGAGCGGCCACCGGAATATGTCGATACATTAGGCCTCCGGCGCTTGTTTAATCGAGGCGCGCATCCAATCCCAATTGAGAAGGT
>ERZ795053.3878-NODE-3878-length-16627-cov-9.489561_pt1 | contig 16627 bp, 10 predicted proteins | sample MGYA00375137_ERZ795053 | MGnify/ENA primary metagenome ERZ795053 (study PRJEB30182, sample SAMN05720284) | activated sludge metagenome | isolation source: Anaerobic digester | place: Hong Kong | collected 2014-12-17 ...
TGAATCCGGACCCTTTCACCCAATTTGAAGGGTGGTTTACAGAAGCCAGCGAACGCTATGGGGACCATACCAATGCCATGAGTCTGGCCACGGCTTCGGCTGGTGCCGCTCCTTCAATCAGGACTGTTCTCTTGAAGTCCTTTGACCGGGATGGATTTGTTTTCTTTACCAATTATGGAAGCCGTAAGGCCAAAGAGATCAACGAAAACCCACAAGTCGCGTTGATGTTCCCCTGGATCGAGATGCATCGCCAGGTGATCATAACCGGTACAGCCAGTAAAATATCAACCGCGGAATCGTTAACCTATTTTATATCCCGGCCGCGGGGAAGTCAGCTCGGCGCCTGGATATCTCAACAAAGCAGTGTGATCTCATCCCGTAAAGCGTTAATGATGCAGTGGGAGCATATGAAGGAAAAATTCAAGGATGGGAACATCCCGTTGCCCGATTTTTGGGGAGGCTACCGGGTTAAACCGGTCCACTTTGAGTTTTGGCAGGGGCAGGAAAACCGGCTACATGACCGTTTTTACTATTCTCCCCAGGACGATGGCGGGTGGGTGATCGAGTTGCTTTCACCGTGATATTGGATAATTTCAAGTGTTTGATATCGTATCGGTTATTAAACCACAATGGGATAGGACCACCTGGGACGAAAGTTGTAAGTAAGGATCTGAGCATTACTGGAGATGTACGGCAAATGCTGTAGCCATTTTATCGAGAACGGCTTTAATCGGTTTACTGCCAATGCCCATTTTTTGTTTAAAATCAAATGTAGATAATACTTCACCGGTGGCAGTTTGGATCAAAGAAGCATTAAAATTTGCAACACGTTCTCTCCAAAAATTTTGGTAGGTATACCGCAGGATGCAGTCAGATTGTTTTTCTTGAAACAGTTCCTGAGCGATCAGGCCGGACTGGGGTATGGAGAAAACAGTATCCGACACCTGTATGGAAACCGGTGCACCGGTGGGTAAGAAGGTAGACACCCGATTATTTGCAATCACTTTCCATTCCCTACGCATCATGGCTTGTTCGATTAAGGTTACCATACGGTCTTCCGTATTGGAATGTACTACTTTAACAGACGTTACCCTGGCGTTCGAAATGCTTTCAGAATCGTATTTAGGATTGGAGATGCAGCTTTCTTCCAGCAAGAAAATGGAAAGCAGGAGTAAGGAAGTATATATCCGTTTCATTGTGATACTTTTCGCCAATTTACCTTTGTTGTCATCTTATAACTATTTGCATAATGTTAAACCGACTTAAATTGGAGTTAATTCTGGATGATAATTTAGTTCATCAGTAAATGTGAAAGGAATTGACCGGTAATGACCACTTTTCGCGGCAGGCGGAGGGTTACTCACAGTATCGCCCGGCGTATCCGCAGGAATTGATTGATTTTCTCCTCGATCATGTAGTAGGTCAGGAAACGCTATGGGATGCAGGCACGGGAAATGGGCAGCTGGCCAGGCAACTCGCTCCCGGTTTTACCCAGGTTTATGCTACGGATCATAGCGCTCAACAGCTGCGGTTTGCTCAGGGGCCTAAGCATGTTGCGTTCATCCATTGTCCTTCTGAAAACACCACCTTGGCAGATTCCTCGGTGGACCTCGTGACCATCGCCCAGGCCATCCATTGGTTTGATCTTCCTGCTTTTTATCGGGAGGTGAGGAGGGTCGCCAAACCCAACGCTAAAATAGCGGCATTAGGCTACGGATCCTTGCAAATCGCTGGGTTGGAGGAAGTGTTGCTTGCCTTTCACCGCAAGACCTTCGGAGAATTTCTTTCCATGGAAAGACAGCATGTCGATGAACATTACCGCAATCTTGACTTTCCGTTTGCGGAAGTTCCCAGCCCAGAATTTAGTCAATCTTTTGAATGGGGTATGGACCTTTTGGAAGGTTATTTTAATACCTGGTCCAGTGTACAAAAATACATCCAAAAATACGGCGTGAATCCGGTCGATAGTCTGATGGTCGAGATTAAGGAAATATTGCAGGAAGCACCAAAGGTTGGCGTTACATTTCCCTATTTCATTCGGCTGGGTACGATCAACCCGTAGGGATCACTTACCTTTCCCCTGGAGGATAACCAGGACGGTGTAAAACATAATTTTGATATCAAGTGCCAGGGACATGTTCTCCAGATAGAGTATGTCGAATTTCATGCGTTGCACCATCTGTTCTACGGTTGAAGCATAACCATATTTAACTTGTCCCCACGAGGTAATTCCCGGCCGGACTTTGAGGAGGTGTTTGAAGTGAGGGTCTTTTTGCAGGATTTTATTGATGTAGTAGCGTCTTTCCGGACGTGGTCCAACCAAAGACATATCTCCTTTTAGGACGTTCCAAAACTGTGGTATTTCGTCGAGGCGCCATTTTCGCATAATTCGACCCCACGGCGTACACCGTTCATCATCGGAATGGGACAATTGGGGCCCATTAGGTTCGGCATCCACAAACATGGATCTAAACTTAATGATGTTAAATGGTTCACCTCCCTGGCCGACTCGCTCTTGCGTAAAAAAGATAGGTCCGGGAGAAGATAACTGTACCCGGATGATGATGTAAATGATGAGTGGAAACAGGATGACTAATGCAATCAGACTGATTATGATATCCATAAGCCGCTTGACCATTTTCTCCCACTTGGGCATTAGTACAGGCTGGATCTCAATCAATATGGCGCCGTATACATGGTTCATTTTTACGGTACCCAACATGATGTCGTACATGTCCGGGGTGATCTTCACCAAGACCCGGTCATCGTAATCAAACAGGATATTCAGGATGCTTTTCAGTCGGTTGTGTTCCGACGTTTCAATGGCGATCAATACCTCTTCGATTTCCTGATGTTCAATGATATCCGGTAGCTCGGAAATATTACCCAACTTAGGAAGATACTGGGCCAGTAGGTTTTTTGATTTACTATTGCTGTCAATGAAGCCAACAAATTTATGGCCCAATTTTTTCGGGCGGGAGATGATGTCCTGATACAATTCCAAAGCAGTTGTGTCTCCACCAATGATGATGGTGTTATAAGCGACCAGACCAGCTTTTAATTTGCGGGAAGCCCGGGTGAGCAGGATCATCCTCGAAGTTACCGTGAGTAGAAAATGCAGCGAGAAGAGCGTCAGAAAGGACTGGTAATAGGTCCGGTAATTGACAATAAAATCGTCAAGGATAAGGGTAAAAAACAGAAAGACGACGCCCATGAAGCTCAGGAAAAAGGTCCTGGTGAAGGTCGCCAGGCGGGAAAGTCGGTAGATGTCGTTGTATTTGTCAAAGATGTAATAAAAGAGAATCCATCCGATCGGGATGATCACCACGGCATAGAAGTAGTTGATGTCGTTCAAGTCAGCCGGGAGCAGGATGGAGCCATTCTCCAGATTTTTTCGGTAAATAAAGAACAAGGTCCAGGCAAGCGCTGCCATGAGGAAATCGGCAGCGATGTATATCCGCGTATCTAACAGGCGTCTCTGGCGATTCATCTACAGATGTAACAATTTAATATTATCCAGATATACAGACCCTTCCGATAGGGTATCCGGTAGCTCTGCCCGGAATACAACCTGATATTCCGTAAGGTCGGACAATTGTACATCGGGGGTAAAGTTAATATATATTTTGTTCCAGTCTGCTTTGGGAAACAGGGCCAGCTTATAATTGATCACCGGGTTAAGGCCCGAAGCCACACCCCGTAGTCCTATTTGCAGTAATACATCTCCTTTGTAATGCATTTCCATCCAGATTGGCGTGCCATCTTTGGGCAGTTGGGTTAGGGCTGCAGAAGTCGTAACCTCAATGACAGGGTGCGCTTTGGTGAGATTCGCCGTACCCGCACCCGTTCCACCAATGCCAATACCCGGAAGAATCCTGAGATGTGTAAAACTGTCTTGATCCAGGTCCAGGTCCAGTGAAAGCTGGTCGCGAAAAGGTTCCAGCCATCGAAATTTTACACCGTCTTTATAAGTAAAAACGGGCTGGATTGATTCAGTGCTCCCGGGCTGGGTAGAGGGTGCTATAATAGCAGGCTCCAGCATGGGATAGAAAGCAGGATAGAGTTGAAGCCCATTTTCACGAACCCCGGGAAAAATGGTAATGTTCTTGTTGTAACTTGGAAAGCCGATGGGAGCAATGGCATTTGTTCGGAAAGCTCCTAAAAAGCCTTCCGAGCCATACAGATGATATTCTGTAATGTCCTGGTCTGAATTAATTTCGGAGTTACGAAGGTAAAAAATGGCCGGATGCAATTCCAGATAGGTGAATGCAGGGATATCTTTAAAACACCCTGAAATGAAACCTCCTGCGAAGATCAGGATCACCACCATCAGCCACTTAAAGGACCGCATGTGAAGCTTTGATCTTCTCCATAATCCGGAATGCGATATCGAGTGCGCGGGTACCGTCTTCAAGATCAACCAGGACAGGCCGGTCTTCTTGTATACTCTGCAGAAATTTTCTCAATTCATCAACAATGGCATTGTTGGGTTGAACGACCGGACTTTCAAGCTTAATGTATTTTCGTCCATTACCCGTATCGAGAGGAATGTACTCTGAAACCTGATCCGGACTGATTTCATCAGCAAGCTGTACGATTTGAACTTCTTTTTCAAGGAAGTCGATGGATACATAACAGTGCGGTTGAAACAAGCGTAACTTGCGCATGTTTTTTAAGGAGATTCTGCTTGCGGTCAGGTTGACCGTGGCGCCGTTTTCAAATACGATCCGGGCATTGCAAATATCCGGTTCCCGGGAGATGACGGCCACGCCATTGGCATGGATTTCTTTAACCGGAGCATGGATCAGGTGCAGAATCAGATCCAGATCATGGATCATCAGATCGAGGACAACAGATACATCCGTGCCTCGCGGATTAAACTGGGCAAGACGATGCCCCTCGATGAACATGGGTTCAAATCCATAGGGTTCGATAGCCTGAAAAGCCGGATTAAACCGTTCCACATGGCCTACCTGAACTTTTAAGCCCTTACTTTTGGCCAATTGCAACAATTCCCTGGCTTCCAGCATGGTAGCACAAACAGGTTTTTCAATGAATACGTGTTTACCTGCAATCAGGGCTTCCGAGGCAAGCGCGTAATGGGTGCCGGTTGGTGTGACAATATCCAGGATATCACAAGATGCTACCAGAGAAGTATAATCGTCAAATGCCTTCACGCCAAACTCAGCAGTAACCATTTCTCGGGTATCCGGGTTGGTGTCGTAAAACCCAACCAACTCGTATTCAGATATTTGTTGGATGCACCGCAAGTGGATTTTTCCCAGATGCCCGGCACCGGCGACTCCTATGCGCATAATTGGCAGATTAGATTGGATTTATCCATCCGTTGTTAAATAACCAGGCTATCAACAGGATAGCGGCCAGTAAAACGATAAATGTACGCATCGATTGCTTCATATAGCTGGCAAGTTGTAAGATGTCCTTCCGGTGACCAGGATAACGATTTAGGAGATCTTCCTTTTCCGAGCCGGGTTGAAACAACATTTTGGGTGAAATTTCAATCTTCGACCGGCTTAGTTTTCTGGAAAGTTTTAATACTTTGATCCGGTAATAGATATTGGTCACCAATAGTGCCGCGACCAATAAAATCATGCTAACAATCAGAATCCAATGCATACGTTTTTGAATCCGTTTCTACCTGCAAAAGTAACACAAATAGCCAAGTCCATTCTTATCGCTCTGGGGGTTTATGCCTCATGCACTCTTTCGGGGCAGGAGCCGACGCTCAGCTATTACCTTCCCGATATAAATTACGACCCCAACATAACTACGCCGGCAGCATTTCTTGGCCACGAGGTTGGTGCGTGGCACGTAAGTCATGACCGGCTGTATCAATACATGCTGCTGCTCGCCCGCGAATCGGATCGTATTACGGTCGAAGAATATGCCCGCACGTATGAAGCCCGACCGCTTTTGTTATTAACAATTACATCCGCAGCAAATCAGCGGAACATCAAGGCCATTCAGGCAAAGCACCAGGCCTGGTGCGATCCCGGTCAGGATGTGGGTATGGACCCTGAGGATATGCCGACAGTATTGTACCAGGGATATAGCATCCATGGCAACGAGCCCAGCGGTGCCAATGCAGCCTTATTGACGGCATATTATCTGGCAGCAGGACAGAGCAAAGAGGTCATAGATATATTGGATCACGTGGTGGTTTTATTCGATCCTTGTTTTAACCCCGATGGGTTGCAGCGATTCTCAGGTTGGGTAAACAGTTACAAGGGAAAGGAATTGATCGCTGATCCGGCCTCGGAAGAATTGCATGAACCTTGGCCGGGTGGCCGTACCAATCACTACTGGTTCGACCTTAACCGGGACTGGATGCTGCTGCAACATCCCGAATCCCGTGGCCGCGTAGCCAATTTTTACGCCTGGAGGCCCAATATTCTGACGGACCACCACGAAATGGGTTCTAACAGTACGTTCTTTTTTATGCCGGGTGATCAGCGACGCGTACATCCTTTGACTCCGAAAATAAACCAGGAACTCACCTTTGCAATAGCTGAATACCATGTCAAAGCATTGGATAGTATCGGTTCCCTGTATTTTTCACAGCAGAATTACGATGACTATTACTATGGGAAAGGCTCTTCCTATCCCGATATGAACGGATGTGTGGGAATCCTCTTTGAGCAGGCGTCAGCACGCGGCCACCTCAGGGAAACGGACAATGGGTTGCTCTCATTTCCGTACGCCATCCGCAATCACGTGAATACGGCATTATCGACCTATCGTGCGGCAATCGGGCTACGTAAAGACTTGTTGATCTATCAACGGCAGTTTTTTATTGACAATGCGAAAGAAGCAAAGTCATTCCCAGTCAAAGCGTATGTCTTTCAGGACAAAAACGATCCGGTAAAGGTTACCCGCCTGGTGGATCAACTCAAGCAACAACAAATTAACATTTACCACCTAAAACAACCCGTTTCTGTTCAGGGTAAAGCTTTCGATGAAGATGCCTACATCATCCCTATGGATCAGACCCAGTACCGGGTGGTGCGCGCTTTGTTTGAAACGATAACGCATTTTGAAGACAGTATCTTCTACGACATATCCACCTGGACCATGCCTCTTGCCTATAATGTGGAATACGCCACACTGGATGCCAAAAGTTTCCGTCCGGAATTGGTGGGCAATCCGGCAGACGGAATGATCAAGCCGGGAATGATCCAGGGTGGAAAAGCAAGTTATGCCTATATGGTTCCCTGGGAGGATTACTATACGCCTTCGATCGCATATCAGCTTTTATCCAAAGGATTGCATGTACGTGTAAACAATGAGCCGCTTAAGGGTGTGGTGGGCATGGAGCACAGAGACTTTGCGGCCGGGTGCCTTATCCTTCCGGTAGCCAACCAGTCCATGGATCCGGATGCCATCCATGCTTTGCTTGAATCACTATGTCAGAAATTGGGTGTAAATGCTTATGCATTGTCCAGTGGGTATACCCACCCGATCAACCTGGGTAGTCCCAATACATCAGCAATCCAGGAACCAAAGATAGCCCTGGTTATTGGAGAAGGCATCCAGTCAAGTGATGCCGGTGAGATTTGGTTCATGCTGGATCAGCGCTTTGAGATACCTGTCACATTAATTCCCTCGACAGATTTTTCCCGCTTGGATTTGAATCGTTATACGACGGTCATCATCCCGGATGGATCACCCCGTATCAGTCAGGCAGGCGTAGAACAATTGAAGTCCTGGGTGCAAGGAGGAGGTATTCTCATAAATATGGAGGGTGCCGCACTTTGGGCAACATCCAATAGCCTCGCCAAAGTAGGTCGCAAAAGCCTGAAGGGAAATGATACCACCTTGCCTTATGGAGAACTTGGTGATTATCAGCGTACGCGATACATAGCCGGCGCCATTATGCAGGCAAAAATGGACCTCACTCATCCGCTTTCGTTTGGCTATACCCGGGAGCAAGTGCCTGTTTTCCGACGTGGAAACACCTTATTCGATTCACCGGTCAATAAAAATGCGGCCCCGGTTCTTTATACTGACCATGCGCGGTTAAGTGGTTATGTACCGTCAGCCTATTTGAGCGAACTCGATGGAAGCCCGGAGGTGATCGTCAATCAATTAGGTCGTGGGCGGGTCATCAATTTTGCGGATGACCTCAATTTCAGGGCATTTTGGTACGGAACAACCAAGCTCATGATGAACGGGATTTTTTTTGGATCTATGATCTCATCCAACGCCTGCGAGCGGGTAGGGGAATGAAACGGTGTCAAATGATAATGGCCGGTTCATTGGTATTTTTTACGAATAGGTGACCGTTCGTACGGTCATGGACGTATTATTCCTTCTTTAATTCTTTGGTTTATTGAGTTGGTTTAGTAGTCTATTAAACTTAGGTTGAAGTCTTTTAACCGGACTACCTGTCGGTTTCTGTCTAAGTTGGTACTCGCAAGGCGCTTTAATCCGGTTGATTGACCGGTAAATTGCCTGAAATGGTTATTATTGGGTATCAAAATTTACCGAGATGACAAGGTATCTGAACCTGACAATTCTGCTCCTGCTTTCCTATTTTTCAATTGATGCACAACCCATCATTCGCTATCCGGCCATAAGTCCGGACGGTCAGTCCATTGCCTTTTCTTTCCAGGGAGACATCTGGGTGGCTAAATCAGATGGATCGGCCCCACAACGGCTGACCATCCATGAAGCATATGAGTATGAGCCGCACTGGAGTCCTGATGGGATGTCCATTGTATTTATTGGCAACCGGTTTGGCAATGATGATCTCTTTACGGTAGATCGTGAAGGTAAATCCGTCAAGCGGCTGACCTATCACTCTGCAGCGGACCGTGAACCCTGCTGGGGCTCGGATGGCCAGATTTATTTTACAACCAACCGGGACTTCACTTCGGTCGAACGGGAATATGAAATACATACGATACCTGCTCAGGGTGGTACTCCAGGTCGTTTGCTGGATGCACTGGGATATAACCCTGTACTTTCCCCGGATGGGAAAATGATTGCCTTCGAACGTGGATCCTGCCGGATTAGCCGGGAGGATTATCGCGGTCCGGCAAACCGGGATATATGGATTTACCACATCCCTTCCAAAACCTATCATCAGATCACCAGTTTTGATGGCCAGGATATCGAGCCAGCCTGGGGCAAAGACAATCAATTGTATTGGTTGTCCGCACAAGACGGACGTTACAATCTATTTGCAGCTCCCATAAACCCGGATGCCAGTGCAGGTAAACCACGTCAGGTGACTAATTTTAAAGGGACCGGAGTACGCTACTTTGATGTAGGGATGAGTGATGTAGCCGTGATAGAGAAGGGCAATGAAATAATACGCCTTGATCTCAAACAAGGTAAATCTTCACCGATAAAACTGTCCCTGACCGGAGACGACCGGTTTGACCCTGTCGTAGACAAAACCTTTACCAATGGCGCCGATGAATACGCCGTTTCACCCAACGGCAAAATGATAGCGATGACCATTCACGGTGATATTTTTATTAAAGCCGTGGATAAAGATATTGACAGAACGACCCAATTGACCAATCATCCGTTCAGAGACCGTAATCCGGTTTGGGTCAGTGATTCTGTCCTGCTATTTGTTTCGGACCGGGATGGAAACTACGAAGTGTATTCGGCGAAATCCTCGGATCCAAAACAAGCTAATCCTTTCCTTACCTTAAAATTTAGCGTTAAGCGAATTACGAGGACACCAGAAGATGAAACCGAATTGATCCTCTCTCCGGACCACAGTAAGGTTTCCATCATCCAGGGCAGAGGTAAATTGGTGGTTATGGATGTGGATAGCACTGGTTTACTGAATAATCCTGTCGTGATGCAGGATGGCTGGGATACGCCGGGGGGAGTAGCGTGGAGTCCTGATAGCCGATGGTTAGCGTATGCCTTATCCGATCTCGATTTCAATTCGGAGGTGTACATCCAACCCATTGATAATCACGTCAAACCCGTTAACGTTACCATGCATCCTCGCGATGATTCCCAGCCCTTCTGGAGTCCGGATGGCAGTAAACTGGGATTTATGTCTATCCGGAACAATGGGGACAACGATGTGTGGTTTGCCTGGTTGAAAAAAGAGGATTGGGAAAAAAGCAAACCCGATTGGGAAGGGGATAAGGAGACGGAGTTATTTTCCGATAAGAAGGATGGGAAGAAAGAAGATAAGAAAGGATCTGACAGCCTGGAGATTGATCTCGATGCTATCTATGAGCGGCTGGTTCAGGTAACTCATTTTCCGGGTAATGAAGGAGACTTGTCCATTTCCAAGGATGGGGAGACTTTTTTCTTTACCACCTTTAATGGCGGCCGGGCCGGATCGGAAGGGGATCCGGAATTTAAAAGCATCAAATGGGATGGTTCCGAACTGAAGACTGTTCTTAGTAATGGGCGCATCTGGGCAACGCAATTGGGGCCTAAAGACGACTATCTGTACTATTTCGCCACGCCCGGGGTAATCAATCGCCTCAAACTGCCGGATGGGAAACCGGAGCGACTGCCATTTATTGCGAAAATGCGAATAGATCAGGTTGCTGAAAGGGAGCAGGTTTTTGAAGAAGCCTGGAAAACCATCGAAGAAGGATTTTACGATCCGAAGTTTCATGGATACGATTGGACGGCGCTGAAGAATAAGTATAAGCCATGGGCGCTGGCTGCCTCGACAAAACAGGATTTCATCTATTTGTTCAATGAATTACTGGGTCAGCTCAACTCCAGCCACATGGGTTTATTCGGTTCGACGCCAGAAGAAACCCAGCGAGAAACCACTGGCAAGCTTGGCGCCGAAGTTAAGCCGGTAAGCCAGGGGGTTGAGGTAGTCCATATCGTACCCAATACTCCGGCTGCAAATGAAGGCGCATTGCAGGTCGGCGATATCATTACTGCCGTCAATGATCAGGCAGTCACCGGATCCGGCAACTTTTACCGGCTTTTAGCAAATACCGCCAACCAACGGACCTTGCTGAGCATACGTGCCAAGGATGGGTCAACCCGGGAAGTGGTTCTGCGCCCTTCCGTTTCCATCAATGGAGACCTCTACGATGAATGGGTTCAGCAACGAAAGGACTTAACGACGAAATATTCCAATGGCAGGCTGGGATACATTCATATACAGGGTATGAACTGGCCAAGTTTCGAACGATTTGAACGGGAACTGATGGCCAGCGGCAGCGGAAAAGAAGGGGTTGTGATTGATGTCCGCTACAATGGGGGAGGGTGGACCACCGATATGTTGATGGCCGTCCTTAACGTCCGTCAACATGCCTATACCATTCCACGCGGAGCTGCCGATGACCTCAAAAAAGAAAATACCCGGTTCAAAGATCACTATCCTTTTGGGGAGCGGTTGCCCTTGTCTGCCTGGACCAAGCCTTCCATTGCCATGTGCAATGAGTCCAGTTATTCCAATGCAGAAATCTTTTCCCATGCGTACAAAACACTGGGGATAGGGAAACTGGTTGGTAAGGCCACTTTTGGTGCGGTCATATCGACGGGAGGTTATGGCTTGATGGATGGATCTTTTGTCCGGCTTCCGTTCCGAGCCTGGTATGTCAAAGCCACTGGTAAAAATATGGAACACGGACCTGCAGTTCCGGATATCCAGGTGGAGAATGATCCGGAATACAAGGTCGGTGATGATCAGCAGTTAAAGGCAGCGGTTGATGAATTATTACGTGAAGTAAACAGCAAAAACTGACCCGACATCCATATGGTCGATCACCAGGAATTTGACTTCCTCTGCGTCAAAATGCAGGGGAAGAACGCTATCCACCGACTGCCTTTCGGACGGTATCTATGGCAGCCCCTAATCCCCCGGCATCACTACCACCTGCGGAAGCGAAAAAGGCTTGACCTCCGCCACCGCCATTGATGGCTTTGGCCGCGTCGCGAACCAGATTGCCAGCGTGCCAGCCCTTATCATCAACCAGGGACTGACTGATTTTGATCAATAATTGAGGTTTGTCATCAATGGCGGACCCAATCGCCACAACAGCAGGTTGCAGGGTTGCTTCCAGCTGGAAGACGAGATCTTTCAGGACTTTGCTGTCTTCAATTTGGACGACCTCGGCGACGATCCGAAAACCATCATGGCTTTTTGCCTTTTTTGCTAATTCTGCTTTCAAGGCCACGGCCTGTTGGCCTAGCAATGCTTCAATCTTTTGTTTTAAGGTGCGGTTTTCTTCCAGTAATTGCTCAATCTGAGGTGTAGGATCCTGCTGGGATTTGACCAGTTGCCGAATATTGCGCAGCGTGGCTTCTTCATCACGGACCATCGTCTCCGCGCCTATTGCTGTTTTGGCTTCGATCCGGCGTACACCGGCAGCAACGGCTGACTCGGCAGTGATCTTAAAGAGTCCGATCTTTCCGGTGGCCCCTACATGGCAACCACCGCATAATTCCCGGGAATAACCCGGATCAAAAGTGATCATCCGCACGGTATCACCATATTTTTCACCAAAGAGCATCATCGCTCCGGCGGCTTTGGCTTGTTCGATAGGCATTCCCCGGTCTTCACCACGGTGAATGTCTTCACGGATTTTGGCATTGACAATCTGCTCGATGCGGTCCAGCTCGTCTTGTTCGACCTTCTTGAAATGCGAGAAGTCGAAACGCAGATAATCTTCAGTAACCAATGATCCTTTCTGGTGGACGTGATCGCCAAGAACCTGTCGCAATGCGGCATGAAGCAGATGCGTTGCCGAGTGGTTGTTCTCGATCAGGCGCCGGCGACCCGTGTCGATGACTGCTTTCACAGGCTGCTTCAGCGTGCTGGCATCGGGAAGCTTGCTGACCAGGTGAATAAAGAGGTCATTTTCTTTAATGGTGTCGATAACCCGGATGGCCTCACCCCCAAACCATAACGTACCGGTATCACCTACCTGGCCACCGCCTTCAGCATAAAATGGCGTTGTCTCCAGGACCAGCTGATAAACCGGCTTTCCTTTGACCAGCAATTGACGGTATTTCAGGATACTGGTTGCATCGACCTCGTTTTGGTCATAACCAACGAATTGGGAACTGCCTTCCCGGAGGACTACCCAGTCTCCGGTTTCTTTGCTGGCATCCGCTCTTGAACGATTACGCTGGGCTTCAAGGGCTTGTTGAAAGCCTTCTTCATCCACGGTGAGTCCTCTTTCAGCTGCGATCAGGCGGGTAAGATCAATCGGGAAACCGTACGTATCGTACAATTCAAATACGAAGGCTCCATCAAGTACCCCATCGTTAACTTCAGCCTGTTCTACTTTTTTTAAACCGGCAGCCAGGGTGCGCAGGAAAGACCGCTCTTCTTCAAATATGACCTGCCGGACAAATTCTTCCTGAGCTTTAAGCTCGGGGAAGACATGTTGAAAGCGATCGGCCAGGAGCGGGATGAGCGTATGCAGGAAGGGTTGTTCCTGTCCCAGAAAACTAAAATTGTATCGAACTGCCCGGCGCAGAATGCGTCGGATGACATATCCTGCACCTGTGTTGGAAGGTAGCTGGCCATCCGCGATAGTGAAAGAGACGGCGCGCACATGGTCGGTCGCCACGCGCATGGCAATATCGGACTTCGCTTCTTCTTCATACCTTCCGGTGTAGGTTACTCCGGTGGTATTTTCAATAAGTTCGATGAAAGGAGTGAATACATCGGTATCGTAATTGGATTTTTTACCCTGGATGGCCATACAAAGCCGTTCGAAACCCATGCCGGTGTCGACGTGTTTCGCAGGCAGTTCTTCCAGGGATCCGTCTGATTTGCGGTTGTATTGAATGAATACCAGATTCCAGATCTCGATGACCTGAGGATGACTTTCATTCACAAGCTTACGGCCTGGCAGGATGGCTCTTTCCTCGTCCGACCGGAGGTCAATATGGATTTCAGAGCAGGGTCCGCATGGTCCGGTGTCACCCATTTCCCAGAAATTATCCTTTTTGCCAAAGCGGAGAATACGATCTCCAGGCAAGTATTGTTTCCACAAGTTTTCAGCTTCAAGGTCGGTATCAAGCTGTTCCGATTCATCTCCGGCAAAAACGCTTGCGTACAGGCGTTCCGGGTCCAGGCCATAGACATCCGTAAGCAGCTCCCAGGCCCAGGCAATGGCTTCTTTTTTAAAATAGTCACCAAATGACCAGTTTCCCAGCATTTCAAACATGGTGTGGTGATAGCTGTCCCGGCCGACTTCTTCCAGGTCATTGTGTTTACCGGATACCCGCAGGCATTTTTGTGTATCTGCGATGCGCGGATGCACGGGAGGCTTATTGCCCAGGAATGAATCTTTGAATTGATTCATCCCTGCGTTGGTAAACATCAGCGTTGGATCGTCTTTGTTCACGATAGGAGCTGAGGGAACGATGCGGTGATCTTTGGATTTGAAAAAGTCCAAAAAGGTTTGTCTGATTTCCTGTGCCGTCATGGTACGGTATTTGAATTGAATTGGGCTGTAAAATTAGAAATTCTCGGGTTCTGTTTGCTTTTGACTAACAGTTTCGGTTTTTCTATTATACAATAATGTAATATGACCGGATTGAGGATGTTAAGTAATGGCGCGACTGGTTATTTGTATGTTAAAATTTTGTTTAGCCAGGCAATCCTGCTAATTTTACGCCTAATCTTCACATGGAACATATCTAATTATTATTGGTTCGTATAATGATGTGTATACATGAGCTCTGACAAGTATGTTTATAACCCGCATACGTTGCGTTTTGAGAAGGTAAAAGTGTCTCTTAAGCAGCGTATGATGCAGGTCTTTGGTTTTGCTTCGGCAAGTTTGGTTTCCGCATTATTGCTGGTTTATTTTATCCACGAATACTTTCCCTCCCCAAAAGAAAAATTATTGCTGAATGAGATCGAGAATATGAAGGTCCATTACGGCGGTTTGACCGATCAGCTCGATATGCTGAGCAAGGTATTGGATAACATTCAGGAGCGCGATGCCAATGTTCACCGTACCTTACTGGGTGTAGACCCTATCGATGAAGCGGTTTGGAATGGTGGTGTGGGTGGTCACCAGCAATACGAAGAGTTTCAGCAATATGAAAATACGGGTCAGTTATTGATCAGTACGCAAAAGAAAGTAGATAAATTGGAGCGACAGCTCTATCTGGAGACCAAGAGTTTGGATACCATTACCAACCTGGTCGCCAAGAATGAAGATCGCCTGAAGTCCATACCGTCTATCAAACCGGTACGGGAAGATAAATTAAATCGGAGCGTCACCCTGTTGTCCGGTTTTGGATTGCGTATTCATCCCATTTATAAGATACGCAAGATGCATTACGGCATCGACTTTTCCGCGCCGAAAGGTACCGCCATTCAGGCTACCGGTGACGGTAAAGTGGTCGAAGTGGTCAATGGTGGTCGCGGGTTTGGTAAACACGTGGTCATCGCCCATGGATACGGTTTTGAAACCCTGTACGGTCATATGTCGCGCATCGATGTGAAAGTAGGACAACACGTGACCAAAGGCCAGCAGATCGGCCTGGTCGGCAGTACAGGTACATCCACGGCTCCCCACTGCCATTACGAGGTGCACCACGATGGCAAACAGATCAATCCAATCGATTACGTCATGGATGGCTTGACACCACAGGAATACCAGGAACTGGTGCGCAAAGCTTCCATCGCCAACCAAGCGCTGGACTATTAATAAGCAGACTGATTAACTTAGAATATTAAAAGGGCTTCCTCGGGAGCCCTTTGTTGTTGTTGGGGTGCTGTTTAGGGTTAAAGCCCCTTCTAAAGTCACGCGACGTGCAGACGTACGTCTTTCTGTTCAGGCAGGCTCACCATATCGGACCTTAATGAGTTTCAACAGGTAGAGTCACGGTACTATGTGTTGTTATGCCTCTTTTACCTCTCCAACTTCTTTTACTTCTTTTACCTTTGCTATCTCTGATACCTCGTTTTCATTATGCCTCGTAAACAACGTCAGATCAACAAGGAGATCCACCAGTGCCTTAATTGCGGGACCTCATTTAATGCACCTGACAATTATTGTCCCAACTGCGGACAACTGCGTACCGACGGGATGATCTCGGTCTGGGATTTTTTGAAGGATGCTTTCGAAGACGTGTTCAATTTTAACGGTCGGATCTTTCTGACACTGAAGAGTCTGCTGATACCCGGCAAGCTGACCAGGGCATTTTTCGATGGAAAGATCAACAGCTATTACAAGCCGGTCCGGATCTTTTTCATCACCATGATCATCCACTTCTTCCTCCTCAGTCTCACCTTGAACGATATTTATGATTCCCAAAATTTTCAACAGTGGGGAAGGGAATCGGTCACGCGGGAACAATCCATAGAATTGCTGGATTCGGTAAGGACCAATTACACCTGGTCCGGTCAGCAAAAACAAACATTGGATACGCTGGAAAAAGAAATAAAAAAGCGCTTTGCCGGGGGAGATTCCACGGACTTTAGCATTTTCCAGGAACCCATAAAAATTTCCTATTACGATATCTACTCCGGGATGAACCGGGAAGAAATGATTGCTGCCTATCAACTGAAGGGGATAAATGCCATCCTGGCGCCTCAAATGGCCCGGCTGATGCGGTCTCCGGGAGATGCTTTGCGCTTTGCCATCGGTAACCTGACCTGGATGATCCTGGCCCTGATTTTTGCGCT
>ERZ795053.3879-NODE-3879-length-16627-cov-4.522749_pt1 | contig 16627 bp, 13 predicted proteins | sample MGYA00375137_ERZ795053 | MGnify/ENA primary metagenome ERZ795053 (study PRJEB30182, sample SAMN05720284) | activated sludge metagenome | isolation source: Anaerobic digester | place: Hong Kong | collected 2014-12-17 ...
CGCTTCCGCGAGCCGCACATCGTCGTTGCAGGTCCTCGCCAGCGCCAACAGAGCCTCAATATCCGCGCGCTGTGCCGCGCGATCCTCCAAAAGATCGAACACCGTCTGTCTGCCTTGCAGACCACGCCAGCGCCGTTCGCAATCATCCGGCGCGATCGCGGCCAAGGCATGATTGAAGAAAGTACGCGCCTCCTGGGGTGTTCCTTGCGCTATGGCGCGTTCGCCCGCACGTAGCCAACAATCCGCTGCCTGGGTAAAGAGTTCCGCCTGGCTATAGTGCTGTGCCAGGATCTCGGGTTGCATCTCTGTGATGACAGGAAAACAGGCGGTTAGCGTCTCAGCAATGCGCCGGTGGATGTCGCGCAACGTGGACTTGAGCAGCGAACTGTAGGCCGCGTCCTGGATCAGCGCATGCTTGAAAGTATAGGCCATTGGCTCGACCAGATGGTTAACCAGGCCCGCCTCAACAAGTGTCGCGAGATCGCTTTGCAGGCGCGATTCGGCAAATGGCGCTACAGCGCGCAGCACCGGGTACTGGAACTCACGACCCAGTACTGCGGCCCACTGCGCCGTCTCCCTGGCCGAGCCCGTTCGGTCAAGGCGCGCCATGAGCGAGTCGCGCAGGGTGGCAGGCAGAGGCACGCCATGATGCGTCGTGATCATCTCCCGGGCTGTGCCGTCGAGGAACATGCGGGTGAGTTCTTCCAGATAGAGGGGGATCCCATCGGCTTGCTTGACGATGCGCCGGCGAAGCTCTTCGGGCAAGTTGTGATGGTCATCGACAGCGCTTGCCAGATCAGCAGCCTGCTGCGGATTGAGCGGTCCGAGGGAAAGCTTTAGCTCGTGCGGCTGCGGCAGCCAGGGCGCGACGAAGTCCGGTCGCCAGGTGAGCCACAGCACGCAACGGATCCCGATCAACGCGTCCAGGGAGCGGCTTAGCCACGTGATCGTCGTCGGGTCGGCCCAGTGCAGGTCTTCGATCAATAGCATCACTGGCTGTCGAGCCGCCTCTCGTTGCAGCAACGCCAGGCATGCCTCGCGCATGCGCTCGCGCAGGTCCTCGGTAATGGGTCGGGACGGGGAAGTATCATCCGGCAGATTGAGCGCCAGGGAGAGCAATCGGACCATGAGCGGCGACGCCAGGTCATTTCGGACGAGTGCCTCCTCAAGTTTGGCCCGCCTGGTCGGGGCATCGTCGTCGTCTTTACAGCCCAGAAACTGCTCCAGCAGGTCCGTGATTGGATAGTGACTTGTGTTCTGAAAAAGGGGTGAACAGTGACTCTCCAGCCACGTGGCCGGCCAGGCGCACATCTGCCTGAACGCGTATGTTAGGCGCGTTTTGCCAATCCCCGGTTCACCACACACGGTGACGACCTGGCCCTGTCCTGCCTTCACTCGATCCAGGCAGGCTGCTAGCTGTCGCAGTTCCTCCTCACGCCCGACCATGGGCGTGGGTCGCCTCTGATCGAGCCAATCGAAAGGCTTTTGGCCGGTGTGCTCACTGGGCACCCGATAGATCGCGCTCGTCGTGTCCGAGCCCCCCAGATCAATCGGCTGGCATACAAACCAGCGACGCACAAGGCGCTCCGTATCAGCCGTTATCACCACCCAGCCCGGCTCGGCTAATCGCTGGCAGTCACCCGCCAGATCAGGGACGTTGCCCACCAACTCAGCGCCATGGCTCACCATCATGCCCGTGTGGATGCCAATGCGAACCTGATCGCGGCACGCAGCAATCAAGGCCAGCGCCGCCCTGACAGCACGGCGGGCTGCGTCCTCCTGGGCCATCGGATAGCCGAAGTAGACCAGAAAGTCGGTGCCCGGATGTGGTTGGAGCCACCCACCATGGCGCTCGCTAACCTGTGTGACTGTTTCTGCGAAACTCGCCAACCCATCCAGCATCTCTTCAGGATCATCGATGTTTGGTGCAAGCCAACGAACGAGCAGGGCTGTCACCTGGCGACGCTCGTCAAGCGCGGGCGGCGCCGTATCAACCGCCGGCTGCTCGGTCCGGCTATGCGCGCGTCGCCTGCGTATCTTTTCATACAGCCCGGTGGCTTCTGGCGACGCCTTGATGCCGAATTCCTGCGCCAGGATCCGGCTGAAAGCTGCATACTGTTCGAGCGCGGCCGCTTCTTCGCCACTCTGCGCCAAGGCGGACATGACCTGGATGTGGGCTCGCTCGTGCCACGGCTCGAGCGCGATCAAGCGGCGCGCGTACTCAAGCATCTGCGCCAACTCGCCGCGTCGTTCATGGTAGTCTGCGAGCACGCCCAGCACTTCAAGGCCCCGGTTGTGCAACGCTTCCTGCTGCACAACGTGCCATTCATCGAATGGCACGCTATCGCGCACAGCGAAACCCGCGAGCAGATCGCCGCGATATAAGTCGGCAGCCTGTTTCAGCCACCCCATACATACGCAGCATCCATCGGTTTGGGTGTGCTTGTGCTGGCGGTAGGAGTCGATCAGCGACAGAAAGTCGGCGACATCGAGCTGGTAGTCGCTTTCGGCGTTGAACTGGATGTCCTGGCCGATAGCCAATAAAAAGGGTGGGCGGGTTGCGCTGTCTACGTCGTTCTCGCCCAGCGCACAACGCAGCCGCAGCAAGGTCTGGCTGAGGTTGTGCGTAGCTTTCTGTTGGGACGACTCAGGCCAGAACATGTTCGCAAGGGATGCGCGCCGGTGAGGTCGCGCCGCCTCGACAGCAAGGTAGGCGAGCAGCGCACGCGCCTTGTTTGTGCCGAAGGCCGTGACTAACTGCCCATCCAATGCGACTGTGAAACCACCGAACAAGGAAAACGAAAGATGAGCCACGCTGTGCTCCTGAAACGCGCCGGCAGCACCTCAGCGACTGCCGCAAACAGAGGCGCTGTTACAAGCTCTTTTCCAGCACTCGACGCGCGGTTGTGATAATATTGTGATGCGCTTCTCATAATATTATAGTCGAAAGGAAGGCAAGCGACAAGTGGAGCCACGCACGACATATGCCTCGTATCTGCTTCGTCTTTGGTTGGTTCGGAGTGACGATGAGGTGACCTGGATTGCCACCATCGATCGCTCAGCCACCGGCAGTCGTCGTTCCTTTCCCAGCGTAGAGGCCCTCGTGACATTCTTGCTGGCCGAGTACGGTCGAGTCGCGGTCGCCAAGTTTGATGGACAACAGAGTCAGGATGAAAACACTGTGGGCGGTTCGTCTGACATCCGAGGCGCGAATTGCGACCAAGCATAGGCGACGGCGAGCGATCCAATCGAGCAAGGTGCCGGTAAGGCCATAACTCTTAAGTTGTACACGATCCATCTCATACCCATCACCAACTCAAGGAGAACCATTCTGGGCAAAGAACAAACAAGTGCAGTCTGCAAAGTCCGGCGCAGCGGCTCCCGATGCACCGGCGGCTGACCAGCCCAACAGGTCGCAGCACTGCAGCAAGCATCGGCTTGATCACTCATCAAATGCGGTATCGGAGGTACCATCATGTTTGACATTTCTATCACTGCTCCCCAATGGATTGGGCTCTTGATCGGCTTCGGGATTGGCGCCGCAGCTGAGTTGTGGGGCATCGCCAATCCTGAATCAATTATTCGCCTGGCACGTTGGAAGGATCGCCTCTTCATCGGCTGTGTGACGGTGGGCGGCGCCGTCGCAGTTCTGACGTTATATGGGCTATACGCGCTGGGCGTGGACATGCATTTTGGTTTGAAGAATATGTACATCTGGGGCATCCTGCTCGGCGGAATCCTCTTTGGCACCGGCATGGCCATCTCTGGCTACTTCCCCGGGTCTGAGTGGATGGCATTGGGAGAGGGTCGCCGCGATGCGCTCTATGCTGTGCCGGCCGGAATCGTAGGGGCCCTGGCGTGGACATTGCTCTCAGCCACGGCCGTCGGCCAGTGGTTGGTCAACACGAACAACTACGGCGAGATTTTGATCACCGGGAAGACGATTGCAGAAAGCACTCCGATCAATCTTTTCCTCCTGGCGATTCCGTTTGCCGCCTTACTGATAGTCATTGCGTGGTTTACCCCGAGATATGCTGGTTCTAAACATGTGTGTATTCGGGCTCAACTGCGCGGCAAACTCGGGCACGACGAGGACAATCCGGTTTTGAAGGAGCGCCGCGATGACAATACCGCTTATCTCCTCGAAGGTTCGATTGCCAGAAAAGGTGGCAAGGCCGAGAAGTTCGTACGTGCACTCTCGTCAGAACCAAACACCTTTGGACCGGTGCTTGTAGTTGTTGCCATCGCGGTTGGTTTGTTCATCGTAGCGGGCATCATACTGCACCAGATCTTCGGCGAGTCGACCACATATTCCTGGCTCGTGTCATATATGACACCGAACAATGCATATTCACAGAATGTGCAGCAGACCATCGGATGGGAACCGTTTTCCGACGTTGGGACGTACTTGGGCGCCTTCTTCTCAGCGCTGCTGATTTCCAAGCGCTACACGGCGTTCAGGAGAGTACTCCCGCCTACGTGGGCCAATCGGTTTGGTGATTCACAGATCAGACGAGCGATAGGCGTGTCCATCGGTAGCTTCATGGTGCTGTTCGGCGCCCGCATGGCCGGTGGATGTGCATCGGGTCATATTTTGAGCGGCATCTTCCAGATGGCGATGTCAGGGATTTTCTTCGCCGTCGTCGTGATCATCACGATGCTCATTGCCGCCAGATTGATCTACCGGGATTGTCCCGACAAGGTGCTCCCACGGAAGCGAAGCATCACGATACCAGCCGCCTCAACTGAAAGCGATGACCAGACGTCTAAGCACCAGGGAGACGGAAACAAATACTTTAACATGATGCGAGACAGAGGTATTGCCTGGATGGTCATCATCGGCGTAATCGCGACCATCCTGGTGGCGATTTACACCTTGGGCGGTTATACCGGCTACGATGGGGATATGGTCGCGTGGTTGCCGGTTACGCTTATCCCGCTGTTTCTGACGCTGTTCGCTTCCGCCTTCTACAGCGATCGGCCGGCCTATGAAGAGACCACCGTCCCCACCGCCCCCCCAACCGAATCGGGCGAGGATGCGGAGATGAAAACCGTGCCTGCCTGAGCAGGTGGCGACTTGGAGTGACAGGACGAATAGCCGTCACTTCAAGTCGCCACGGAATAGACCTCACACAACAGTTGCTCGACGAAGGTGGGCGCCCTCGCCGAGCAACTGTTGTGTGATTCGGAGTCAGTACGTCACGACGGACGTGAGTAACGGTTTGTTATACAAGCGACCTGTGGTATAAAGGCGAGCACAACCAGCAGCAACGACGTGATTGTGCAGTTGAAGCAAGATGTCGTTGAGCTGCGCTCTGTTTGGTTGTAGTTACACACGTAATTCAAGACAGCCACCTCGCCGGCCTGCCAGCACCCCGATGGATGAAAACAGCGGGCCTCGGTCGGAGACCAGCCCGAGCGAGCTACCTCCAAGACAGGCGCCTCGACGACCTGCCGACATCCCGATGGATGAAAACAGCGGGTCTCGGTCGGAGACCGGCCCGAGCGGTGAGCAGCTATTTCAAGAGACTGTTTGAAAAGTCTTCGGAAGTCGCCGAACGACTGTCACGACTGGCCTTCAACGGTTTTGACAGACCCCTTATTTTGACTCGGCGACTTCCGAAGACTGAACGGGCGACTTTTCACACAGCTTGTAAGAGCAGGTAAGGATGAATGACACAGTTCTTCCGCAAGCGTACACTGTCCCTTTCCATGGTCGTTCTGGTCATGCTTGGCATTTTGATGGTGCAGAGCACGATTTCCTACAGCACGACATACGGCGCGCTGGCCAAGTTTGTCCAGAAATTGGACTCAACAGGGCTGCCAGAGGGAGGGTTGGTGCTGCGGGCGCTGCTGGCCATGTTGCTGGTGATCCTGTGGCTGCTGAACCGCAGGCGCGCGCTTTTCAAGGCCATCATAGTCGTCAATGGTTTCTTGACCTTGGGCTTGTTCATGAACCTGGCATCGCTGATCACCGTCCTGTTTGGCCTGACGCCGCAGGTCGTCAGGGTCTTGCTGTTGGATGTGGTCCTGATGGCGATCTCAAACATCCTGATCTTCTCGATCTGGTACTGGATCGTCGATCCGCCCGGTGTGGAGGAGGTGCCGCGTGAGGACGAGGCATGGGACTTTCTGTTCCCACAGCGCGCCGGCGAGCTGCCACATTATGACGAGTGGACGCCCAAATATTCGGATTACCTTTTCCTGGCCTTTACCACCAGTTTTGCATTTGGTCCCACGGATACGCCGCCTTTGACAAGGCGGGCGAAGATGATTATGTTACTACAGTCTACGGTATCGCTGGTCACGTTGACCGGAATTGCCGGCAGCGCGATCAATATGCTTGCAGGAGCCTGAGATGCAGGACAAGAGCCTGGCCAACTCCCCCTTTACGACCCAGCGCGCCGCAGCCATTGCCGGCATCGTGTTTGCCGTGCTGCTCATCAGCGCCCTGGGGTTGATCCGCATCTCAGTGCCTGATGATCCAGTTGCCGCCGGGGACTGGCTTGCAACGAGCTGGAAACCGGTCACACTGGCGCTTCAGTTGCTGCCGTTTGCAGGCATTGCATTTCTCTGGTTTATTGGCGTGATACGCGACCGCATCGGAGAACGCGAAGACCGGCTTTTTGCCACAGTTTTTCTTGGCAGCGGCTTGCTGTTCCTGGCCATGCTCTTTGCCTCAGCCGCAGTTGCCGGCGGCATCTTGCACATGTACGGAGCGACACCGGATGCGTTGCTAAAAAACGGCCTGTACACCTTCGGTCGCATCATCACCTTTGAGATCATGAACGTCTACGCAATGAAAATGGCAGGCGTCTTTATGATCTCAACGTCGACGCTTGCATTGCGTACAGGAATCCTGCCGCGTTGGATGTCATTTCTCGGCCTGGCGCTGGCGGTGTTTCTTATGTTCAGTCTGGGACTCTTTACCTGGTCGGTCATGGTCTTCCCATTGTGGGTACTGCTGATCAGCGTATACATCCTGCTGCACAGCAGCAGATAACCCGGGTTGGATACTCTGCGCCAATCTCATGCACCTTGGCCAAAAGCTGCCAGGCAGACACACTGCCTGTCTCAAACCACGGCTGCCGGCAGCACAGTCGTCAAGCAACAGCTCAGTTGCTGCCTCTATTTCACCTAAAGGAGAATCTTCCCATGAAACGAACAGTTCTTATCTTGCTGATCATGGTTGCCCTGATCAGCGCGTGCGGCGCCAGCACAGCATCGCTGACCGGTGCCACATGGACGGTCACAGCGCTCTCTGGCGTTGACGTCGATCCTAGCGTCCCGATGACCGGGACCTTTGGCACGGACGGCAAGCTGACGGGTTCCGGCGGCTGCAATAACTACACCGCTAACTACACAGCCAGCGGCAGCAACCTGACCATTGACTCGCCCTCCTCGACGATGATGACCTGCACAGAAGTAGTTAACCAGCAGGAAAGCGAGTATCTCTATCTGCTGGAGAACAGCAGCACCTATAACATCAAGGGCAGCACGCTGACGATCAAGGATTCTACCGGTCAAGCGATCATCGAGTATACTTCGGGAAGCTGATCGGTCGCTCCGGACTTCCGAAGTCACCTGCTGGCGTTACCAGCCAGTCTCCAGACGCAACCGGCTGCACGAGTGCCCCGGCAAGTTCGGAAGTCGCGGGCGAGAACAACTCTTTAAGGAGCATCGACCTATGAACATTCCCCTGAATGGAGACGTGCAGTGTACCGATGGCGCAGGCGGGCAAGTTGTGGCGGCAGTCCTTGACCCGGTGCGATGGACCATGTCCCACCTCGTGATCGACATCAAGGGCCATGGCCACCGGGAGTATCTGGCGCCGCTGGATCTGATCGCCGACGACACTGCTCACGGGATCTCGCTGAACTGTAGCAAAGACGGACTCTCCCACCTGGCGCCATTCTTGGAGACAGAGATCGCCGAGGATCAGGGCATCGGGCTGCCTAACGCCGAAGGGCTGGCATATGCAGAATTTCAGAGCGGGCTGTCGGCCACTGACTTCAGCATGACCAGCGGCGGCCCGGCCTATGTCGACGTGGAAGCGATCCCTGACAACGAGCTGGCGACGCGGCACGGCATCCCCGTCTATGCCACTGATCACCAGGTAGGCCAGCTCGACGAGTTGGTCATCACGCCGGAATCGGGGCAGATCACCCACGTCGTGCTGAAGGAAGGGCATCTGTTCGGCAAGAAGGAAATCGCTGTGCCGGTCGGGCAGGTCGATCGCATCGGCGAAGTAGCGGTCCATCTCAAGCTGGCGAAGCACGAAGTCGAGCAGCTTCCCAGCCTGTAGCCGGTCGCGTCAGAACGTATCCTGAAACGTACTTGGTGTTGAGGAGACGCCAGAGCCATGCAACGAATCCTGACGGGTACCCGATATTTGATCATCATTCCGGTAATCGGGCTTGTCCTGGCGTCTGCGATCTTCTTCGTCTTCGGCGGCATCGGATTGATCCGGATGCTGCTGGAGTTGGTTCACACAGCGATCGAGATTCTCGCAGGAGAAATGCCTCCGCTGGACCGCAACCTGCTGATCGTGGAGGTGGTAGAATACGTCCATACATTCCTGGTCGGCACCGTGCTGTTCATCACCGCGGTTGGTCTGTACCAACTCTTCATCACCGATGTGAAGTTCCCCGGCTGGTTGAGGATTGACAGCACCGAAGACCTGGAAACCAACCTGATAGGCGTGACGGTGGTGGTGTTGGCCGTCAACTTCATGAGCCGCGTCTTCCTGGGAACGCCTGATACGGTTCTCCAGTACGGCGCCGGGATCGCTCTGCCAATCGCTGCCCTGGGCATCTTCCTGGGACTGCGCGCCTGGGGTACCAAAATGGTCAAAGATAGCCACCACCGGCGAACCGACGTTCATCACGAACATTCCGACCAGCACCACAACCACGGCGAGCAAGCGCAGGACAGCGCCCAACTGTAGGCTGTTGGTGACTATTCAGCCAGGACCGACAGTCCTTGTCAATCACCAGAGCTTCAACGGACGCGCCACTCACTTGGTCACAAGACCAGGACTGTCAGTCCTATGTAGCCTGAACAGTTACATCCGTTGCTCGAAATGCCATTCGCTGATCTGGCCAATGGCCCGATCTCAGTAAAATTCAACCCATGTGCGGCCGGACCGACACCTACCGGCCTCGCAGTCAGAAAGGATCGACGACTATGAAACAACCAAAATCCACCCGTCGCGCGCTATTGCTGGCGCTGGCGCTGGCGGCGCTGCTGATTCTGTCGGCAGTCACCGTCACGACGGCCAGCCAGTTCGCCTCCCGGCAAAACGCCCAGGCGACGCCTGCCGCGACTGAAACCGCAGATGCGCCCGCGGACAACGCGGCCGGCGGCGCGTTTATCACCATCAGCCCTGAAGCCGGCTTCCCGCTGGACCCGTTCCTGGTCAGCGTGCAAGCGGGCGGCCCGGTCACAGCCAGCACCCTATCCGAGGCGTGTCAGGGTTACATCTCCGACGCTCCGGTGGTCACAGCCGACTATCAGGGCGAGGCAGACATGATGAAGGTCTTCTTCTACAGCGACAACGACACGACCCTGGTCGTGCAGACACCTGACGGCGACTACCTGTGCAACGACGATACCAGCAGCCTGCTGCTTGACCCAACCGTGGCAATCACCCAGCCGGTAACGGGCACATACAACGTTTGGGTCGGCAACAGCGTCCCGCGCGGACTGGCGGCCGGCTTCCTGGTGTTCACGACCCGCGACGACATGAATGCAAGCAAGCTTGCCCTGGCGTCGCTGGTAAAACGTAATACTGTACCTGAGGTGTTGCCGCTGCGCGACCGATTCCTCCGGGCGGCCCAGAATCTCGAGGACGCTGCAGCGGCTGTCGAGTCACCCGATGCACTGGAGGCCGGCGGCGATGCTGCCACGGTAGATGTGACCGCGGACGGCGACCTGCCCGCGCCAGAGTTGCAAAAGAACGACGATGCTCTGTGCGGCGGTCTGGTGTCACTGGCGCCGAACTATGCCTTCGACTGGACCGGCGAGGCCGACGGGCTAACTTTGTTCGTCGAAGCTGACCAGGACACGACACTGTTTGTGCTTGGACCGGATGGCAGTGTGACCTGTAGCGACGACACCGCCGGCGCGGACAACCTTAACCCGACGGTTACTCTGGAACAGCCGGCCGAGGGACGCTACCTAGTCTGGGTCGGCAGGCTCGATCCCACGACCAGCGTCGATGCCGTGCTTACGATCACAGAGGACGCCAAGGCCCAGCCAACCGTGCTGCAGCCCTAGCCGCGACGAGGAGACAACATTATGAAACACAAGACTTTGATTCTGGCGGTCGTTGTCATAGCTCTTCTGGTCGTGACCGGCCAGCCTCTGATGGCACAGAACGGCAACGTCTGGAACATCAACTACTACGCCAATACAAGCTGGTCGGGCACGCCAGCCATGGCACAGGCCGACACGTACATCGACTTCAACTGGGGCACAGTGCCACCCGGCCCCGGGATGCCGTCCACCAACTGGACAGCCACCATGACCAGTTCGGTCAACTTCTACTACACCGGAACCTACACCTTCCGGGCGCTGGCCGACGACGAGGTTTCGCTGCAAATCGACGGCGTGACCTACATCAACACCATGGGCGCGGGAATGTCGGGCAAGCCGGTGCAGGTATCTGTATCGCTCAACCAGGGCACCCACAACCTGGTGGTTCAGTATCGCCAGTACACGGACACGGCCTACGTGTATCTCAACTGGGCTTATCAGCAGCCGGGCGGCGGCTACATCTACACGCCGTTGCCGACGCCGATGCCAAACGTCACACCGCAGCCGACGGCCACAGGACCCACGCCAACCCCATCCTGCGATCCATGGTGGGAGTGCTCCTGCCCAACCTCGGCCACCAGCGTGACTACCGAATACGGCAATTACACGTCGTGCATTCAGAACAACGAACCGCAGTCGGCTTGCTATGTGTCCGACGGCCAGTGGGATGCGCCTAACATGGGTTCGATCGACTCCGAGCCGACGATCCAGGTCTGGGGCAACTGCACCCCCGGCCAGCTTCAGTGTATGCAGCTTGCCTGTAACCAGGAGCCGGTGCAAGCAACCTGCTCCAAGACGGGCGCAGGCTGGTTCTACTACGGAGCCTGCCCTGCCGGGTCGCCGGTTGTTCAGTAGCATCGCAGCCGCCGCCTAAGCATCCCCATCGGCGCTTCTCAGGGTCTCCATGCCCTGAGAAGCGCCGGTTTATTTCTCCGCTGAAACGGGTGTAGCAATCCGTTTGGCAACCAAAGATACCAATGCTAGAATGCCCCGGAGTCACAAGGAAGGTCGTTGGGGCTTTCTCCAGAGCCGGACGCATCACCTTGAATCAAATTGACTTGATCAGCAAAGCGGACCAGGTGGAACAGACAAGAGAGGTTGCCGAATCAGGCGTCGAGATCCAACTGCGGGGCCGCGAGCGCATCTGGCTGTACGTGGGAGCAGCAGTGCTTGGCCTGCTGACAGCGGTCGCCGTGTGGCTGTTCAACCAGGCCATCGGCGTGGTGAGGGCAGTGACCATAAACCTGCAATCGGCGGGCGACTGGATGATCCCGGTGACGCTGGCAGGCGGCGGCATCCTCGTCGCACTGATCATGCACTTCTTCCATCGCCCCACCCGCGTGCCGGGTGTCGCGCACATCATCGACGGTGTGATCGAACACGACGGTCAGCTTGAGAAACGCACCGGCCTCGCGTTTGTGATCGCAGCGGCGATAAGCATCGGTATGGGTGTGCCAGTGGGCGCTGACGGGCCAACCTCGATGATCGGCGGCCACCTGGCATCCTGGTTAGGCACGCGTTTTCGCCAACCTGGTCTGTTTGTTCGCTCGCTGGTCGTTGCCGGTGTTGGCGCGGGCATTGCGACCACCTACTTCGCTCAGCTCGCGGCCGTCTTCTTTGCGCTGGAAGTGGTGCTGGGCGGTTTCGGCGGTGCGGTCTTTGTGGTGCCAACCATGATTGCGGTGGCGACGGCCTCGCTGACCATCCAGTTTCTGGGCGGCGCTCCGCCGCAGTATAGCGTCGCTCTCGGCGACCTGCGGCCAAACGCCACCCTGCTGCTCTATGCGGGCGTCGCAGTGGTAGCCGCGCTGGCGGCCATTGCCTACGTCAACATGCTGCCAAGATCCAAGGCCTTTTGGGATCGCATGCCGTTGCCGTTTTGGGCCAAGACGGCCTGCATGGGCCTGATAATTGGCGTCATCGCGATCTGGCTGCCGGCGGTCACTGGTACTGGCCTGGTCCAGATGCAGGCGATCTTCGCCGGCGTCCGCTTCCCGCTGGGGCTGCTGGCAGTGTTGGGCCTTGCCACGATCGTTCTGACGCCGCAGAGCCTCGGCGCCGGGTTCGTCGGCGGGACCATCGGGCCAGCGCTGCTGATCGGCTCGTCACTGGGCGCGGTCTACGGCGAGATCGTCACCGTGGCGTTTCCCAGTCTGGGCTTGTCGCCAACCGCCTTTGCCATGGTATGTACGGCAGCCATGCTGGCCGGCACGTTCCACGCCCCGCTGTTCGGCGCCATGATGATCTACGAAATGGTCAACGACTATCGCATCCTCTTGCCGCTGCTCTTGGCGGCCGCCATCGGCTACGCGTTGGCGCGGCCCTTCCAACCGGGCTCAGCCTACACGTTCATATTGCACGACGGCACGACACGGCTGCGCCGGGGCACGTTTTCCTATGACCGCAGGCCAGCGGCCAAGCGCACTGGCGCGAAATAAACCATCGATTCAGCCTGATCCAGGAGGCATGTGTCCATGACATCAGCGACAGCTGTGGCACCAGCGGCCAAAAAAAATCGCGAGCTCAAGCCCATTGGGTACGAGCTATTTATCGGCGCGCTCTCAGTTCTTTCGATCTTCAACCTGATCGCGCTGTTCATCCTCAAGAATGATGTGAACCTGCGGTATGTGGTCGGTATCATCAACGCAATCTTGTTGCCGATCTTTCTGTTCGACTTCTTCTACCGCTTCTTCACAACCGAAAGCAAGTCGACCTACTTCTTTCGCAAGTTTGGATGGGCGGACTTGATATCCAGTCTGCCGTTTCCCAGGGTCAAGATTTTCCGTCTGTTTCGGCTGTGGCGGGTCATCCGCCTGATTCTCGAATTCGGTGCGAAGGACCTTTGGCGGGAGTTCATCACACACCGCGCCGAGAACGCCCTCTACACGGTTTTCTTTCTGGTGCTGTGCGTGCTGGAGTTTGGCTCATTGTCCGTCCTGGCCGCTGAAAGTAGCGCGCCCAATGCCAACATCACATCGGCTTCCGATGCCATCTGGTGGGCCTATGTGACCATTACTACGGTGGGCTATGGCGACCAGTATCCCGTCTCCAATGCCGGCCGGGTCGTGGGCATCTTTGTGATGACAGCCGGCGTGGGTCTGTTCGGTACTTTGAGCGGTTTTCTGGCCAATTTGTTTCTCGCGCCGTCCGCGGCGGAGGAAGCAAAAGAAGAGGCTGACGAGGCGGACAGCAACGACCCGAAGGCCAAGATTGCTGAACTGAAGCGGCTGATCGAGGCGCAGGAAAAGGCGACCGCCGACTTAAAGGCCAAGTTAGATGAATTCGATGGCCTGCTTGAACAAGAGAATGGCGCGTAGGAAACGAGTTATGAAAGTTAAGATTGTATTCAGGTAATAGCCTGGCGAGGCCCGCCCGACCGTAAAACGGATCGGGCTACAAGGTGGAAGCCCTTCCAGGGCTGGAATCCAGGCCCGCAGGGTCTTTCACATTGTAGCCGGACGGCTTTCAGCCTCCGGCGGGCGTCACGATACAATTGCCGGTTCTTTTTTAACTTCCATAACTCGTTCAGTACGATCTACTGACTGCTTCCAAAACCAACCTTGGTCCTGAGATCTCCCTCAACTTCTTTGAGACACACCAACAAAAAACACCGGCCTGGCGCACACCAGACCGGCTTCAGTTGCCACCAAGACTGGCAGTCCTCGGAAGGACTGCCAGTCTTTTTTCACGTATCCTCAACGGCGGTAGGCCGCAAGATAAAACGGACGCCTGACCACCACAGCCCGTTTCGGCTGGTCGCGAATGACAATGTCGATCGCGCTGCCCAGCTTGGCATGGTCAGCCGGCACATAGGCCAGCCCGACAAAACGGCCCGTCGTAGGCGACTTCATGCCCGTCGTCACCTCGCCCACCACCTCACCATCCAGTGCTACCGAATAACCACCGCGCGGAACGGCCTTGTCCACCATCTCGAAACCGACGAGCAAGTGACTGGTGCCTTCCAGCTTGAGCTTGAGCAAAGCGTCGCGACCGACGAAGTCGCCCTTGGAAAAACTGACAGCCCAGCCCAGCCGCGCGCTGATGGGATCGATGTCCTGCTCAATTTCATGACCATACAGGGGCAGACACGGTTCGAAGCGCAGCGAGTCGCGCGCCGCCAGCCCGCACGGTAGCAGACCATCCGCCTGGCCCTCGGCCAACAAGGCATTCCACATGGCCGCCGCCTGCTCCACCGGGAAGAAGAGTTCGTAACCGTACTCGCCGGTGTAGCCGGTTGCGCCCAGCAGTGTCGAAATGCCCGCCACCTCGGTTTCGAGACAGGAGTGGAACGGCATCACGTCGAGGTCAGCCGGCGTGAGCCGCTGCAGGATGGCCTGCGCGTTCGGCCCTTGCAGCGCCAGCATGTAGGTCGCATCGGAAATATCGTCCAACGTTATGTCAAAACCAACCGCGTGCGCCTGCATCCATGCCACATCCTTAGCTCGATTGGATGCATTGATCACCACCCACCAGCGCTCTTCGGCCAACCGGTAGACAAAGATGTCATCGACGACGCCGCCATCGCCATAGCACATCAGGCTATAGCGCGCGCCCCGCACGGGCAAATCGCTCATGTCGCCCACCTGAATGTACTGCAAGAACGCAAGCGCATCCGGCCCCCGCACGTCAACCTGCCCCATGTGGTCAATGTCGAACAACCCGGCCGCCGAGCGTACAGCGTTATGCTCGACTGTCGGTCCAAGGTGATCGTACTGTACCGGCAGTTCCCAGCCTGCAAATGGCACGATGCGCCCGTTGAGTTTCAGATGTTCATCGTAAAGCGCTGTACGGCGCAACTGATCTGCCATGATTGGCTACCTTTCAAGAGGAATGAAGTCTGCGCGGAGTGATGTTGCCGCGCATGGCGACAGCATCAGCCTGTCAGATGCAAGCTGGCAAGCTGTGGATATTCGGCCTTCGACCGCTGTCACGATATCGGGTTCATAGGTTTGCGTCATCTGCCTGGTCAGCCACGATCTCGTCATCCGCAGTGACGACGATGTCACCGACTTCCTTGGTGCAAAGAGCCAGCGCCACACGATAGGGACCGGGATGGAGTTGCTGGCCATGCACCACGATCCGGGCAGTCGCGTTGACGCCGAAGGGCACCGATTTCCCTTCCTCAATCTCCTTGGCGTTGCGCACTATCGGTGTGGGAGGACGGGAGTGACCTTCCCGCGGACGTTCAACCTGGACAATCAGCTGCTGGCCGGAAAACTGCGCGCCGTCGATACTCAGCGGCCCCACACCAATCAGCGTCGTCGGCGCCAGACGATTGCGAAATAACACCTCGAAGCCATTCTCTGTGTTGCGCAGGCTGTCCTTTTCGTAAAATTTGTTCAGTACTGATATCGGAATCGCACTCATCACACTTTACTCAGATGTCTCTGCCCGGGCCATTGACTTGCAGAAAGCACAGTTCGTTCGTCAACTGCGGCGGCCTGGCGCTCGCCGCGCCTGGGCCGCCAATGCTGGCCGGGCTATTGCATTCAGTCAACTATCCCATGAGACCCGGAAACCCGGGGAACTTGCCGCGCCGCTTGCCGCCTGTGTCCGACATCTGCTTCATCATGCGCTTGATCTGCTTGAACTGCGACAGCAACTCGTTGATGTCTTGCACCTCGGTGCCGGAACCGCGCGCCACACGCCGCTTGCGACTGGCGTTCATGTTCTCGGGATGACGGCGTTCATCCAGCGTCATTGAGCTGATTATGGCCTCGATGCGTCGCATCTGCGTGTCAGTCACGTCCGGAGACAGGTCTTTTGTCACGCCGCGGAAGCCGGGAATCATGTCCATGATCTGACTCAGCGGCCCCATCTTGCGCACCTGCTGCATCTGCTGCATGAAATCGTCCAGGTCGAACTCACCCTTCATCATGCGCTTGGCTGCCGACATCGACTTTTCCTGGTCCATAGTCGACTGGGCACGCTCGATGAGGCTGAGCATGTCGCCCATGCCCAGAATGCGGCTGGCCATGCGGTCTGGGTGGAACACCTCCAGCGCGTCTGTCTTCTCACCGACGCCCAGATACTTGATCGGAACGCCGGTTACCTCGCGCATGGAAATCGCCGCGCCGCCGCGCGCATCGCCATCCACCTTGGTCAGGATCAGGCCGGTCACGCCCAGACGGTCGTTGAAGGTCTGGGCGACGTTGACAGCTTGCTGGCCGGTCATGGAGTCGGCCACCAGCAGGATCTCTTGCGGCTTGGTGCGCGCCTTGATCTCGTCCAGCTCGGCCATCATCTCTTCGTTGACCTGCAAGCGGCCGGCGGTGTCCAAAATGACTACCGTGTAGGCGGACTCGCGGGC
>ERZ795053.3882-NODE-3882-length-16615-cov-6.555797_pt1 | contig 16615 bp, 17 predicted proteins | sample MGYA00375137_ERZ795053 | MGnify/ENA primary metagenome ERZ795053 (study PRJEB30182, sample SAMN05720284) | activated sludge metagenome | isolation source: Anaerobic digester | place: Hong Kong | collected 2014-12-17 ...
GCATGGCCTGGGACGACCAGGCGGCCGAGACGTTCGCCCACGAGCTCACCCACGTCCTCCAAGACCAGCACTTCGACCTCGAGCGCATGGGCGAGCTCGAGTCGGGCCAGGCCTCGGTGCTGCGAGCGCTCGCCGAGGGCGACGCCACCCGCATCGAGGACGCGTACATCGACGATCAGCTCACTGACGAGGAGCGCAAGGCCTACGAGGAGGAGAGCCAGCAGAGCGGCGACGACGCCCAGGCCGAGATCGACGACAAGGTGCCGCCGATCCTCACCACCCTCTTCGCGTCGCCCTACATCCTCGGCCCGCAGCTCATCACCGTGCTCGACGCCCTCGGCTCGAAGAAGATCGACGAGGCCCTGGCCGACCCGCCCTCCGAGGAAGCGCTGTTCGACCCCCGCACCTACGGCACAGGCGCCCTCGACCCGAAGGACGTGACCATCGAGGCGCCCGAGGGCGCCGAGGTGCTCGACGGCGGCGAGTTCGGCCCCACCACCTGGTACCTGATGCTCGCCTCGCGCATGGACGCCAAGGTCGCCCTGGCCGCCACCGATGGGTGGGGCGGCGACGCGTACGTCGTGTACCGCCAGGACGATCGGGTGTGCGTCGACATCGCCGCCACCGGCGACACCGAGGCCGACACCACCCAGCTCGGCGAAGCCCTCGTGACCTGGGTCGGCCAGTCGCCCGAGGACACCGCGTCGGCGAAGAACGAGGACGGGCGCATCACGTTCACGTCCTGCGACCCGGGCGCCGACGCCGAGGGCGACGGGGCCGACGTGTCGCCCGACATCCTCGCCATCCCCGTGACCCGCAGCCAGCTCTACGCCAGCACCCTCGAGCAAGACGCCACCGCGGAGCAGTCGTCGTGCTTCGCCCAGGGCGTCATCGAGCGGTTCTCCACCGAGCAGCTCACCGATCCCGACGGCACGTTCGCCCAATCGGCCGAGGGCCAGCAGATCCTGCGCGACCTCGGCGCCGCCTGCCGCTGAGGGGACCTGCGGCCGGCGCGCTCAGCCCAGGCCGTCCTGCAGCGCGAGCGTCGCCTCGTGCTGCACCTGGGTGGCCAGCTCGTAGATCGCCCAGTTGCGCTGCTCGTCGGGCGAGCGACGGAACCCGAACCGAGGACGGCGGTGGTCCTCGTCGTCGATGCCGAGCCGGGTGCCCACCGCGAGGCGCACGGCGTTGAGCGTCCGCACCAGCGCCCACAGGTCCTCGTCGCCCACCTCGGTGCGGTCGAGCAGCTGCGCCGACGCCTCGATGGCGGCGCGCTGGGACTGGCGCAGCTCCTCGCCGGCGAGGAGCTGGTACTCGAGGTCGCGCTCGGGGTCGTCGGCGTAGGCGGGGGGCCGCAGGCGACGGAGGTCGTCGGCCGACGGGTCCGCCTCGAGGTCGCCGGCGAGCTCGGCCACCACGATCCCGATGAGCGTGCGCAGGTCGGGGTGGAGGTCGACGTCGTAGCGGCCGTCGGGCCGGCGCGCGAAGAGGCGGGCGATGGCGGTGCTCCTACTCGTCGTGCTGCATCGTGGCCCACAGGCCGTGCTCGTGCAGCCGGAACACGTCGACCTCCGCCTTCTCCCGGCTCCCCGACGACACCACCGCCCGACCCTCGTGGTGGACCTGGAGCATCAGCTGCTCGGCCTTGGCCTTCGAGTAGCCGAACAGCTTCTGGAACACGATGGTCACGTACTCCATGGTGTTGATCGGGTCGTTCCAGACGAGGACGATCCAGGGGGTGTCGGTGTCGAGCGCCTCGTCACCGGCCGGAGACGAGGTCTCCGTCGGGGTGAGGATCGGGGTGCTCGACGCCATCCACCGATTGTGCCCCGCCCGCGTCCACGGCCACCACCGGGGCGCGCAGGTGCAGGGCGAGCGCGAGCGCCGCGATCCACACCAGCGTCGCACCGAGGATGTGCAGGGCCACGAGCAGCGGAGGCACCCCCGTGAAGTACTGCGTGTAGCCCACCGCCCCCTGCAGCAGGATCACCGTGGTCAGCACGGTGGCCCGCCGCGGGAGCGGGCCGTCGGGCTGGTGGCGGCGGAGCTGCACCAGCACCCAGATGGTGGCGGCGAGGAGCAGCCACACCGTGGCGCCGTGGATGCGGGCGGCGTCGTGCACGGCGATGGGCAGGCGCTTCACCTCCTTGGCCGCCGAGATCTCCTGGGCGAGGGTGGCGTCCTTCGGGGCGCGGGTCTTGCCGCTGTGGGGGCCCGAGCCGGTGACGAGCGTGCCCGTGAGCAAGACGACGGTGGCCAGGCCCACCAGCCCCCAGCCCCACCGCAGCAGCGCCGGCGTCACGATCGGGCGCTCCTCGGCGCCGTCGGGCAGCCCGGCGCGGTGGGTGAGGACCATGGCGTTCGCCACCAGCACCATCGACAGCACGAAGTGGCCCTGCACGAGCCACGGGTTGAGGTGGGTGAGCACCACGATGCCGCCGAGCACGATCTGGCCGAGCACCCCGGCCACCAGGCCGAGCGACAGCCAGGTGAGGTCGCGCCGGCGCGGGGCGCGGCGCAGCGACCCGAGCACGGCGGCGACCACGGCGGCCGACACCAGCCCGGTGATCATGCGGTTCCAGAACTCGATGTTGGCGTGGAGGTCCGACGACGGGGTGAACGTCTCGTCGGTGCAGCGAGGCCAGTCGGTGCAGCCGAGCCCCGAGCCGGTGAGGCGCACGCCGGCGCCGGTGACCACGATCGCGGCCAGCAGGACGAGCGAGACCATGGTGATCTTCCGGTACGCCGCCGGCGTGATCGGCTGGCGCAGGCGGTGGAGCATGCGCTCAGGCTACGGCTGGGGGATCGGCGGGGGCCAAGCCGCCACGAGGCTCCTCGGACTCGTGCCCGTCGGGGGGCGGGTCATAGGGTTGACGCGTGTTGAAGCCGGCCTCCCACCCCCTCCGCGCTCGCCTGGCCGGCTACGTCGCGCTCACCAAGCCGCGCATCATCGAGCTGCTCCTCATCACCACGGTGCCCACGATGGTGGTGGCCGAGGGCGGCATCCCCTCGCTGTGGCTGATCTTCAACACGGTCCTCGGCGGGGCGTTCGCCGCGGGCGGCGCCAACGCCATCAACATGTACGTCGACCGCGACATCGATGCGGTCATGGAGCGCACCAAGGGCCGGCCGCTCGTCACCGGCGTGGTCACGCCCCGAGCGGCGCTCACCTTCGCCATCGGCCTCGAGGTGGTCGCCTTCGTGTGGCTGTGGGCGTGGGTCAACCTGCTGAGCGCGGTGCTCGCCGTCGCCGCCTGCCTCTTCTACGTGTTCGTGTACACGCTGTGGCTCAAGCGCACCTCGAAGAGCAACATCGTGATCGGCGGCGCCGCCGGGGCGGCGCCGGTGCTGATCGGGTGGTCGGCGGTCACCAACTCGCTCGCCTGGGCGCCGGTGGTGCTGTTCGCGGTCATCTTCTACTGGACCCCACCCCACTTCTGGGCGCTGGCCATCAAGTACAAGGACGACTACGCGTCGGCCGACGTGCCGATGCTCCCGTCGGTCGCCTCGCTGCGCACCACCGCCACGCGGATCCTCGGCTACACGATCCTGCTGTGGGGGCTCACCCTCCTGTTCTCGCCGGTGGCCGGCATGGGCCACGTCTACCTCGCCTCGGCGATCGTGCTCGGCGGCGTGTTCACGTGGTTCGCGGTCGAGCTGCGCCGCTCGCCGTCCACCAAGCTCGCCATGCGCGTCTTCACCTACTCCATCACCTACATCACCCTGCTCTTCGGGGCGATGGCCCTCGACGTGCTGGTGCGCGGCTCGTGACCGCCTGCGGGGAGCGGTCCACCGCCCCCGGCGGCTTTTCCTGGCTGCGAGGGCGACTGTGTAGTGTCCCGAACCGTACGGAATCGAACCCCCACGAGACGTCGCGTGGCCCCTGCTCGGGCGTGGCGGCGGTGAGGTCAGAGCGCCCATGGCTGTAACCGAGACCCCTCCCGAGACCGTCGAGACGGCCTCCGCGGCGGCCCCCTCGGCCCCCCACCCCCAGCCCGGTGGGCTGGCCGCGGTGCTGGGGTCCGGCGACCACAAGGTGATCGGTCGCCTCTACATCGTCGCCGCCCTGCTGCTCGGCCTCCCGGTGCTCGGCCTGGGCCTCGCCTTCGGGGTCGAGGGCTTCGAGCCCGAGACCCTCGACGTCTTCAGCAGCGACGTCGCCTACCAGCTCTTCACCCTCCTGCGGGTGGGCACCCTCTTCCTCCTGGCCTTCCCGCTGATCATCGGCGTGGCGATGGTGGTCGTGCCCCTCCAGGTCGGCTCCCGCTCGATCGCCTTCCCCCGGGCCGCCGCTGCGTCGTTCTGGGGCTGGTTCCTCGGCTCGATCCTGCTGATCGCCTCCTACGCCATCAACGGCGGCCCCGGCGGCGGCAGCGCCAACGGCGTCAACCTCTGGATCGCGGCGATGGGCCTCATCGTGGCGTCGGTCCTGCTCGCCGCCGTGTGCCTGGCCACCACCGTCTTGGCCCTGCGCACCGACGGCCTCTCGCTCGAGCGCACCCCGCTCTTCGCCTGGTCGGTGGCCATCGCCTCGATCATGTGGGTGTTCACCCTGCCGGTCCTCGGCGGGATGCTGGTGCTGATGTACGTCGACCACCGCCACGGCGGCGCCCTCGCCCTGGGCGGCTCGGCGGGCATCTACCCGGCGCTGGCCTGGATCTTCCGCAACCCGCAGATCTACGTGCTGGCCGTGCCGGTGCTCGGCTTCGCCGCCGACGTGTTCGCCACCGCCTCGGGCTCGCGCCAGCGCATGCGCGGCCTGGTGCAGGGCGCCATCGGCGTGTTCGGCGCCGTCAGCTTCGGTGCCTTCCTCGCCATCCCCTCCACCGATGCGCTCGACTCGCTGCTCGTCGTGGTCCTCGGGATCGCCGCGGTCGTGCCGGTGCTCGTGGTGGCCGGCGGGGCGCTCGACGCCGTGCGCGGCAGCGGCAGCCTGAAGGCGGGCCCAGGCGTGGCCTACGCCGCCGCCGGCATCCTGATGCTCGTCGTGGGCACCCTCGCCGGGGCGATCGGCTCGATCCCCGGCGTCCTCGAGGTGCCCGAGGGCTCGAGCGCCTCCAGCAACATCTTCTTCCTCGGCATCACCCACGCCGTGGTCGTGGCCGCCGTGATCGCCGCCCTCGGCGGCATCACCTGGTGGGCCTCGAAGGTCGGGCGGGGCCCGGCGGCGTCGAGCGTGGGGCTCGTCGCCCCGCTCCTGCTGCTCGTGGGCGGCATCGTCATGACCGTGCCGGACTTCGTGTCGGGCATCGTCGGCGACGGCGTCGAGACCCAGGGCGACTACGCCGGGGGCATCGCCGCCGCCAACGTGGTGGTCGCCATCGGCGTCGCCATCGTGGCCCTCGGCCTGCTCGCGGCGGCGGTCTCCCTCCTGCCGCTGCTCCGCCGACCCGACGACGAGGTGCCGGCCGACCCGTGGGGCGGTCAGACGCTCGAGTGGCTGGCCCCGTCGCCGCCGCCCGTCGGAAACTTCGAGGGCGAGCTCGCCGTCGTCGCCTCGGCCGAGCCCCTCTACGACCTGCGTGAGGAGAAGTGATGTCCGACGCCGCCGCGCTCGCCCTGCCGCCCGCTGCGCCACCGGCACGCCCCCGCGTGCTGCTGGTGGGCACCGCCCTCGCCGCCGTGGCCACCCTCATGGCCTTCGCCGGGGTCATCGGCCTCTACCTCGCCGAGCGGGCCTCGGTCCTCTCGCAGGGTGGCACCTGGCTCCCCGAGGGCACGAGCATCCCGCTCACCCCGGGCGGCATCGCCATGGCCACCATGCTGCTGTCGGCGGTCACCATGTGGTGGGCGGTCGACGCCGTGGGCCGCAACGATCGCCCCGCCGCCTACCTGGCGCTGGCGCTCACCATGATGTTCGGCCTGGCCGTCATCAACGCGATCTCGTTCCTCTACACCCAGATGGAGCTCCCGGTGGCCAGCGTGCCGGGCGTGTTCATCTACACCATCACCGGCGGGTTCATCGCCACGCTGGTGGCGGCCATGGCCTACGCGGCGGTCATGACCTTCCGCACGCTGGGCGGCGAGTACCACGGCAGGGATCGTGAGGGCCTCGTCGCCGCCGCACTGTTCTGGTACGCCAACATCGCCGTCTTCGCGGTGATCTGGTACGCGATCTTCGTCACGAAGTAAGGCCCACGATGTTCAAGTCCGGATCCAAGTTCCTGTTCGGCCTGGCGGCGATCGGCTTCGTCGCGGCGATCGCCTACGCCGTCGCCACCTCCGACCAGGGCCCCATCGACTCGGTCCTCGGGCCGCTCACGCTCGGCTACAAGGGCGGCGTCGGCGACCACGTCGGCTACAGCATCCTCGTCAGCCTCTCGTTCCTGTCGCTGTTCCTCGGCATCTTCCTCTCGTCGCTGCGCGACGCCGACCCCGAGGCCGAAGCCCAGCTGGTCGGGCTCGAGACCGTGCCCGAGGCCCCGGCGCCCACCACCGCCAACTACTGGCCAGTCATCGGCGCCTTCTCGGCCGCCGCCCTCGTCATCGGCCTCGCCGTCGGCCCGGTGATGTTCGTCATCGGCGCCATCGGGCTCACCATCACCATCGTCGAGTGGGCCGCCCGGGCCTGGGCCGATCGGGCCACCGGCGATCCGGCCGTCAACGACGCCATCCGCAACCGCTTCATGTACCCGGTGGAGATCCCGGGCCTCGCCGTGCTCGGCATCGCCGGCATCGTGCTGGCCGTCTCCCGCATCCTCCTGGCACTGCCGAAGATCGGCTCGTACTTGGTCTTCGGCATCGTGCCCGCCATCTTCCTGGCGGTCGGCTACCTGGTCATCGCCAAGCCCAAGCTCTCGCAGAACGCCATCGCGGCGATGCTGCTGGTGGGCGGCATCGCCATCCTGGGCGGCGGGGTGGCCGCCGCCATCGCCGGCGAGCGCGAGCACGGCGGCGACCACGAGGAGGAGCACAGCGGCGAGGAGGGGCTGGCGCCCCTGCCCGGACCGGCCGAGCTCGTGATCACGGTGGGCAACTGATGGACGTTCGAGGAGAGAAGATGACCGGGCGCTCCCGCACCCGCACCGCCGCCCTGGCGGCCCTCGCCGCCGGCGTGGTGCTCACGCTCAGCAGCTGCGCCATGTCGCTCGACGGCGACACCCCGCAGACCACGCTCGACCCGCAGGGCCCCAAGGCGCAGACCATCCACAACCTGGCGCTGCCCGTGTTCATCGTGGCCGGCATCGTGTTCGTGGCCGTCATGGCCGGCGCCCTCTACGTGGTGATCCGCTTCCGGGCCAAGGACGACGACGACTTCGACGCCTTCCCCGAGCAGCTCCACGGCAACTTCAAGCTCGAGATCGGCTGGACCATCCTGCCGGCCGTCGTGCTCGCCGTCATCGCCTTCTTCACGGTCTCGACGATCTTCGACCTGGCCCGCAAGCCCGACGCCGATGCCCTCACCGTCGAGGTCGTCGGCCAGCAGTGGTGGTGGGAGTACCGCTACGACGTCGACGGCGACGGCGAGGCCGACATCATCACCGCCAACGACCTGGTGATCCCCGCCGACCGCGAGATCTCGCTGCGCATCAAGTCGAACGACGTCATCCACTCGTGGTGGGCGCCGGCGCTCAACGGCAAGAAGGACGCGGTCCCCGGGCGCATCCATCCGCTCACCATCAACGCCGCCGAGCCTGGCGAGTACATCGGCCAGTGCACCGAGTTCTGCGGGCTCTCCCACGCCGAGATGCGCATCAAGGTCGTGGCCCTCGACGCCGCCGACTTCGACGCCTGGGAGCAGAAGCAGCTGGTGCCCTTCGAGGCACCCACCGACGAGGCGGCCAAGAACGGGTTCACCCAGTTCGCCAGCCAGTGCACCACCTGCCACCGCATCACCGGCATGACCGACCCCACCGACGAGAGCGGCCAGAAGCTCTACGAGTACGACCCGGTGGTCAACCAGGTGTCGGGCAACGCCCCGAACCTCACGAAGTTCATGACCCGCACGCTCTTCGCCGGCGGCAAGTTCCACCTCCGCCTCGAGACCGACGAGTGCAAGGCGCTCGGCGAGGACTGGGCCGAGACGCCCGAAGGCATCGAGCAGTGCCTCAACCGCGAGGACCTCGAGGCCTGGCTGCGCAACCCGCCCGCCGAGAAGGCGATGTACGCCGGCGACGCCCCGTCCACCGCGAGCCGCGGCATGCCGAACTTCAACCTCACCGAAGACCAGATCGACGACCTGGTCGCCTTCCTGATCACGCTGCAGTAGGAACGAGCACGTCATGAGCATCAGCCACATCGACGGACCTCTCGCCCTCGGCTCGGGAGACGAGGGCCGTGTCCGCCCCGGGGGCGTCTTCGCCCGGCCCACCACCTCGTCGGGCTGGCGCAGCTGGGTCACCACCGTCGACCACAAGAAGATCGCCATCATGTACGGCACCGCCGCCGCGGTGTTCTTCCTGATCGGCGGCATCGAGGCCATCCTCATCCGCCTCCAGCTCGCCCAGCCCAACGGCAAGCTGCTCTCGGCCGACCTGTACAACCAGGTGTACACGATGCACGGCACCACCATGATCTTCCTGGTGGTCATGCCGCTCGGTGCGGCCTTCATGAACTACCTGCTGCCGCTGCAGATCGGCGCCCGCGACGTCGCCTTCCCCCGCCTGAACGCACTGTCGTTCTGGACGTTCCTCGGCGGCGGCATCGTGCTCAACTCCGCGTGGCTGCTGGGCGGCGGCGCCGACGGCGGCTGGTTCATGTACGCCCCCAACTCGGGCGTGACCTTCTCGCCCACCCACGGCATCGACCTGTGGGTGATGGGCCTGCTCATCACCGGCATCTCGTCGCTCGTGGGCGCGGCCAACCTGGTCACCACGGTGCTCAACATGCGGGCGCCCGGCATGACGCTGTTCAAGATGCCGGTGTTCACCTGGATGAGCCTCGTCACCCAGATGCTGCTGCTGTTCGCCCTCCCGGTGATCACCGCGGCGCTGTTCCTGCTGCTGTTCGACCGGCTCTTCGGCGCCACGTTCTTCGACGTCAGCTCCGGTGCCGACCCGCTGCTCTGGGAGCACCTGTTCTGGATCTTCGGGCACCCGGAGGTCTACATCATGATCCTGCCGGCGTTCGGGGTGGTCTCCCAGATCATCCCGGTGTTCGCCCGCAAGCCGATCTTCGGCTACCCGTTCATGGTGTTCTCGGGCATCGCCATCGGCTTCATGGGCTGGGGCGTGTGGGCCCACCACATGTTCGCCTCGGGCATCGGCCCGGTGTCGGTGGCCGCCTTCTCGGTCTCCACCATGTTCATCGCCGTGCCCACCGGCGTGAAGATCCTGAACTGGATGGCCACCATGTGGGGCGGCAAGCTCAAGTTCACCTCGCCGATGATGTACTCCATCGGCCTGGTCACGATGTTCACCATCGGCGGCCTCTCGGGCGTGTCGCACTCCGTCGCCCCCGCCGACACGCAGCAGACCGACACCTACTACATCGTCGCCCACTTCCACTACGTGCTCTTCGGTGGCGCCCTCTTCGGCTTCATCGGCGGCCTGTACTTCTGGTGGCCGAAGGTGTTCGGGTACTTCCTGAACGACAAGGTCGGCAAGATCAACTTCTGGATCCTGCTCGTCGGGTTCAACCTGACCTTCGGCCCGATGCACGTGCTCGGCCTCCAGGGCATGCCCCGGCGCACCTACTCCTACAACGACGGCTACGGCTTCAACGTCTGGAACGCCGTCGCCACCGTCGGCGTGCTCGTCATCTTCGTCTCGTTCTGCGTGTTCGCCTGGAACATCGTGCACAGCTACCGGGTGGCCAAGCGAAAGGCCAAGGGCGGCAAGCTCACCGCGCCAGCCGATCCGTGGGACGGCCGCGACCTCGAGTGGATGGTCCCCAGCCCCACCCCGGCCCACAACTTCGACGTCATCCCCACCGTCCACTCGCTCGACGAGTTCTGGCACCGCAAGTACGCCGAGGGCGAGGACGGGCGCCTGGTGCGGGTGGCCGCCACCGAGGACGTCGTGCAGAAGGGCGACGCCACCGACGTCCACCTGCCGTCGCCGTCGTACTGGCCCATCGTGCTCTCGGCGGGCCTGCCGTTCATCGGCTGGGGCCTGATCTACAGCCTCTGGCTGTGCGTGGTCGGCGGCATCCTCGTGGTCGCCGCCCTCTACGGCTGGGTCATGGAGCCCTCCACCGACCCGGCGGCCGGCCACGACCACGACGACCACCCGGAGCCCACCGACCCGAGCGGCGACGCCGCCGAGGCTCCCACCGACGCGAGCGGCGAGGCCGCCCCGACCGAGGAGGCTGCGCTCGTTGACTGAGACCGCTGCGATCCCGACCGACGTGCACGAGGTCGAGCCCGGCCCGATGCACGGCCACGTCACCGCGACGGGCATCTCCAACGAGAAGCTCGCCATGTGGGGCTTCCTCGGCTCGGAGTGCCTGCTCTTCGGCGGGCTCATCTCCACCTTCCTGCTCTACAAGACCCGCGCCGCCGGCGGCGAGACGCCCCACGAGCTCTACGACATCGCCTTCACGTCGATCTCATCGTTCGTGCTGCTGATGAGCTCGCTCACCATGGTGCTCGCCGTCTCGGCCATCGCCCGCGGCGACAACCGGGCCACCCGCACCTGGCTCGCCACCACGGCGCTGCTCGGCACGGTGTTCATCTCGGGCCAGGTGTACGAGTTCACCGAGTTCCTCAACGAGGGCTACGGCTACACCCACAGCCCGGCCTGGTCGGCCTTCTACACGCTCACCGGGTTCCACGGCGTCCACGTCACGCTCGGCATCATCATGCTGCTGTCGCTGCTGGCGCTCTCGCTGCGGGGCCGCATCACCCACGACAACGCCGAAGCGGTCGAGATCGTGGGCCTGTACTGGCACTTCGTCGACGTGGTGTGGATCCTCATCTTCACCGTCGTGTACCTGATCAAGTAGGGGAAGCTCGGACATGACCAGCGCAACCGCCGACGTCAACACCCACGACGAAGGCCACGCCCACCCCACCGACAAGCTGTTCGTGCTGACGGCGGTGATCCTCGCAGGCATCACCGCGGCCGAGGTGGCGTGGAGCTACCTGCCGTGGGGCGAGGGCTTCGTGTCGCAGGCCTTCGAGATCGGTGGCCTGCTGGCGATGATGGCCGGGAAGTTCGTGGTCGTCGCCAGCATCTTCATGCACCTGCGCTTCGACAAGAAGATCCTGAGCTGGCTCTTCTACGGCGGGCTGATCCTCGCCGTCGCCGTCTACTGCGCGGCGCTGGCCACCTTCGAGTTCTTCACCGGCTCGAACCCGCCCTACGTGGGCTGAGCCGGCCCTACTCCCAGCGGAACCAGCGGGCGGCCGCCAGCGGCGCCACCACCGCCCACGCCGCGAGGACCAAGAGCGCCCGCCCGGGCACGTCGCCGCCGCCCAGCGCCCCGTGGAACACCTCGGCGAGGGCGCCGGCCGGCAGCAGCTGCGACACCGTGCGCAGCGGGCCGGGCAGCTCGTCGAGGGGGATCACCATGCCGCCGATCAGCAGGAGCAGCAGGTACACGCCGTTGGCGGCGGCCAGGGTGGTGAGCGCCGGGAGCGTGCCCGCCATCAGCAGGCCGAGGCCGGCGAAGGCGACGGTGGCGAGCACCGCGCCCAGCACCGCCAGGCCGAGCGAGGTGCCCGAGAACCGGAAGCCGAGGATCAGCCCCTCGACCACCAGCACCACGATCTGGAGGAGCTGCACGGCCACCACCGCCGCGGTCTTGGCGCCGAGGAGCTGGCGGCGGGTGAGGGGCGTGGAGCCCAAGCGCTTGAGGACGCCCATCTGACGCTCGAACCCGGTGGCGATGGCGACCGACACGAGCGACGTCGACATGATCGCCAGGGCGAGCACGCCGGGGAAGAGGAAGTCGATCGGGTCGCCGTCGCCCGTGGGGAGCACGTCGACGTTCGAGAAGAAGGCGAGCAGCACCACGGGGATCAGGAAGGTGAGCAGCACGGACTCGCCCCGGCGCAGGGTGAGCAGCAGCTCGACGCGGGTCTGGGCCTCCAGCGCCCGCCGGCCCGGCGCCGCGGCCGGTGCGGTGGCGGTCACGCCGCCCCCGGGCGTCGGCGGTTCCGGCTCGGACGGGCCCGCTCGGGCGCCGGCTTCTGGTCGAGGCGCACCGCCGGCACCTCGCCGGTGATGGCGGTCATGCGCAGGAACACGTCCTCGAGCGTCTGTCGCCCGGCGCGGATGTCGGCGAGCGGCAGGTCCTTCTCCGCCAGCCAGCCGGTGAGCGTGGCGATGTTGGCGGGCGACGGCTCGGTCTCCACCAGGTACTCGCCCGGCGCCGTCTCGGCGACCGCGGCGAGCATCACCCGGCCGAGGGCGGCGACGTCGATGCCGGGGGGCGCGCCGAAGCGGATCTCGCGGCTGCCGCCCGCCGCCATCAGCTCGTCGGGGGTGCCCACCGTGATCAGGTGGCCGCGGTCGATGATCACGACCCGGTCCGACACCTTCTCGGCCTCGTCGAGGTCGTGGGTGGTGAGCACCACGCACACCCCGTCGTGGGCGAGCTCGCGCACGGTGGAGCGGATGAGCTGGCGGCCCTGCACGTCGACGCCGGCGGTGGGCTCGTCGAGGAAGGCGACGCGGGGGCGACCCACCAGGGCGAGGGCCAGCGACAGCCGCTGCTGCTCGCCACCCGACAGCTGGCGCCAGGTGGCGCGGCGGCGGTGCGTCAGGCCCACCCGCTCGAGCAGCTCGGCGGGATCGGCGGGATCGGCGTAGAACGCAGCGTGCAGCTCGAGCGCCTCGAGCGGCCGGATGCCCGGGTACACCCCGCCCGACTGGAGCATCACCCCGATCTGGGGCACCAGCTGGTCGTGCTGGGCGATCGGGTCGAGGTCGAGCACCCGGACCTCGCCCTCGGTGGGGCGGCGGTAGCCCTCGAGGCACTCGATGGTGGACGTCTTGCCCGCCCCGTTCGGGCCGAGCACGGCGAGCACCTCGCCCGGCTCGGCGGCGAAGGTCAGCCCGGTCACGGCGCGCGTGTCGCCATAGGTGATCGTGAGGTCTCGGACCTCGAGCGCGGGCATGGATCGGACGCTAGTGGCGGCCCGGGGGATCGCCGTAGTCCGCGCTCGGGGCCGCCGAGTACCGTCGGACCCCATGCTCGACATCCGCCGCATCCGCACCGAGCCCGACGTGGTGAAGGCCGCGCTCGCCCGTCGCGGGATCGACGTCAGCGACATCGACCGGGTGGCCGAGCTCGACGAGCGCCAGCGCCGCCTCGGCGTCGAGCGCGACGAGATCCGGGCGCAGGTGAAGGCGCTGTCGAAGCAGGTCGGCCAGCTCCACCGAGACGGGCGGGCCACCGAGGCGGCCGAGGTGCAGGCCGAGAGCCGGGCGCTGGGCGAGCGCGAGGGCGAGCTGGCCGCCGAGGCCGCCGCCGCGTCGGCCGAGGTGCGCGAGCTGCTCCTGCGCATCCCGAACACCCCCCACCCCGACGCCCCCGACGGTGCGGGCGACGCCGACAACCCGGTGCTGCGGGTGACGGGGTTCGATCCCGACGGCTACGGCGACCACCAGCGCATCCCGCACTGGGAGCTGGGCCCCCGCTACGGCATCCTCGACAACGAGCGGGCGGTGAAGATCTCGGGCGCCATGTTCACCATGCAGCGCAAGGGGGGCGCCACCCTCGCCCGGGCCCTGCTGCAGTACGCGCTCGACCGCAACGCCGACGCCTTCGAGGAGGTGCGGCCGCCGTCGCTCGTCTCGAGCGAGACGCTCACCGCCACCGGCCAGCTCCCGAAGTTCGCCGACGACGCCTACTGGGTGGAGCGCGACGACCTGTGGTGCATCCCCACCGCCGAGGTGCCGCTCACGTCGATCCACCGCGACGAGATCGTCGAGACCGACGAGCTGCCCCAGCGGTTCATGGCGGCCACCTCGTGCTATCGCCGCGAGGCGGGGTCGGCGGGCCGCGACACCCGGGGCATGCTGCGCACCCACGAGTTCGACAAGGTCGAGATCTTCGCCTACGCCACCCCCGAGCAGGCCCCCGACGTGCTCGACGAGCTGGTCGAGCGGGCCGAGTCGGGCATCCGCGACCTCGGGCTCGCCCACCGGGTCATCGAGATCTGCACGGGCGACATGGGCCAGAGCCACCACCGCTCGTTCGACATCGAGGTCTACGCGCCCGGCGCCGACCAGTGGCTCGAGGTCAGCTCGGTGAGCTGGTTCACCGACTACCAGGCTCGTCGCGGCAACATCCGTTACCGACCGGGCGGCGGCGGCACGGCCATGGTCCACACGCTGAACGGCTCGGCGCTCGCCGTCCCCCGCGTGTGGGCGGCCATCGTCGAGACGTACCACCGGGCCGACGGCGGCATCGACGTGCCCGAGGTGCTCCTGCCGTACTTCCGGGGCCAGACCCGCATCGCTTGACCGTCGGTCGATCGACCATCACTCGGTGAAGGCGCAGAACTCGTTGCCCTGAGGGTCGGCGAGCACGGTCCAGCGGTGTGCGTCGCCGGGCTCGGCGAGGATCGCCGCGCCCGCGGCGACGAGCGCGGCGACGTCGTCGACGGCGATGTCCCAGTGGCAGCGGTTCTTCACCACGCGCTCGTCGGGCACCCGGACGCACTTGAAGATGACGTCATCGAGGCCTCGTGCGCCGTGGAGCCAACGGTGCGTGCCGTCGGGACCGGGGCCGAGCTCTCCGCCGAGGACGCCCTGCCACCAGGCGGCGAGCACCTCGGGCTCGGCGCTGTCGACGCAGATCGCGACCGCCTCGACCGGCCCCGGTCCGGCCGGCTCGCCGGGGAACCAGCAGAGCTCGTTGCCCTCGGGGTCCGCCAGCACCGTCCAGCCGTCGTGCGCCGCCACGACGGTCGCGCCGAGGTCGAGCAGCGGCTCGACCGAAGGTCCGCGCACGTCGAGGTGCACCCGGTTCTTCACGACCTTCGGCTCGGGCACGACGTTCACCCACAGCGGCCCCCACGCCGGGCCGCGCACGACGGTGTCGCCGACGTCCTGAACCTCGAGCTCGCCGCCGAGGGTTGCGGCCCAGAAGCGGCCGACGAGCACGGCGTCGTGGGCGTCGAGGCAGAGATCCTGGTACCGGGTGAGCGCCACGGGGCCACGGTACCTACGCTCGGCGGCGTGATCACCGAGCTTCCCGTCCTGATCCCCGGCGAGGGCGAGCCGCCCGCCGGGCTGGGGTCCGACCACCCGATGCGCCAGGTCACCCGGGCGGTGGCCTTCGAGCCTGACGGCTGGACCCCCGAGCGCCAGCAACAGGTGCAGGAGCTGTTCGACGGCCTCGCCGATGAGTGGAACACCCGCGACGTGCCCGGCCGCGAAGCCCCGCTGGTCGACGCCTTCCGCCGCGGGCTCGACGCCGCGCCCGACCTCGACCACCACCTGGCCGTCGAGCTGGGCGCCGGCACCGGCCTGTTCAGCCGCGAGCTCGCCGCCCGGTTCCCCGAGGTGGTCGCCGTCGACATCGCGTTCGAGATGCTGCGCCGCGCGCCCGCCGGGCCGGCGCATCGGGCGCAGGGCGACGGCAGCCGGCTGCCCGTCGCCGACGGGAGCGTCGATGCGCTGGTGTTGGTCAACATGTTCCTGTTCCCCGCCGAGGTCGACCGGGTGCTCGCCCGTCACGGAGCGCTCGTGTGGGTGAACAGCCGAGGCGCCGACACGCCGATCCACCTCACCGCGGCCGAGGTCGACGGGTGCCTCCCCGGCGACTGGTCGGGCGTTGCCTCCACCGCCGGGCACGGCACCTGGTCCGTGCACTGGCGGTCGTCGTAGCGGGGCGCGTCAACCGGCGGTGGCGCTCGCGGCTCGGTGAGGGGGATGGGACGCACGCCGGCAGGAGCTGAGGGCTTCGACGACCTGTTCCGGGCCGAGTACCCGGCGCTCGTGCGGCGCGTGCAGCTGGTGGTCGGGTCGGCGGCGGTGGCGGAGGAGATCGTCCAGGACGCGTTCTGCGGCGCGCTCGAGCGCTGGGGGCGGGTGCGCCACGTCGAGCGACCGGGCGCCTGGGTGCAGGTGGTGGCCATGCGCCGGGCGATCAAGGTCGAGGGACGACGACGGCGGGGGAGCGAGCTGGTGCCCGCGTGGTCGCCCGCGTCCGACGCCGGACCGGTCGACATCGACCTCCAGCGCGCCATCGCCGCGCTGCCCGAGGGCCAGCGGCGCGCGGTGGTGCTCCACCACCTGGCCGACCTCTCCGTCGATGACGTGGCCGAGGTGCTCGGCGTGTCGGCCGGGACCGTGAAGACGCAGCTGCACCGGGGCCGGGCCCGCCTGGCCGAGGCGCTGCGAGAGCCGGAGGAGGCGAACGATGGGGCTGGATGACCGACTGGGTGCCCTGGGCGCCGCCGTTGCCGAGCGACCCGACCTCGACGTCGAAGGCCCGCTCGTGGTCGTGCACGGCCGAGCCCGTCGTCGCCGTCAGCGCCGCCGCCTCGTCGGTGCGTCTATCGCTGCGGCGGTCGTGTTGGCGGTCGGCGGGATCGCCTTCGTCGCGACCCGGAGCGAAGACGCCGAGCGGGTGACGAGCACGCCCGACGGGGAGTCGAGCCCACCGCCGGTCGACCGCTCGCAGCCCCACCTCTGGCTGAGTGCCGAGCAGGTGCCGCCTGAAGGTGCCGACCTCGCCGTCGCGATCGTGGACCCGACCGACTCGGGCCACATCTGGG
>ERZ795053.3887-NODE-3887-length-16601-cov-17.854889_pt1 | contig 16601 bp, 10 predicted proteins | sample MGYA00375137_ERZ795053 | MGnify/ENA primary metagenome ERZ795053 (study PRJEB30182, sample SAMN05720284) | activated sludge metagenome | isolation source: Anaerobic digester | place: Hong Kong | collected 2014-12-17 ...
TCCGCATTCCTGTCTTTCCACTTTTTCCATATATTTACCTCCTTCATGCATCGCTTAACCCATCTGCCGGCAGTTCGCCTGCTGCTGCTGCTTTTGCCTGGTATGCTGCTGGGTATCCATATGCTCTCTCTGCCTGTTGGATGGTGGTATATCAATGCTTTTGTTTTCCTGTTGCTACTGCTATCCGGATCGGTTCGTTCCATCCGTTTCAGAACAGCACTTGCCATGATACAGGGTATTTCGATGGCGAGTCTGATCTTCCTGCTGGCGGTTACTTACGGTCATTTCAGAACTCCCTGGAATATTTCAGATCACTATGTACACTTCAGCGAATTATCAGGCGAGAGGGTCTTCCGGATAGAAGAAATCCTTAAACCCACACAGAGAGGTGTGCAAGCTCTTGCTTCTGTAGAAGAACTCCATACGGAGGAACACCGGATCATGTGCTCAGGCAATATCCTGATCTATCTGGACACATCAGGACTCAGGCAGAGCATTCAGCCGGGAGAGCGTTTTCTGACCAGCCGGATGCCTGTTGATCCGTCCGGACCAAAGAATCCGGGTGCATTTGACCATCGCCGGTATCTGGAAACACAGGGCATAAAGCAGGTCTGGTATCTGAGGGGTGATGATCTGAAATGGCTGCAATATGACCCGCCGGGAATGCTGCGCAGGTGGACCCTGGCCTCACGTGATTACGCCCGTGCAGCTTTAAGCACGGCATTACCGGACAGCACTGTGAGAGGTGTGGCACTGGCGCTCATCATTGGCGACAGATCTCTTTTGGACGCAGGGGTCAGAGACACATTTTCAGGAACCGGAACTATGCACATACTTGCAGTGAGCGGATTACATGTAGGTATTCTATATGTGATACTGGAAAAAATGCTGCTGCTTTTTCCACTTTTCAGGAGAAGAGATATTTTGAAAGGCTATGCAGCACCTGTGGTGATCGTTTGTTTTATCTGGTTTTATGCCCTGCTAACGGGCTTGTCGCCATCCATATTCAGGTCGGCGATCATGTTCACTTTCCTCGCCTTCGGCCGGCCGGCGGGCAGGTATGTCAATTCCTTCAACATACTTGCAGCATCAGCCATTACCCTGTTGCTGATAGATCCGATGATGATCAGGCAGGTAGGCTTTCAGCTTTCTTTTCTTGCAGTCTGGGGCATTATCAGCTTCCAGCCTCTGCTGGCAGGACTTTGGTATCCACAAAGCAGGATATTACAATATTTCTGGTCACTGCTAACCGTTTCAGTGGGTGCACAGCTGGGTACAGCACCTATTTCCATATACTATTTTCACATATTTCCGAATTACTTCCTTCTGGCCAATATGGTGGCTATTCCACTTTCCTTTCTCATTCTCAGTAACGGGATGTTTACCATTGTTACGGCTTTCCTGCCTGCTGTTTCTTCTACATCGGGTATCCTGCTGGATCATCTGTTACGATCCATGCTCTGGTGTTTGGAACAACTGTCATCTGTTCCGGGTGCCCTGACAGCCGGATTGTATCCCTTGTTCCAGGTAACGATCCTGTTATACCTGCTGCTGTGGTCCGGATGGCTGTACCTGGAACACCGCAAATTTTTTCTTCTTGCAGTGGTCATCTGTCTGGCCGTGCTTGTCACCACATTGCAGGAGCTCTATATATGGCGTGACAAACAAAAGAATGAACTGATCTTATTCAATGCCAAAGGCACCACTCCGGTGGCCGTCAGACAAGACGGAACGGCAGCTTATTACAGTACTGAAGACGGGATTGAAAACGGGCTTCCGGATCATTTGGTCAGGAGGTGGCTGCATACATCTACTTTGAATGAAGCTGCTCTTCCGGAAGTCTTTGAATGGCAGGGAAAGACCATTCGCATTATGAAGGAGCAATACCTTACCGGGTCTGTTTCTGCTGATTTTGTTCTGCTCAGAACGGATCAGCAGTTGAATCCTGAAGAGTTATCAAAACTGGAACCAAATGCCGTGTGGATACTGGGCAATGAAGTCAGTTCTAACACTTGCCGCAACTGGAGATCATATGCTGCAGCAAATGACATGACCTGCTATTGTTTGCGTGACGGAGCGGTGATACTCGAATCAGTTGCTGATGAATCGGGCCGTGTAGGTATCAGCTCCTTGTCCAACAACTAATAGATAAGCACCCGGCGCAAGTGTATTCGCCAAGCCCCAGGTACTCTTTCCTGAAGCATCAGTAAACAAGCCAGACGCTGCTACCAACTGTCCGGTTGAAATGGAATAAATACCGGCTCTTACATGTCTTCCAGACATAGCTGAACAGGTAAATGATAGTTGGTTGCCGTGCACCGGATTGGGATGGATGAGTAGCGAGGAGATCTGTTGTACTTTATCATCCACAGCCGTGATCGCATCAATAGAAGTGGTTTTCCATAGCCCACCAGAAACACTGCCGGCCCAGATCGTCTGTCCGGTAGGATCGTTCGGGTCTATCATGATGGCACGGGTGCGGCCGCCCACATTGTTGGGCCCCCTCTCCTGCCAGATGATGTCGTTGCTGACACCACCGGGGTCTATGGTGCCATCCCACAATCCTCTTCCGTGTGTTGCTACGGTGATTCGACCATCTTCGGGACGAATACGGATCATATCGGTACGCACCACAGGAAAATAAGTGCAGGGAATCCATACCGTTGCTTCGCCGTTCAGCTGATCGGTATAGAACACACCTAATTCGGTAGCGATATAGGCCACATTCGGATTGCCCGGATGAATAGCAGCCCAGTTGACCGGCACATCCGGAAAATCTCCTTCTACCGATGTCCATGTGGGAGAACCCGATAAGGCGTTGGTGGTTTCCCAGATACTATTCACATTATAGTTGGAGTAGGTAACTATCAGGTGGTTGGCATCATTCACATCTACTGCAATACTGGAGCAGTATCGGGTACTACCAAAACCGGTTGCGTCAGGGATCATATTGGATGGATCGAGCCCGAAAGGCGATGAACCACCGTCCACAAAACTGGCGTCATACAGCACAGCTGGTTCTGCATTGCTGACATTTCTGCCAATGAAAACGAGGTTAGGCGGATTTGTTGAAACAGCAATTGCAGAGATCGTTCCTCCATAGGTACAGGCTTTCTCCCAACCGGATGTATCTGCGGTGGACGCATTGATCAAACGCCAGAGTCCGGCATTGCTGGCCATATACAGATTTTCAGGATCGACCGGATCGATCTCAATAGGATTAATGAACAGGAGGTTATCATCTGTTACATTCGGATTGGTCAGTGTATCCGGCATTTCAAAACCACCGTTATCAAATCTGAACAGTCTTCTATACTGGGTAGTTGTATAAAAAATATCTTCATTGATACTGTTGATGGCACAGAAAGCTCCATCGGCACCTGATACGGGTTTGAATGAAGATAAACCCGGGTTATATGCCAGAAGAGAACCATTATCCTGTGTACCACCAATAAGCACATCGCTGCCTGCCTGGCCGGACATAGCATGGGCATAATACTGGGTCACATTATAGCCATCGTTCCTGCTGTAGATGGTGGGGTTATCGGCAGAAAAATTGAGTGTTTTATAGATACCCCCGTCATTGCCAAAATACACTTCCTCCTGATTTCTGAAAACAGCCGCATGCTGATCCACGTGCATGTATCGGAGCAGGGAAGAGTCCAGACTTCCCCGCGTAAGCTGATCCCAGGTACCCCCTCCGTCAGTACTTCGCCAGATGTTCAGTCCGCCGGCAATGATAAGATTAGGATCTTCCGGCGATACCTCAATGACCAGATCGTACCAGGCCTGACGTGCTGCCAGTTCATTGTCATCGCCGGGCAGATTGGTAGCCTGCCAGGTGGCACCGCGATCATCGGTGCGGTAGATGCCCTGGATACGAAAACTGGTGGAACAGGGAATGGCATAAGCGATATCCGGATCTGACTTGGACACAGCCAGTTCAATGCGATAGTATCCGGTAGAAGGAAGCCCGACAGTTTGTTTGGAAAAGGTGGCACTATCTCCGTTGGCAGAATAATAGATGCCGTCGGTCTCGAAGATGCCAATTCCGACAAACACCCCGCCATCGCTGGTGATCTCTACATCACAGATGCTGTTTCGTCCGGATCCTGCACCACTTCCCAGCACTTTCTGCCAGGACTCTCCGCCGTTGGTGGAACGTTGCAATCCACCTGAGCGGGTGGCTACATAGATATCGCCGGTAATGGGATGCACGTCAATATCCTGACAGTACTGAAAGATGGCAGAATCTGTGGATGGCAATTGAAACCAGGTCTCTCCGCCATCGGTCGATTTGAATATCCCGGCCCCGCGAACGGCATCTGCATTGAACCATCCTTCGCCGGTACAGAAATAAAATACATTGGTATTATTCGGATCGTAGGTGATCTTCGTAATGGCCAGAGAAGGAAAGTAATCATTCACCTGCTGCCATCCGTCTTCAGATCTGGTATTGCCCTGTTCATGCCGGTAGTAACCTCTGGCTTTCAGGGTTCTGTAGGCCGACATAAGTGCACCATCCGGTATGCGACCGGTTTCGGGGTCCTGCTTTTTCAGCAGGTCGAAAGCGAAAGCATCGTAGGCTTCTGCAAGTTCATTTTCAGGTGTATCTTCCTGCGTCATGCCGGAATGATGCATGTCTGTAAGCAGGAAACTGCTACCGGCCAGAATCAGCAGTATGGTCAATAGTCGGCCACTCATATGAACGAAGATAATAAAGGAATCAGTTCAGGGAGATGGTACCCATGAGTGAACCGTGCATATGGTGAAACAGCAATTCTTTGACCTCAGCTTCCATAAAAGGGCTGAGAGGAAACTGATCAATGATCCGTGTGGCTTCATCTACAGAATCTGCCTCCACAACACACCACATTTTCTTCCTGTCAGCGCTGACTGCATAACTGGTTATAAGGCCTTCAGCCATCATATCGTTCACCATCATGCGCTGGCGGGGTATGCATTGCATGAATGCATCTGAACCTGCATTCAGCAATCTGATCTCAGCTATGTAAGAAGCCATTGGTTTAAAGGTAAGGTGTTGTACGGAAAACCATTCAGGTCAGTGTCATTTTTCTCCACCACCACAAGTGCTGCATTCATCCCACCTGGCTGGATCTGTGAACCAGCTCTGCCTGGCTGTGAGCATGAGCCTAACAGCCTGAAAAGACATTGCTAACGATCTGCATCCGGCATGTCATAGTGCTGCTCAACGGTAGTTCTTGGGCATATCAAAGTACTCCAGTTTACCGGAACCGGCTTCTGCAAGCCCCCAGCTTTCTGCTTCAAAACGAATACAAACTATGCCACAAGTGGGAATGATCTCATCAAATTCAGGTGAAAAGGTGTGCGCCAGATTGGAGAAATTGGGGTTGTGCCCGAACAGGAACATATCATCATGCCTGGAGCCTCTGCTGTGTATGACTGCCAGGATCTCTTCCACATCCTTGAAGTAAAGTGACGTATTGATCTCAATGCGGCTCTTGTCATACCCGATCTCATCACATATGATCCGACAGGTAGAAATGGCACGGAGTGCGGGGCTGCTGATCACAATACCGGGATGCACATTCTGCTTGCGCAACAATGTTCCCATGATGACAGCATCACGTTTGCCCCTGTCTGTAAGTGGTCTCTCCAGATCGTGCAGTTCACTGTATTCCCAGCTGGACTTGGCATGCCTGATGATATAGAGGGATTTCATGCTATGTAAAATTAAAAAGTGCACCAGAACAGCACAGGGAGGCGATGAAAATTTTATGAGAAATCAACAATTACTAAACATTAAGTATCCGCTTCGCCGTACCTTTATTGCATGTTTGAACAATTACTGGAAATAGTCAGGCAGCAGGCGGATGAACAGATCGTTCGCAATGATGCCATCGATAACAAATTCAATGAAGACGCTATACAGGAGGCTGCCAACAGCATTCAGGATACGCTTCGCGACCAACTTGCCAATGGCAATTTACAGGATGTGATGCAACTGTTCCGCCAGGGCGATGCAGGTGCTGACAACCCAATGGTACAACAGATCAGCAGCATGTTCAGTAAACAGCTGGGGTCTAAGTTTCAGGTAGATGGTTTGAAAGCCGATGGTATTGCCTCACAGCTCATACCGATGATCTTGTCACGCTTCATTAAAAAGACCAATGACCCGGATGATGCATCAGTTGACATCAATGATATATTCGGATCGCTGACAGGAAATAAGTCTTCAGGTATAGATTTCAGCAAGATCCTGAAACAGGAAAAGGACGACGACGGGTTCGGTATGGACGATATCATGGACATGGTGAAGAAAGGTGCTTCCTCACAAAAAGGCGGCGGCGGATTGCTGGGTAGTCTGCTTGGAGGCAAATAGTATGGCCAAAAAGAAAAAGATCAATAAACCAACCGGAGGGCGCAGTGGCAATCTGGCCAAAGACCTGCTTGAATTCATAGGCGAACGACCTGCCAAAGGGCAGTCGCTCAAGAACATTCTCAAGTGGTCTGTGAAACAGGCCGAGGGAGCAGGCATCTTCGATGCGATGGAAGATCTTCTGTATGCACAGCAGATAGAAGAATACCAGCAGGATAAATTCCGCCTCTTACAGAAAGACAGTGGTGGCAGTTCTGTGATCGGCGTGGTGGACATTACCCGTTCCGGCAATGCCTATGTGCTGATAGATGGCAGACTCAACGATGTGTTCGTGGCTGCCCGCAATACCAACCGAGCCTTCAACGGCGATACGGTCAGGGTCAGACTGCGTGCAGGAAAAAAAGGAAAACCGGAAGGCGAGATCGTGGAGGTCATCAAACGGGCCCGCGATACGTTCATCGGTCATTTGCGCATGAACGATGGCTTTGCATTCGTGGAAACGGACAAAGCCTTTAACAACTACGATTTCTTCATTGCACCGGAAGAGGTAAGACGCAGCAAAGCCCAGGATGGCGAACGGGTCATCGTGCGGCTCAAAGACTGGCCGCCTGCCATGAAGAGTCCCATCGGTCAGATCGTTTCCCGCCTGCAACCCGCCGGCGATCACGAGAGTGACATGCAGGCCATCATGGTGGAGACAGGCATACAGTATGTCTTTCCGAAAGAGGTGGACCAGGAAGCGGAGAAGATCAGCAATGACATTCCGGAAGAGGAGATCAGGCTGCGCAGGGATATGCGCAGTACCTGGACCATCACTATTGACCCGCACGATGCGAAAGATTTTGATGACGCCATCAGCCTGAAACAACTGGACAACGGGCGATGGGAAGTAGGTGTGCACATTGCCGATGTGTCGCACTATGTCACGCCCGGAACAGCCATCGACAAGGAAGCCTACAGCCGGGCTACTTCCGTTTATCTGGTGGATCGTGTCATCCCCATGCTTCCTGAAAAACTTTCCAATAATATCTGTTCACTGGTTCCCCACCAGGACAGGCTGGTATTCAGTGCCATTTTTGAAATGGATGAAGAAGGAAAGGTGCATAAGGAATGGTTTGGAAAATCTGTCATTCACAGCGACAGAAGATTCACCTATGAAGAAGCGCAGGAGGTCATCGAAGATCGTCTGGATGAATACAAGGCAGAAATACATACCCTGAACAAGATCGCTCTTGCCTTGCGCAACGAGAGATTCAGGAAGGGAGCTGTTGCTTTTGAGACCCAGGAAGTGAAATTCATCCTGGACGAAAACAAGAAGCCGGTGGGTCTTTATGTCAAGGAAAGAAAGGCTGCTCACATGCTCATTGAAGATCTCATGTTGCTGGCCAACAGGAAAGTAGCTGAGTTCATGTCTAAGGTCCAGCCGCCTGTACCTTTTGTTTTCAGGGTGCACGATTTTCCGGATATGGACAGGCTGGAGGAGTTCAGCATGATGGCCAGAAGATTCGGCTATAAGGTTCGTTTTGATCAACCGAATCAGGTAAGTGCCAGGATGAATGAACTGATGAAGGAGATCCAGGGCAAGCCGGAACAGAATGTACTCGAGACCATGGCCATTCGTTGTATGGCCAAGGCTGTTTATACCACCAACAATATCGGTCATTACGGACTTGCTTTCCCGCACTATACCCATTTCACCTCTCCTATCCGCAGATACCCCGACCTGATGGTGCACCGCAGTCTTTTCCACCAGTTGCACAACATGCCCCGCTGGGCAAGCAAGGAAGAACTGGAAGAGAAATGCAGACATTCATCGGCCATGGAACGTAAAGCCATGGAAGCCGAACGGGAAAGTGTCAAGTACAAGCAGGTGGAATTTCTTATGGGACATGTGGGTGAAGAGTTCGATGGGGTTATCAGTGGCATACAGCATTACGGCATCTTCGTGGAACTGGTTCAGAACAAATGCGAAGGACTTGTGCGGACAGACAGCGTCAGAGATGAGCTGATCTATGATGAGGCTAAACGCGAATTGAGAAGTATGACCGGAGGCCGCACCTTCCGTATGGGTGAAACTGTTCGCATCAAAGTACAGAAGGCCGATCTGGATGCCCGTCAGCTGGACTTTGTGCTGGCATAAAAAATCCGGCGAACCATTCGGTCCGCCGGAACACACATATATAGAAATCAGGTCTTGTTATTGTACCACCGCAATGCGGGTGCTGAAAGCCACTCCGTTGTTGCTGGTCACCTGGCAGGTATAGGTACCTGCAGGCATTTGCTGTACATCAACCGGATAAGTTACCCAGTTGCTGCCGTCGTTCTCTACGTTTCCGGTAAACACCATACGACCGGTGATGTCAAACAGACGCAGGTTCCAGTTTCCGGCCGGCAGATCATTCAGGACTATATTCACATGATCGCTTGCAGGATTCGGGTAAGCGTTGATGCCCAGTGCGAGATCTTCTTCACCCAGCATGCTGCGCATACCATCACAGGGACCCGGAGTTCCGCCAAGTGTAACCAAAGCTTCTGCTACCGTAATGGGGAGACAGTAGCTTACTCCGTCATAGCAAACGGAAACTTTACTGGCTCCACAGGCATAGTCAGTGTAATAGATGGCAATGCTGCCACTCACCTCATTACTGGTAACCAGCAGGTTTCTTCCGTTCGGACTCTGTGTGGCTGGAATAAACAGGAGGCCTTCCGGGCCATAATCGCCGGATGCATCATCTTCAGGATCAACACTGAAATCGCGGCTGTTGGTGTGGGTTACGAAAGACGGTGAAGCAGGATCGCTCATATCGTACACCATGATCTCGCCCATTCTTTCCAGGCCGAGAAACAGGTATGGGTTCTTGAATATTCTCCCGATGGCGAGGGCCTCAGGCTCAGGGCCTTTATCATCGCTTCGGTTTTTCAGGTCCTGGTTGTCATTGGAAGCATTGAAGTTATCAGGATACCAGGAAGCGGTCAGTTGCTCCAGTTCATCACCTGAATCATAGACCAGGTTTCCTGCCAGATCCCACACAGAAAAACTGCGGGCACCATAAGTGTACAATTCATCATAATCGCCATCGCCATCAATATCACCCATCGTATTGATGATCTTCAGCCTCCCGATACTGTCATCGTTCTGAAGGCCGGCATAATTCGGAAAGGCAACAGTATCCAGTATAACATCTTTTATACGATCTTCTTCACTGAATGCATCATAATCACGGCTATCACCTTCATTGGCTGTGATCAGATAGGCACCGCTACCGGCTCTCAGAAAGCCTATTGCATCAGGCATAAAGAGCCCTTTAACCGGCCAGTTAACAATGTCGATATTGTCTGCCTTATCTGATGCATCCAGCCCGTTTCCAGGCAGCATATGGTCTTTAAATCCAAGACCAACCAGCCCGACAATTGCGGGTGATTCTATCTGGACAATGGCAACTGCATTCGCTTCCTGAATAGTTACATAGGCAAACTTTGAGTTGGATGACACAGCAATATATTCCGGTTCCAGATCCATGGCCACAGAAGCTCCGGGACCATTTATTTTGATGGAGGGATCCAGGACAGCATCATTGAATGCAGAAAAATCAAGTGTTGTCACGTCATCTGCTGTCAGTGCAGGAATACCGGCACGCAGGTCAATAATACTGATGGTACCCAATGGGTCTGTGAGGTAATCATCGCTTGGTTCCCCTTCATTGGCGGTCAGGGCAAAATCGCCGTTCGGAGTAATGGTGATCATATCAGGCAGAGCACCAACTTCCAGACTGTTCACATAGTTGCCATCGGCATCAAAAAATACCACGCTGCCGTTGTCTGTTTTGACATCTGCCTCCACAGCACAAGCCAGGAAGCCACTTCGAAATGCTACGCTGTTAGCTCCTGAACCGTAAGCTGACAGGTCAATACTAAACAAGAGGGCCGGTGCTTCCGGGTCACTGATATCCAGCACATCTACTTGTCCGGTAAAGGCATTGGTTGAAAATAATCGCTGACTTTGCGGATCATAAGCGGCAATTTCGGTTGCGCTTTCTCCAAAGGTCATTGTTTCATACCTGCCTGCCGGCTGAAGGTCAATAAATGCATTCTGAGCTTTCAGACTCTGTGCGGTCATGGCCAGCACAAGGGCTGCACCTGCCATTCTGAGCCATAGGTTGGTTCGTTTCATCTTGGATTGAGTTTGGGGCGAAGCTCTCCATTGAACCTTAACTCAATTAGTATATGGTATTATGAAAATGTCATTACATCCTGAAGTGCATGTGAGAAAAATAAAGATAGCGTTAGGCGAAGGTGAATTCAGTTGTTGACAAATGATAGCCATTTGTGGCTTTGAGGGCCTGCAACTCTAGAAACCCTGAAGAGGTTTTACCGGATCCCGAAAAGTAAAAGCAGGAAGCGAATCAGGCAGTTTGATATTGGTGATCTTACCGAACGATCCCCTGCCGGAAGACAGGCGGATCTTGCCGTACCATTTGTAGTCTGTCCAGGGGGTGATGATGGTGGGCTGCTCTTCGTCTGTCCTGATATAATAATCCCACTGCAGCACGTCATAGGTGCCGGGGTCAATATGAATGTGGTATTTGTTGAGAGGTGTAGCCCCTACCTGCCGGAAGGTCAGCTCCAGTACTTCGGTCTCTTTTCCATCCACTGTTTCTCCTTTGCCCATGTAGTGGAGGATGACTCCTTTGTCCAGCAGCTTGAACGGCATGAACAGCCAGTAGCTGTCGTTCATCCAGATGGTTCTGCCCTTGTCCAGGTAGTAAGCCAGAGAATCTGTATCGGTCATGCGTTTACCATCGCGGGCTACCATCACTTTGTCTGCTCGCAGGTTGACGATGATGGTGAGCGGTTGATCGAGGTAGTCGATCCTGACATCTCCGTTCCATTTATCCCAGGTGATGGTGCGCTTCTCGAAGAATTGCCAGCTGATGTAGGGCACATTGCGAAACGCAGTGGTTCCACCCATGGCATTAATGACATTGGTAGCAAGTGCTTTTTCACGGGTGACCACCTGGGCAAAAACGGAAGAAACTGAAAAGGATAACAACAGGAAGGCGATACAAATGCGATGCTTCATTTCCGGACTCAGTTAGACTGTTTCTTACAAATACTATGTGTGATCCGGTTTGGTTCCTCCTATCACAAGCCGTCCACCTTCCTCATCAGTTTGCAAGAAAAAACCCCGGTTTGCAGCCGGGGTTTTCAACCAAAACAGGTTTCCAATGGCAAAAACCAGATTTATCTGGAAACCTCTATCTTCTGTGTTACAGAACCTGAGGATGTTTGAATCTGAAGCAAATATAAACCGTTTGGAAATGACCTCAAATCCAGCTCTGAAATATTTTTACCAACAGTATATAACAGGTTCATTTTCAACAAATTATTACCACTTATATCCTGCATCACGAGCACTGCCTCGCCTGACTCTTTGGCAGTAAATTGAACTGTCATATTGTCTGAAACCGGATTGGGATAGACCACTAAATATTGGTTATCAATCAGGTCTGACAAGGCATCTACCATAGTTACGGTAACCTCATAAGCCCTGCCGGTTCCGGAAACAGGCGCATAGCAGGTATAGGTAACGGGCGAGCTGAAATCCTGGGTGGTACCTGAAGGCGGATCAAGGGTAACACCGGTTATGGTCACTGTGGGCGACAGGGAAGATACGTCTGTTCCGGACGGAACTTCCACGGTGATGGTCTGAGCATCCTGGTCAATGGTACCGGTAGCGCCCAGTCCGTCAAAACTGAATGCAGTGATCTTATTGGGATACTCTGTACTGAAGCCGGCAATATCATTCAGATCACGGGGCTCCAGTTTGAAATTGCTGAAGCTGTAGGTCAGAATACCCTGGATCCAGTCCATCGGTTCTCCGACGGTCACACTATCTGCTGCAAACTCGAACGGCACTTCGTAAGACAGATCGTCGGCCCGGAGTCCTGTTCCAGCAACATTGTCTGTATTGAAACGCCATTCGCCAAAAGGCCCGCCGGGTGCATCCGGGTTATTGCTGGTAGTATAGACGTCTTCAAAACGGATGAACATACTTTCATAGGCTTCGGCCTGGTCAAATACCTGGGCATTGATGGATTCAGGGTCAAGGCCGGTTACCGGTTCATACAGGTCTTCAGTGCCTATTACCGTGATGGTCACTGAGTCGAGCAGGGTAGCCCCAAAATCTTCCCGAACCATGGCAGAAGTAATGCGGATCTTATCTCCACGCAACAATTCTGTTGTGCCATCACCAGGCTGAGAATAGATGCGGATACCACTCCAGGGGCTGTCATCATCCTGGACGATCAGCCAACCCAGGTCGTAGGTCTGGCGACTTGCCATCACAACAGCTTCGATGTCCATGTTGAAGGCATGGTCACTCACCCAGATGGAAGTACCGGAAGCAGCGGGTGTGTACTGGATCTGCACTATGTGCTGGATACCGTCATCGAACACCTGGTAGATAACAGGAGATACACTGCCCGGGGTTTCTATACTGTTGCCATCTGCATCTTCAGCATAGATATAGAAGTTTACATACTCACCATCCACACCCGGACCAGGAATGCTGGCTTCCCAGGTATCGCCTGCCGTATTGATCATATCAGCAGATGACCAGGCTGTACTGCCATACCCGTAGGAGTAATTCAGGGAAGCACCGGCCACCGTTCCGTCAATGTCAGTAATGGTAGCAGTGACAGTTACACTTTCGGTTGAAGTTGGCACATAAGGATCGCGGTTGATATTGGTAACAGAAGGCGGTGATGCCAGTTCCGGACCTACATCGCCGGGAGTGAGCGGAGCCAGCGAGTAGGCTGTACCGCCGTAAGCTTCCATGATGACCCCACGAACATATTCGAGGTAGGTTCCGGTAGTAGGGGGTGTAAATTCATCAGGGGTAGCTGTTTCGCCGGCTGCACCACCACTCCATATGGAGCATTCATCGTCGGTATTGGTATCGTTCCGGTAGAATCCGGAAGCATCTCTGATCTGGATCTTGTTACCATCGGCATCCTGCAGATACCAGGTCCATCGGAAATCGCCGAAGGGTGCCACATCCACCACAAAGACGTTATTGAACTGCACATAAACACCTTCATAAGCTTCTCCGGTCACGGTCTCCTGGATCTGTCCGCCACCACCATCGCTGGTGGAGAAGACATCAATACCCAGCACTTCCGGGTCTGGTACTGATGAAAAACCGATGATTGACGATGGCTCATCTATCAGCACGATCTGGGTGTTCTCATCAAAAGTTCCTATGATTCCGGCACATTCCACCACATTACCCACCTGGAAATTGTCGATGAACAAAGTGGCATCGTTGAGTTCTTCCAGGGTTCCGCCATAGCCGGAAGCACCGGGGTCAATAAGCACATGCAGGCCGGTCCACTCGCCGGTTTCGGTCTCATCAACCAGAAAAGTGCCTATTCGGCTGCCTGAGGTGGACAACGCATAGGTACAGGGGTCAAAAATGACGATGCCTTGTACCATGACCGTATCACCGTCATAGAGTGACAGATCGTCTTCTGCAACAAGGCTGGCTTCATCACGAAACTGTAAATCGTGGATGCTGACCGTTGGCCATTGTGCGTAAGTTGCTGTAAAACAAGAGATTAATACAATAATGAGTAATTGCTTCATGATCCTTTAAGCTTTGCAGCAAAGGTAAAAAGCCACTTTGAAGTGTTTCGTACTGATTACGTTAAAACTATATTAACCCACATTTACTGCACACCAATGGTGCACCCCAGCTGGATACAGGGATTGTAAAAGTCGGTGGAAGGGCTCAGACTGGCGTTGACAGCCCGCAGAGAAATGATAATGGGCGGCCCGCCAAAGACCCTTTTGTGGAAATCGTATCCTGTTCCCATTCCGAAAGTGGGCAGAAAAGCGCTGCGACTGTCCATGATCACGGTCTCAAAATCCTGTTCTCCAAGTGGCAGCTTATCACTGCCAAAGCGCTGACAGTAGGCTCCGCCGAAAAAGATGTCAAAGATGATGCCTCTGTCATAGATGACCCGGTAGTCCAGTTCCAGACCGGCATACAGGTTCACAATGGATTCCGGATACAGGATGAATCCAAAATTGGGAACGAACAGCAACTGCTTGTCAATGACCTTCATGCCGCTTTCGCAACGGATCTTTTCGGTGCGGGTCCACAGAAAATCGAGCTCCGGGCCTAACTGCACACCCGGATGGTTGATATCGTAAGAGAAATAGTTGATGCGGAAAGGATTGACATGCCCGCGACGCTGGTGCCCGAAAGAATTGCTTTGAGCCGATACCCCCAGGGTGAACAACAAACATCCGGTAAAGAAAAGGGTGCGCATATCTGCACAAATTTACGAAATCAGGCGGAGAGGGTTTGTGAATAAGACGTTAAGACCAGCGTCAATGTTTGGTATGATGTGACAATTTACACCGATTCCAATTGGGAGGTAGTGAGTGAGTGAGGCGTGAGCAGTTGGTCAAAAAAAACGCCGCCCTTCCGGGCGGCGCTGCTTTGAATCAGACGTCTTACAACTGCAAGGGACGATCTTTCGGATAGGTCACGGTATAACCGAACTTATAGGTACCTGTCTTTTTGCTTCCCAGTTTGTCTCTCCAGGTGATGAAGCCGGTGTATTCATCCAGTTCACCTTTGCCGTACTCACCCACTTCCACTTTGATGGTCTGGTCGTTGGAGATCGGTATCTGATCCATCACTACGATCTCGATTCCGATGGCCTTGCTGTTTCGCACGGTGATCTCATACATGCGCTCTACCCTTCTGTCTGAGCCGATGAGCTTATCGCTGGATTTTTCTTTCAGCACTTTGCGTTCCACATCAATGCCCTTGTCGCGACCCATGCTCACACTCAGTGTATCGTTGAGGGTCAGGGTGTTCAGGCTTGTCTTGCCCACCAGGCTGTTCTTGTAATAGACATTGGCCACACCCGGCATCAGGCCGCCATCTTCCCATCCTGTAATACGGGCTATCAGGAAGGCGTCGTTGTCCAGTTTCGGCACGATGAGGTAGTTGAAATCAGCTTTGAGCGATTTATCCTGCAGGGCAACCAGGTGACTCTTTCCATCGTTGGGAATGCTGTACTTCAGTTTCACCTCGAATTCCGTATTCGTCAGGGTCTGTTGCTGAGAGGTATGGTCATATGCCTGACCTGCGTTCGCATATCCTGTGCCTACACTGGCATTACCCAGATACAGATCTTCTGCCATGGAAGGTGTCACCATATCAAGCTCCACATCGTCAGTTCTGTCCATGGCTTTCTTCTCATTGTAGTAGTAGTTGTAATAGGTCAGGTACCAGGTGGTCAGCTGTGGCGGGTTATTGCCGATGGTAGGGTTGCCTGTACTGAAGGTGAGCAACACATCTTTCCAGTCGATGCCGCTGTTCTGCCATACGTTGGCCTTATAGGTCATGCGCACCGGCTGGCCGATGTCGGTAGCCTTGATATCATAAGTAGCATACCAGCCCGCACTGTAGCTCAGGTAGTTGAGATCCAGCGTAGCGGAACCCGCTGCTTCGGTGATGAGCGATATGATGACCTGGGGTACCGGTGCATTGCTTCTTTTCGCATTCTCCTGGGCCCAGTAGTTGTTCAGCTCATTCAGACGTACCAGCATCTCTGACCTTTCTTTCTGGAGTGCATGGATGCGCTTGTCCAGGTCCAGCTGCTCGGTAGCGATCTCACTCAGCTTCTGGTTGTAATATTCAATGGTATTCCGGATGAGCTCCAGGCTGTCATTGGCATTATCAGGTTTGAGCAGCTTGTTGTTGTACAGCAAGTTGCGCTGGACATTCAGCACCTCTTTCCTGTTGTTGATGGCCTGGGTGGTATAGTCCAGGTCCATGATGGAGTCATTGAGTTTGTTGATCTTTTTCTGGATGGCATCCGGCAGTTCGGTCCCACCCACCGGCTCAGGGTAGTACAGGCGGTACTGCACGTCCAGGATGGTGAAGTTACCAGCACCGCCCGCCTGGAGGCTGGAGGCATCGAGGTTATTGGAGACGCCCTCCACGATCACGTCCGTCTGGCCTTTGGGCAGGCTGACCGACTTGCTGTGGAAGAGTTGGGCGCCGCTCAGGTACACGGTTGCGTTTTCGACCGGCATGGTGACCTTCAGTTCCTGCTGCGCCACGGCCATTTGTGCTGTGAACAGCATGAGGAGTAGATATTTCCCTTTTCGCATACATTGCTTTTTTCAGGTAGATGCGGGGGGAAGGGGGATTCCATAA
>ERZ795053.3889-NODE-3889-length-16596-cov-9.800012_pt1 | contig 16596 bp, 10 predicted proteins | sample MGYA00375137_ERZ795053 | MGnify/ENA primary metagenome ERZ795053 (study PRJEB30182, sample SAMN05720284) | activated sludge metagenome | isolation source: Anaerobic digester | place: Hong Kong | collected 2014-12-17 ...
ATCAGCCGGTGGCGGGCATGGTCAAAAACAACCAGTGTATCGGCCAGGAGAAAGAGAGCGTCGGGGATGTCTAGAACGGAAACGGCCGTTTCCGGCAGCCGTTCAAAGTAACGCACCACGTCATACCCCAGGTAACCCACCGCCCCACCCTGGAAGCGCGGCAGGCCGGGTAAGTCAGCCGGGCTGAATTGCGCCAATTCCGCTTTCAGGACATCGAGAATATCTTCGTGGGCAGCCAATTCTTGCACTGCGCTTGTCTGGGCGCGGAAGGTGGTGACGGAACGGCCGTGCAGCGCCACCATTCCCCGTGGATTAACTCCCACAAACGAGTAACGCCCCACCTGCTCGCCGCCTTCCACCGATTCCAGCAAAAACGACGGCCCCACTTCGTCCAGCAATTTAATGTAAACCGACACCGGCGTCTCCAGATCGGCGGCAAATTCACGGTAAACCGGTATCAGGTTAGCCTTGCCGGCCGCCAATTGGCGGAAATCAATTAGCGATGGCTGGTACGCATTTTCAACGGCGACCATAAAACCTCCAAGCCCAGCGTCCTGAACCACCGACTGGGGCGGTCAGGACACTGAGGACAAGTTAACAAGCACTAAGCAACTTCGGGCAAATGGGTCATCGCCTCTTCAATTGCTTCCTGCGGATAATCGTAATCTACCAGGCGACCCTTCAAATAAGCCTCGTAAGACGCCATATCAAAGTGGCCATGACCGCACAAATTGAACACGATCACCTTCTCCTCGCCGCTCTCTTTGCACTTCAGGGCTTCTTCAATGGCCACGGCAATGGCATGGGTTGGTTCCGGCGCCGGGATAATGCCTTCTGCCCGAGCAAACGTCAACGCCGCCTTAAACGTGTCCAACTGCTTCACCGAGCGAGCTTCGACATCGCCATTTTCCACCAGCGCGCTCACCTGCGGCGACATGCCATGATACCGCAGCCCGCCGGCGTGAATTTCCGGGGGCATAAAAGTGTGGCCCAGGGTGTGCATCTTCACAATGGGGGCCATCTGCGCCGTGTCGCCATAGTCAAACGTGTATTTGCCTTTGGTCAGGCTGGGCGAGGCGGCCGGTTCAGCAGCAATCACCCGCGTCTTTTTGCCGTTGGTAAAGTTTTGATGCAGGAACGGGAAGGCAAAGCCGCCAAAGTTTGAGCCGCCGCCGGTACAGGCAATGACCATGTCCGGGTATTCGCCGGCCATTTCCAACTGCTGCAGCACTTCCTGGCCGATGACCGTCTGGTGCAGCAGCACGTGATTGAGCACGGAGCCGAGGCTGTACTTTTTCTGTCCGCCAGATTTAGCCGCCACTTCAACAGCTTCGGAAATGGCGATGCCTAACGAACCAGGATTGTTGGGGTCCTGGGCCAAAACGGAACGGCCGTAATCCGTGCGATCGGTCGGGCTGGCGTAAACGTCCGCTCCGTAGCTCTCAATGACGATGCGCCGGTAAGGCTTCTGGTTGTAGGAAACCTTGACCATGTACACTTCTAGATCCATGTCGAAAAAGTTGCAGGCCATTGCCAGCGCCGAACCCCATTGACCGGCCCCGGTTTCGGTTGTCAGCGCCTTCACGCCTTCTTGTTTGTTGTAGAAAGCCTGGGGAACGGCCGTGTTCGGCTTGTGCGAACCCACCGGACTGACGCCTTCATACTTGTAGTAGATGTGGGCCGGCGTATCCAACGCCTGCTCCAGCCGCCGCGCCCGGAAAAAGGGCGTAGGCCGCCATAATTTGTAAATCTCACGCACCGGTTCCGGAATCTCTATGTACCGCTCCGTGCTAATCTCCTGCATAATTAAGCCCATCGGGAACAGCACGCTCAAGAAGTCGGGCGTTACCGGCTCTTTGGTCTGCGGATGCAGCACTGGCGCAGGCGGCACCGGCATATCGGCGTTGATGTTGTACCAGGCCTGCGGCAATTTACTTTCGTCCAACAAAAATTTCGTCTTATCGCTCATTTTTCTGCTCCTTTTGCTGATAAAAATAAAAACGCTCTCGTCCTAAGCAAATTTCTTGCTCGGGACGAGAGCGATAATTCTCCCGCGGTGCCACCCGGATTAAGCTACCCAATAAACAAAAAACGCGCCAGTGAGCGCGTTAACGTGTTAAAAAGGCCAGCTTCACTTGATGCAGTCTTTTAGCCTCCTGCCTTGTAATCCTGCGAGTACCTGACAAACTGACTAATGAACTACCTTGCCCTGATAACGGTGGCATCTCCGGCCCGGGCTACTGGCAACTGCGTTCGCCTGAGCAACTCCTCGGTCCATTCCCCTGCCGCGCCGACGTTGATTTCACAGCTCTAGAACCAACTCTCTGTGACCCGCTTTGCAGGCTACTACTCCGACTCATCGTTTTTTCGTGTTCAATTGCGAAAGATGGTAGCATGGAGGGTAGAGCATGTCAAGGAGAATCTGATGGAAAAAGCGAATCGTTACATTGCCTTGCTTGTCATCATTTTTATAGCTGCCTGCCAAAGCGCGCCGGGGGGCGAGAGCACGCTAACGGCCGTTTCCCCCACCATAAGCATTCCCACCACGGCTCCGCCGGCCACAACCGAAGCGACGACCGCGGCGACGGACAGACCCCCGGCGACGGCCGTGTCTTCCCCCTCTTCCGAATCAATGCCGCCGATCACGTTCAACTGGGACGATCCAGAAATTTACCGTGCTGGCCTCGTCGCCAGCGCCCAAGACAGCCTGGCTTTGCTGCCCACCGCCACCATTTACAGCATGACACTTACCATCGATCCGGCGAACGCCCGGGTTGGTGGCCAGCAAACTATTCGCTATACGAACAATCACGCTGAGACATTGAGCGAAATCTACCTGCATCTTTTCCCTAATTTGCTTGGCGGCGCCATAGAAATCAGCGATTTGCGGGTGGATGGTACGGTCGTCGACTGGCTATACGAACAAAGCGACAACAGTGTTTTGTACATTCCGCTGCACGGCAGTTTGGCACCAGGCGCGCAAAGCATCATTACGCTGGATTTCGAAACGGCCGTGCCCCAGGACAGCGGGCGCAATTATGGGGTCTTCGCCCTGGTCGATGACGTGATGACCCTGGCCCATTTTTACCCCATGGTCGCCGTCTATGACGATCAGGGCTGGCACATCACGCCTCCGGTCGAGTTTGGCGACCCCACCTTCGCCGAAGCCAGCTTTTACCTGGTAAACTTGACCGCTCCGAGCGACCAGATCATCGCGGGCAGCGGTGTAACGTTGGAGCAGACAAATAACGGCCGTGTGCAGACACAAAGCATCGTCGCCGGCCCCGCGCGCGACTTTTACCTGGCTCTCAGCCCCCACTACATTGCCGAAACCCTGACAATCGGCGACACGACAATTCACAGCTACGCTCCGGCTGAATTCCGCGCCGGGGCCCAGCAGGCAGCCGAAGTGGCGGCCAATGCCCTGGACAGCTTCAACGCGAGATTAGGCGCGTATCCGTACACAGAGTTGGATATCGTGGCTACACCGACACTCGCGCTGGGAGTTGAATATCCAGGGATCATCGCCATCACGCAGCGAGAATATGATCCCGATGATCCTATTTCCGGCAATATCCCCAACAGCGTCTACCTGGAAACAACCGTCGCCCACGAAATGGGCCACCAATGGTTTTACAATGTGGTCGGCAACGACCAGCTTGAGGAGCCGTGGCTGGATGAAGCTCTGGCACAATACGTAACCGGGCTGTACTATCTGGACAATTACGGCCGTGACGCCGCCCAATCCTATGAAACATCCTGGCGCGATCGCTGGGACAGGGTCAACGACGAGGAAATCCCCATTGGCCTGCCGGTTGGCGCGTATGAGGGAGCCGCGTACAGCGCCATCGTGTACGGCCGTGGCCCCCTGTTTGTGCAGACGCTGGCGGCACAGATGGGCCAGACAGAATTCGACGAATTTCTAAAAGATTACGTTTCCCAAAACCAATGGAGAATTGCGACCACCGAGTCTTTTCGTACTTTAGCCGAGGCCCACTGTCAATGTGACCTCAGCAGCTTATTTGATGAATGGGTTTACCCGCGCTAGGACAAATGACCCAATGACCTGAGAGGGATGACCAGAGATTTCCAGGCTTTAACGAAATTTGTAATTTTAGCCCCGTATAGTTTGGGCATAATCAAATAGGGGTGGCGCTAAACAGTAATGGAACACAAGAGAGATCAACGCCGCACACAGTATCGTCAACATTGAACCCCCAACGTAGCTAACATCGAAGCCCCCATGCAACCCCATCGTTGCCGCATCGCACCCAACGAATCCGCTTCATCGCCGCTAACGTAACCGCCTCATCGTCGCTCTATCTGTTCCCATTGCAGCCTCAACGCCGCAGCAACGCAGCCACTTTGTACCTGACACCGTAGCCACGTCGAAAACATTTGTCGCCTCCATAAAGACTGGTACGGCGCCACGCCGCACAAGGAAGGAGAGCTTAAACGTTCTGTTTAAGCTCTTTTTTCTTGTGTTATTCCCTTATTTGCGATAGGGCGCTTTTCTTGTATCCGCCAGATGATCGAGCAACGCTTGAAGGCCCAACTGATAACTCCGCCAACCGAACCCACTGATTTGCCCCAAACAAACGGCCGTAATCACAGACTTATGCCGAAAATCTTCCCGGGCATGGATATTGGAAAGGTGCACTTCCACCGTGGGAAGGGCAACCGCTGCGATAGCGTCGCGCAAAGCGTAACTGGTATGGGTAAATGCACCCGGATTGAACAACAAGCCATCCGCCCAATTACGCCCAACGTGGATCGCATCGATTAAATCACCTTCATGATTCGATTGCTGGAATCGCAGTTCGATGGATTGGGACGATACATAGTCGGTCAAGGCCTGGTTGATCTCTTCCAGGGTGTGACGGCCGTATACCCCCGGTTCTCGGGTCCCCAACAAATTTAGATTCGGTCCGTGCAAAACGAGAATACGTGTCATCCTTTCCTCCTTCCTACGCTTGCAGCTCGCGGAGCGTGGCCAACACGGCCGTTTCCGCCACGTCCCCAACCAGCACCACGTCAGCCACATCCCGCAGCAAAATAAATCGCAGCTTGCCAGCGGCCTTTTTCTTGTCATGCCCCATCGCCTGGTACAACGCCTCCGGCGCCAGGCTGGTCGGGATACGAACCGGCAGCCCAATGTGCCGGAGCACACGTTCGATGCGATCTTGCAGCCCGGTTGGACAATAACCCAGGCGCGCCGACAGGTTGGCGGCAGCCACTAACCCCATCGCTACCCCTTCCCCATGACGGACGGAATACCCGCTTACCTGCTCGATGGCATGACCAAACGTATGGCCTAAATTCAGCATGGCGCGGCGGCCATACTCAAACGGGTCTTCTTCCACCACGTCACGCTTGATCTCCACGGCCTGTAATACCAGGGATTGCAAATTGCTGGTGGTGGCCGCTGAAGTAGCCAGATGCCAATCGCCGGTTTCCAAAATCGCCAGCAGACCTGGGCTGGCAATGAGGCCATGTTTCACGACTTCGGCCATACCGGAGGCAAATTCGGCCGGATCAAGGGTGTACAGGGTCGAAACATCGGCGAGAACGGCCGTTGGTTGCTTAAACGCGCCGACCAGATTTTTGCCCTGGGGCATATCGACACCGGTTTTGCCGCCCACGCTGGCGTCCACCATCGCCAGCAGCGTGGTCGGACACTGCACAAAATCGATCCCACGAAGATAGGTGGCCGCCACAAACCCGGCCATGTCGCCCACCACCCCGCCGCCGAGGGCCACAATCGTACCCTTGCGATCCAGGCCAACGGCGAGCAGCTGATCATAGAGGAAGCGCACCATTTCCAGAGTTTTGTGCTGCTCGCCAGCCGGCACGGTGATCACGGCCGTCGCCCCGGCGCAGCGCCCGGCATACAATGGCCCCACGTGCTCATCGGTTATCACCACAAAATCGCCGGAAATCTGGGCTAACTCGGGCGCTTTTTCTAACAACCCCTGGCCAACAATAATGTCATAATGGCCGGTCGGATGGCTGACCGGCAGATAAGCTGTTTCCATCATGGGTCCTTTTATCGGCAGGAGAGCTTCGATTTCGCGAGCGACCTGCTCGGGGGTCTTGTTATCGGTGGCAATCTGCGGGAAACGGCCGTAAGCCTCGGCCCGGGCCGCCAACAAGCGCCGGATTTCTGCTGCCGGATCCGCAACGTTGAGCAACGGCCGTCTCTCGTCGCCCTCCAACCGGGCCAGAATCGTTTCCGGCTCAGCGGTGAGACAAACGGCCAGGCCGTTTGCCAACAGCGCCTGCGCATTGGCCTCATCGACCATCATCCGCCCGCCGGTAGCAATAACAAAACCCTCCGCCTGGCCTAATTCACGAGCGACAACCGCCTCCCACGCGCGAAACGCAGCCTCGCCCGACTCGCGAAAAATGTCGGCAATGATCCGCCCGTCTGTGGCCACGATCAATTCGTCGGTATCGACAAACTGGTAATTTAGCTGCGCAGCCAACAAACGCCCCACGGTGGACTTTCCGGTTCCCATAAAACCTGTTAATACAATGTTTTGCCTCTTCATACGGCAGATTATAACGGAATTAATCAGGCGGATGGAATTTCCGGGAACTAAATGCAATCGGCCGACGTTACAGGTGATGAAGCGCAAAACAACGCGCAAATTTTAGTGAAGGAGTGACTACCATGTTTAACAAAACGTTCAAGACAATTCTGGCAGTTGTGCTGCTGCTGGGGATCACGGCCGTTCTCGTTGCCTGCAACCCCACCTCGGCCACACCGGCCGCCGCCCAAAATACCGCATCATCCGGTGGAGGCATCACCGTCGTGGGGCAGGGCGAAGCGTATGGCACCCCGGATCAGGCCCAGGTACAGGTTGGCGTGGAAATTTTCGCCCCCACGGTCGCCGAGGCCACCAGCCAAAACGAGGCCACCATCCAGCAAATTATGGACGCGCTCAGCGCTCTGAACATCGCCGCCGAGGACGTGCAAACGACCAATTACAGCCTGTGGGCCGAGCAAATCTATGGCGACAAAGGGCCGGAAGGCATCGCCGGCTACCGGGTGACCAACCAGGTCAACGTGACCATTCGGGACATTGACCAGGTGAGCGACGTGCTCTCGGCGGTGATCGACGCCGGCGCGAACACCATCTACGGCATCCAGTTCAGCGTGGCCGATCCGGCCGAATTGGAAGCTGAAGCCCGCGCCGCGGCGATGACCGATGCTCGCGCCCGCGCCGAATCGCTGGCCGGTTTAGCCGGCGTGGAGCTGGGCAATGTCACGGTGATCAGCGAAGTGATCAACCAACCGATCATGCCCATGGGTTATGGCGGCGGCATGGCCGTGGCCGAAGCGGCTGCCGGGCCGAGCGTCTCCCCTGGCCAATTGAATTACAACGTGCAGGTTCAGGTCACGTTCGCCATCCAATAAACGAACGACCTGGCGATAAAAAAGCCGTCCTCTTTGCAGGGCGGCTTTTTTTGTTGCCGGATTAACCCCCAATTTCGGCCAGGTAGTCGGTGTAACCGCCTGCAAATTCGGCCAGACGGCCGTCACGCAGTTCCACTACGCGGTCAACCACTTTGTCCAAAAAATAGCGGTCATGGGATATCACCAGCACAGTGCCAACAAATTCTTCCAACGTCTCTTCCAACACTTCGATGGACGTGATGTCCAGATTGTTTGTCGGCTCGTCCAGGATGAGCAAATTGGGTCTTTCCAACATCAGGCGGGCCAACTGCAAGCGGCTGCGTTCACCGCCGCTCAGGCTGCCAATAGGCTGCTCCATCTGATCGTAGGTGAACAGAAAGCGGTGGAGAATGGCAACGGCCGTTTCCCGGCTCACCGGGGCGGTCAAGCGAATGGCCGCAATTACCGTCTGGTCATAATCCAGCGTTTCGTGCTCCTGGGCGTAATAACCAATCTTGCTGCTGGGTCCAATCTTAATCTGCCCGCCGCTAATCAATTCCGGCTGCAAAAGCTGTTTCAACAGCACCGATTTCCCCGCGCCGTTCGGGCCGACCAGCCCCACCCTCTCGCCATGCCAGAGAATCAGATTCAGGTCAGAGAAGATGGTACGGCCGTTGGCAAATGTCTTCCGCACTTTTTCCAGCTCAATCACTTTGTTGCTGCCGCGCCAGCCGGCCATGTCTAGCGTCATACGACGCGCTTCGGTCACTTTTTCGATTTTGTCCATGCGGTCCAGCATTTTTTGTCGGGCCCGCGCCTGGCGAATGTGGCGTTCGTTAACGACGACGGAAGCCCACAGTTCAAAGCGCTTGATGGCCGCCTCAATGCGGGTGATTTCTTTTTGCTGAGCGGCAAACATCTGCTGCTGGCGCAAACGGCGCAGCGCGCGCTCGTTGGCGTAAGCGGTGTAATTGCCGGGATAGAGGGTGAGACGGCCGTTTTCCAGCTCCGCAATATGGCTGGCCACTTCATCCAGCAAATAGCGGTCGTGGGAAATGATGACCACGCAGCCCGGGTAAGCGGCAATCAGCCGCTCCAGGTTGCGTTTGGCCGGCAAATCCAGGTGATTGTCCGGTTCATCCAACAAAAGGAGCTGGGGATTTTGCACCACCAGCCGGGCCAGCATGACCAGTTTTTTTTGTCCGCCGCTCAACAGAACAGCCGGCGTATCCCAGTCGCGGCGATCAAATCCCAACCGGGCGAGCACGTCCTTCACGCGGCTGGCGTAGCGTGGGCCGTCCAGCAGATCATATTCGGCCAAGGCTTTTTCGTGGGCGGTCAGCACTTTGGCCAGGGCGTCAGGCTGTTCATAAACGGCCGGATCGCCCATTTGCGCTTCCAGGCGGGCCAGGGTTTGTTCCAGGGCGGCGATGGCGGGAACGGCCGTTAGCGCCGCCGTCAACACCGTTTCTCCCCCAGGCATTTCCGGCTCCTGCGCCAACCGCCCCCATGTCAGCCCGGACAGCCGGAAAATGTTGCCCTCGTCGGGGGCCAATTCCTGGGCAATTAGCTTAAGCAAGGTCGATTTGCCCGCGCCGTTAGGACCGACCAACCCAATTCGCTGCTTGGCCTGGATTTCCCAACTCAAGCCGTCAAAAACAGCCCGGCCTGCAAAACTGACGCTCACTTTATCAAGATTGACTAAAATTTCAGCCATGATCCATCCCTCACAAACAAAAAAAGCCGAGGCGGGGTGCGCCTCGGCTTCCTGAAAATCGATCTCGATTGCTTTACATAAATATCAGGTGATGGGCGCGTTTAACCAGAGCCGCACCACACCACAGCCAATAAATTGTGGGCGCACAACGCGCCCGGTAAAGCCACTAGCAAAATACATGGGACCAGGATAACGCATTTCACGCTATATGGCAACGCGCGCAGTCAAATATATTACAGGAAAGGTGTGGCGCTGATATTGACAAACGGCCGTGCTCCCGGCATACTGATTTTGTCAACTGGTCAAACACAAACCTGCAGCCCGGGACTCCGGCGCTGGTGGGAATCAACACATCAGGAGAGAACTCTATGTCTGAAGCTATCGTAAAAGAAATTATTGAGCGCGCGATAAAAGACGAAGCCTTCCGCAAACTTTTGTTCAGCAACCCCGAAGAAGCTCTAAAGGGCTACGATCTGACCGAGGAAGACCGCAAAATCTTGGAAAATCTGAACGAAGACAACTTCGACGAATTTGCCGGCGGCCTTGGTGATCGGACGACCAAAGGAAGCTGGGTCATCGGCACATGATCCAGAGGAGACAATAATCGCTGCGCGTGTACGCCAAGATCAAAAAGTCCGGAATCACTCCCGGGCTTTTCGTTAATCAGATTCAGTTAAGCAATCAGTAGAAAGATTTCAGAAGACCCGAAGGGTTTGAAACCGAGGACACTCAACTCAATTGATGCAAAACCCTTCGGGTCTAATTTCCAAAACCTTCTGCGGTTTACTTAATCAGATCAGCCGTTTTTAAGAAAACGCCACATCCGCCGCTCGTAAACAATACGCTTTATCCACAAAACGCGCCCGCGTTTGGGCCGCGTTAATACAGGCTTGCAGATGCTCTGATTTGTGGACAGGATCAGCTTCAGCCAGAGCCAAATAGATGAGCGGCAAGTAATCCGGGCAGCCTTCGTTGGCTACGGCCGTTTCCCCCACCCGCAGCAGCGCCAGAGCCTCCACCACATGACCCAAAATCAACTGCACTTTGCCGGCAAAGTAATAGGCTGCCGGCCGCCACCAGGCAATATCCTTCTCCTCAACCAACGCCAGCGCATCGGTAAGATGCGCCGCCGCCGCGGCGATTTGCTCCTGGGCTAAGGCTACCTGACCCAGCGCAATTAAAAGCCGGACCTGCGACTCCGGGTTCAGCTCGGGCCATTGCGCGATCAAGGTCTGCGCCTGATCCAACAAAACCTGCGCCTCCTCCCATTCACCCAAAGCAGCATGATATTCATACGCCTGAAGCAGTGTCACCTCCAGCAAGCCTCGTTCGTCATCCATACTGCTAAACAAATCATTGGCCTCTTCAAAGTATCGACGCGCTTCGACATACTGGCCCAGGTAGCACAAAACCTCAGCCTTGTTGATGAGAAAATGCGCCAAAAAATTGCGGCTGACGTCACGCGCCAGGGCAATGGCTTCATCCAGGGTCACCAGCGCATCTTCCGGCCGACCTAGTTGGAACTGAACCAGCGCAATGTTACTCAGTGACGAGGCCACGTTGGCCGGAATACTAAAATCCCGCGCCAGGGCCACACTTTGCTGCATATGGACCAACGCCAATTCCAGCTTTTTTTGCAGAAAATAGACAAAAGCCAACGAATCCAGCACGCGAGCGAGGCGGTCGTTGTTCTTAATCTGGCGGGACAGTTTCTCCGCGCGCTGCAAATCTTGCAGGGCGGCATCGTAGCTGCCCAGAGTGGTAGCGGCAACGCCCGACCATTGGTAGGCGCGGGCCAGTTCGTCGGCGGGGATTTGTTCGGCCAGATCGCCAATTACCCGGGCTGTCAACGCCTGCATTTCATCGTAATCGCCCTGGCGATATTTAAGATCGGCCATGAGGTTGTATGCCTGGGCCAGCCGCAGCGCATCCTGCCGCACGGCCGTCAGCTCAATTGCCTGCTCGGCGTCTTCAGCCGCGGCGCTAAAGTCACCGAGGAAGCGGAGGCACTCGCCGCGGGAAAGGTAAAGGGCCACGGCCGTTTCCCACCTCTCTTCTCTTCCCAAGGCCAGCAAATGAGCCTCCGCCAGGTTATACAGCTCCACCGCCTCCTGATTGGAGAAGATGTCGCGGGCATCGTTGGCAGCGGCCAGGGCGTAATGCAGCCCTTCCTCATGACGACCGGCGCGATTGTAATGGTAAGCCAGCAGGGTGTAATACGGCCGTAAATTCTCCGCAAACCGCGCCACCAGCCAGTCGGCCATAGCCCGGTGCAGCGTCTGCCGCCGGGCATAAGACAGGCTCTCGTAAGCCACTTCGTGGGTCAGGGCGTGCTGGAACAGGTAAATCCATTCCGGATCGGCCGTTACCAGTTGGGTCATCTCTTCGGTCGAAAGCTGCCGCAGCAATTCAGCCATTTCCGGCCGGGGCAGGTCGCCCACAATGCTTTCCAGCGGTTCCAGGGCAAATTCACGCCCAATCACCGACGCCACCTGCAGCAAATCCCGGCTGGTAGGCGACAGACGGTCCAATCGTGCCAGCAGCAAGCCGTGGATGGTGTCCGGGATTTGCAGGTCGGCCAGCTTTTGTTCGTCGATGCGCACACGGCCGTTTACCTGCAGCACACCGGCGCTGATCATCATGCTGATGGATTCTTCCAAAAACAGCGGGCTGACCGGGCTGTCACGGCCGTTGCGGTCGCGCAGCCCCAAATGCAGCTCCACCTCCAACGGCAGCGAGGCAACTCCCACCAACTCGTGCAGCAGGCGGCGGGCCATCTGAGGCGACAGGTCGGCCAGGATGATGGGAATGCAAGACGGCCGTTCCAACGTAGCCAGATTCAGCTCATCCAATAATCGGAACGTGACCGCCAGAAACAATGCGTGACCTTCCAACGCCGAGGTCAAATCATCCAACAACGCCAGGCTGGATTGATCCGCCCAATGGGCGTCCTCCAGCACCAGCAGCAGCGGTTTTTCGTGGGCCGCAGCCTGGAAACAGCGCCGGACCAGGGCAAAGAATCGCGCCTGGCGCACCGCCGCCGGCAGGCCTTCCATGCCTGGCGGCGTCGGAATCGGCAGACCCAACACTTCACCCCACAGGCACACATCGTCGCCACAGTCGGGGACCAACTGGCGCGTGCGACGCACCACTTCGTCGGCCTGGTTTAGCGGAGTCATGCTGGGCCGCAGGCTAAAAAAATCGCGCCAGATGTTGACCCAGGGTCCATAGGGCGTATCGGCGATGTGCTGCTGGCACACACCAACCAGGCCCACGCCGCCGGCGTGCAGCCAGTATTTGATCCCTTCGGCCAACAAGCGGGTTTTGCCGACGCCCACCGCGCCCAAGATGGCGGCAACGCCGCCCACACGGCGCAGGGCGGCGTCCATGCCCCCCAGGAGCAGGTCCAACTCGGTGTCACGGCCGATCAACGGCCGTTCCCCATGCCCAAAATACACTTGCAGCTGCGTCGTCGACGGCCGTTCGCCCAGCGGGCGGAAAGGCGTCATCTGCTGCTGCTTGCCCTTGAGCAGCAGCGACGGCAGCACCTCAAAGTCAAACGTCGTCTGCACCCGTTGGGCCGTCAGCGGAGTGGTCAATATCTGGTTCGCCGCGCAGGCCTGGGCCAGCCGGGCCGATAAATTCACCACGTCGCCCACCACGGTATACTCCCGCCGCGTCGTCGACCCTACCGGACCAGAAAACACCTTCCCGGCCGCCAAGCCAATCCGCTGCACAGCGATAAATTCTGGCTGTTCGCGCAAAAAAGCCAGGGCGCAGCGCATAGCCTGATCTGGCGCGTCCGGGGCCACCGGCGCGCCAAAGATGACGTGGAGCTGATTGCCCTTGTCGCCGGTGAGGATGCGGTTGACGCGCGCATTGCGGCTGCCAAACCGTCGCACCACGCCTCTTGCCCACTGGTAGTAGGCCTGGGTCTGGGCCGCGACTTCGGCCGCCGCCATACCAGAACCGGCGCCGGAATCGCCGGCATACTCAAATTGGACAAACATGCTGGTAACCGGGCGATGCTCGGCCAATTCTGCGGTGTAGCCGCCCAACAGGCGCTCGGTGAGGACGGGTGGAATGAAAGCCCGGCCGGCGGCACTGAGGCGCTCTCGCTGCGCGGCGTCGTAATCCGACCAGGTCAGGATGGGGCGCGCCGGGGGCAAAGGCAAACGGCCGTCCAGCACACAAAAAGCTTCTTCCGGGCCGCGCTCTGGTAAACCGGCCAGGGCAACGATTTCGCGGCTGGCCACCACCTGGCCAGATTGGGCAATTTTTTCGGCGGCGGCGGCCTGATCAACGGCCGTGCCCATCAGCACAAATTCCAGACTTTCCGCCGGGTCGCCGACGATCATTTCCTGGCAACGGCCGTAGGCGACGCCAATCTTGATCGTCAGCGGAAATTCCGGATTTTTGCCCGGCGGGCGATTGGTGACGGCGCGGCTAAAACTGGTGTGCATCAACTGCTGCATCGTCTGCGCACAGGCCAGCGCTCGCCAGGCCACATCCTGGCCATCGTCCCCACCCGACGCCGGGAAGTAGATCGACATGGCATCCCCATAAAAATGGCTGACCGCGCCGCCCATCTCGTGGATGATGCTGATCATGGCCGTAAACGTCGTCAGCAAGACCCGATTCAGTTCTTCCGCGCCGCGCGGGCCATCGGAGGCCAGCTCCTCTGACATAGCCGTGAAACCGGAAATGTCAGAAAAAAGGGCGGCCGCCAGGAACGAGCGCGGTTGACCAGGCGTCGGCAGACCTTGCTGCATGATCTGCTGCGCCAGAGTAACCGGGATATACGCGGCGATTCGTTCGGCAATCGTGTGCATGAGTTTGATGGGAGCGAATGGGTCAGGACAAACGGCCGTTAATCCTCAAAATCCACATCATACGCCCGAAAATAAAGCGTATTCAAAGTCTTGATCAGCCGTTCAGCCTCGTCTTGCGTCAGGCTAAGGCCCAGATAAACCTTCTGGCTGCCATAATCAAAAGCGGGGCAATGATGCTTGTCGCTAAAATAAAAGGGGCGCACGTGATTCATGTCAAACGCTTCTGTCAGCCCCCAGATAGAAACCGGCCGGCGAATAATCAGCCGGTCTTTGTTGATAAACAAAATCTCGCGGTCAGCTGCAAAATACTGCCAGCGCCGCGCCACAGAGCGCCCAACAAAATACCACAGAACCAGCCAGAGCAGGACAATGAGCCCTAGGAGAAAAGCAAATCGGGCCCCCGGCATGATCACGTCGCGGATGAGAAAGACCAACATCCAGATTGTCATCCCCACCCACACCACCAGGGCAAGCGAAAAAATAGCCAGCAGAAGCCAGTTTCGCCTGACCGGCAGGACAACTTTCAACCATTCAGGCTTGTCTTGGAGGGTAATTCGACCAATGTCTTGTATCATAGCAATTTCATCCGGATGTCTGCCTGATTCATATTCTATCCCAGGCGTTAGAATTATTCACCCTGCGCCAGAACTCGCCGGCCGTCTTCCTTCATCCACCTCGCGTTGACCACCCCATGACCCTCATGTTACAATCTGTTATGTGACGATTTTCACAGGCGGGCGAATTATTTACACAGGAGGATTTGAGATTTATGTACCTAGACGATATGCCAGGTTCAGAAATCACCGACCCATTCAGCGACATTATCACGGGAGAACAGCCAGGAAAAATTATTCACAAGGACGAGGAGCGAAATTTTGCGCTCATTGAAAACATTCACCCCGAAGCGGCCGTTCATTGGTTGGCAGTCACCTTCGAAGGCTCACGCAGCACCGAAGACCTGAAGACCGACGATCGCGAACGATTTTTGGACCTCATCGATTATGCCATTGAAACCACCAAGGCCCAGGTAGAAGCTTTCCCCATTTTGCAGAATGGCTTTAGCATTAAAATCCACTGTGGCGCGTTTGAGACAATTCCCCATGCAAAACTGCACGTCCTCTCAGCCGAATAAAGCAATCGTGCAATTGGTAGGAGGAAACCGGCGGTCTCGCCACTTTTCCCGCCAGGCAAAACTTCATCCACAACCGGCGAAGAGCATCTGGGACGCTGACAGCAACCCTGGCGCTTCTGACGCCGTTTTTCTTATTCATCAAAGTTAGAGGAGAAAATAAACCTGCTATGCCCCACAAATTACAAAACCTACTGACCCCTGTCCCCAGCGATATTGACATCGCTCAGGCCGCCGAGCCGCTGCCAGTCTTGCAGATTGCCGACGAAGTTGGGCTGCTGGCCGAAGAATTAGTGCCTTACGGCCGTGATAAAGCCAAAGTGCGTCTCTCCGTGCGCGACCGGCTGCGCGACAAGCCCAATGGCAAATATGTGCTCGTCACGGCCATCACCCCTACCCCCCTGGGCGAAGGCAAAACAACCACCACCGTTGGCGTCAGCCAGGCCCTGGGGGCGCATTTAGGCAAAAAAGTATTCACCTGCGTGCGCCAACCCAGTCAGGGGCCGACCTTTGGCATCAAAGGCGGCGCGGCCGGCGGCGGCTACAGCCAGGTCATCCCCATGGAGGATTTCAATCTGCACCTGACCGGCGACATTCATGCCATCTCTGCCGCCAACAATCTGCTGGCGGCGGCTATCGACACCCGCATGCACCACGAATCCTACCAATCGGATGATTCGCTGTTTAACCGGCTCTGCCCGCCCGACAAAGAGGGCAAACGCACCTTTGCTCCGGTTATGCTGCGCCGACTGCGCAAGCTGGGCATCGACAAAACCGATCCCAACGACTTAACCGCCGAAGAAAAAAGCCGTTTTGTCCGCCTGGACATCGACCCCGACAGCATCACCTGGCGGCGCGTGGTGGACACCAATGACCGCTATCTGCGCGGCATCACCATCGGCAAAGGGCCAGACGAAAAGTTCACCCGCGACACCGGCTACGACATCTCCGTGGCCAGCGAAATCATGGCCATTTTGGCCCTGACAACTGACCTGGCCGACATGCGGGAACGTTTGGGACGCATGGTCATTGGCACCAACAAAGCCGGCGAACCGATCACCGCCGACGACCTGGGCACGGGCGGCGCGCTGACCGTCTTGATGAAAGACGCCATCATGCCCACATTGATGCAGACGTTGGAAGGCACGCCGGCCTTCGTCCACGCCGGGCCGTTTGCCAACATCGCCCACGGCAACTCCTCCATCGTCGCCGACCAGATTGCCCTCAAACTGGTGGGTCCGGATGGCTACGTGCTGACCGAAGCCGGTTTTGGCGCAGACATCGGCATGGAGAAGTTCTTCAACATCAAATGCCGCTACAGCGGTCTGGTGCCGAACTGCGTGGTGCTGGTGGCTACGATTCGTGCGCTGAAGATGCACGGGGGTGGACCCAAAGTGGTGGCGGGACGGCCGTTAGCCCCCGAATACACCGAAGAAAACCTCGATCTCCTGGAAGCCGGCTGCAGCAACCTGCGCGTCCACATCCGCAACGCCTTGCGCTTTGGCGTGCCGGTCATCGT
>ERZ795053.3894-NODE-3894-length-16584-cov-5.664166_pt1 | contig 16584 bp, 14 predicted proteins | sample MGYA00375137_ERZ795053 | MGnify/ENA primary metagenome ERZ795053 (study PRJEB30182, sample SAMN05720284) | activated sludge metagenome | isolation source: Anaerobic digester | place: Hong Kong | collected 2014-12-17 ...
CTACACAACCGAACACACTCTTTCCCTACACGACGCTCTTCCGATCTCAGTGCGCGCGCCATCATGGCTATTTCTCCGATCCGCCGGACGATCCCGAGTCCGCCGCCGGGAAGACGTCGGAGCTGCCGGCATCGCGAATAAGCTCCTTGGTCTTGCCTCTCCGGTAGCGGTCGATCGATTTCGCGGCGACTGTGCCCTCCTTGGGCCCCAGTCCGCGTCCGTGCTCAAGGTCCGAGGGCACTGCGACCATCATGCCGAGGTTGACGGCGCTGGCGCAGCCGAAGTTCCGCTGCGGCCGGTTGGTAAACGACTGGTTGGGGACCGAGGTCCAGTCGGGACAGGCCGGCAGCACCACGGTCATGCGGCGCACGATCAAGCTCACCGTGTCGTCAGCCGCCGGGGCGTAAGCGGCATCGACGGGCAGCGGCGCCACGTTCACGCCCTTGAGCGCGAGATAGGAGGAGACCATCTGCCGCTGCCGGCTGCTGAGCGGGCTCGGCTGTTCTGGTCCCACGATCATGAACTCATCGGCGGGAGCGATGCCAACTTCGTCCACGAATGCGTCCAGATCCTTTTGCGAAACCGCAACCAGCGTCGCATCGCCGGGCACGAAGGCGACCTCGTGGCGGTAGACGGCCCGCTTCGCCTCCGGCTCCGGCTGGCTCATGTAGGTTGTGCCATTCATCGTCGCCAGAGCGGGGTCGCCCGCCGGCGTTTCGAAGTACTGGCACCCACCGGCGAGAGACGATGCCGTGACGAGCAGGAGGGCGCGGACCAAGCCGCTTCGCGTGCGCATCGGGTCCTTCATGTTCGGCCTCCTACTCCAAGACGAAGCCGGCCGTACCGCCGACGCGCGAGCCGTCGGGACGAACGGTGGTCGCGGCACCGGGGTTGGCGCTTTGCTTCCAGGTGCCGCTCGGCACGATGCGCTCGCGGTCGTTCGGCGGCGCGAAACCGTCGGTTGGCAACGCCAGGCGGTCGTTGGTCGGCCGCACGAGATACGGTGTGACGATGATCACGAGTTCGCTCTCCTCGCGCTTGAACTTGTCGGAGGAGAACAGCCGGCCGATGACCGGCACGTCGGCCAAACCCGGCACCTTGCTCACGTTGTGGGCGGTATCGTTGCTGAGCAGACCGGCGATGGCAAAGCTCTGGCCGCTCGAAAGCTCGACCGTGGTTTCCGCCCGCCGCACGCTCAGCGCCGGCACGGTCACCGCGTTGTTGAAGCCGACCGGGAACGAGATCGACCCTTCGTTGGTCAGCTGGCTGACCTCTGGCCGCACGTGCAGGTTGATCCGGCTTTCGCCCAGGATCGTGGGTGTGAATGCAAGCGAGACGCCGAACTTCTTGAACTCAATCGTGATGCTGTCGTCGTCGGGCACCAGGATCGGGAACTCGCCGCCAGCGAGGAAGCTCGCGGTCTCGCCGGACAGGGCCGTCAGGTTCGGCTCTGCCAGGAGCGAGATCAGCCCCTCTTCCTCAAGCGCACGGATCACGGCGCTGAGATCGCGGCCGGGCGTTCCCAGGACGGCAGTGTTGGTCACCACGCTCGAGAGGGGATTGATGAGCGAGACGGCAAGATCGTAGCCGAACATCTCACCGACGTATTCCCAGTTGATGCCGAGTTCCTTCTCGATGTCGCGGTCAACTTCGGCAATGCGGACGCGCAGGTTGACCTGCGAAGGCGCATCGACACTCAGTCGGTTGATGACCCGGCCCTTGTCGCCGATGACTTGGGAGGCGAACTCGCGCACATCTTCGGCCACGGTAGCGCTGCCGACCTTGCCGTCGAGGACAACGGCACCTTCGATGCTGGAGACGCGCACGCTCGCATCGGGGTGCAGCGAGCGGATGGCATCCTTGAGGCGCGAGAGATTGTGGGTAACCGAGACGTCAATGTTGGCGAACACCTGCTCGCGCTCATCGACAGCGAACAAGGTGGTATCGCCCGGCCGCTTGCCCATCAGATAGATCAGCCGCGGCGACTTCATCTGGATGTCGGCGACCTCGGGATTGGCGACGAACAACGTGCTCGCCGCCCGCGGCAGGGTCACGACGGCACCCTTATTGACCTCGACGGTCACGGTCGAGCGCTGGCTGGAGAGCACCTCGGCGGTTTCCGCCGGATGCGGCGGGGCACCAACAAGCAGGGCGAGGACGAGCGCTGCAACCCGCCACAGCTGCGGCGCTCGAGGTCTTGCGGATGGGGTCATCATGGTCTTTCAAGTCCTCAAAAGCGCACAACCTGGGATTCGCTGCCGCGCACCACGTTGGCCTTCTGACCGAGGCCATTCGGAACCGGCAGTCCCCATGGATCACCAATCATTTCCAGCACGTCCATATCGCGGGTGTAGCTTTTTGCCGGCGCCGGCGCCGGACCGACGCCGTTGCCCTTGCTCGCAGCCCGGGTCAGGCCCTCAAGGTCCGCCTCGGGCTTGGAAATGCTGTGCAGGGTCAGCGACAGCTCGCCCAGTTCAAGGGCGACAGCGATGCGTTCGGCCTGTTTTGGCGTGACTTCGAGGGTCGCCGTCTTGGCGACCTTGGGCTTGCCGCCCTCGCTGTCGACCGCCTGATCGACACCCAGCACGCGCACCCCGGAAAGGATGGTTTGGCTGAAGAAGCGCGTCGCGGCACCGCCGCCACCACCTTCCGCCTCCGACGTGACGCTGCTCTTGAGGCTCAGCAAGACGTCGACCAGATCGCCCGGGAAGACGAAGCCAGCCACGCCGCGGGTGGCATCGACCGGCACCGAGATCGCGCGCTTGCCTGGCTCCAGCACAGCAGCGAGAAAACCCTGCTCGCCTGCGTGGATGACCCGTTCCTTGGTGATCGGCTCGCCGGCGTAGAGGCGGGCGCGCACGACCGATCCGTCAAAGTCCTTCTCCGACACCTTGCCTTTGACGAAGTAGCCCTCGTTCACGCCGTCTTCCGGCCATGGCTGCCAGCGCAGCTGATCGGGCTTGAGGAAGGTGCCGGTCGCGAGCTCGCCCTTGGCAACGAGGATCTCGATCTTTGGAACGGCGGGCTCCTGAACAACCGGCCGCACCTCCGCCACCGGCTGGCGCTTGGAAACCCAACCGTTGACAAGGAAGGCGGTGGTACCGGCCATCGCCAGGGCGACGACCAGCAGGAGAACAGAGCGCAGTTGCATCGCCCGAGTTCCTTTCTGTTACCGGTCTGTTACCGGCCGAATGTCATCAGCGGCCGACCGGCGACGATGAAGCCGGCGACAGCGATCGCCACCCCATATGGGATCACATGCCTTAAGAAAGCGTTGCGGACGACGGTCGCACCGACCGCCTGGAACGACCAGGCGAGGACGAAGCGCAAGCGGGTCACCATCACGAGGCCCAAGAGACCACCGATGACGCCCGTCAGGATGATGAGCTCGAAGATGCCGGCAGGCCCGCACCATAAGGCGACGGCCGCGAACAGCTTGACATCGCCGCCGCCGAGGAAGCCGCCCATGAACCCGAGCGCGCCCACCGCGAACGACAACAGCGCGACCACGAGCGCGCCCTGCCAATCGACGTCGCCGGTACTGGCGACAACGTGAAACGGATAAAGGGCAGCCAAAGCGACCGAAATGCGGTTGGGAATCCGCAGATCGGCGATGTCGCTGCCAGCCGCAACACAAAGCAACCCAATGAACAGGGTCGCGATTGCGAGATCAGTGATGTGCAGATCAACCATCGGGGTCGTTGAGGTCTAGAGTGCTTTAAGTCAGCCTGCCGTCAGCGAAGCATCCTCTCCAGCCCAGATCCCTTGTCTTGGTTCGGTCCTTGCGGGGGTGGTCGCCGGACCATGCGCGCCCGGCGAAGCCCCACGCAAATAACAGTCAAGGACCGCTTGCTTCGATCGAAGACCGGAGCGCGCGTTAGTGCGCGGTGCCGGTATCCGGAGTGGCATGGTTGGAAAGCTCGTCGCCAACATTGCCGAAGATGGTGTCGAGCTGGCCGGCAACATACTGAGCGCCGCCGATCAGAGCCAGAGAGATAAGAGCGAGAAGCAGGCCGTACTCAACCGCAGTTGCGCCGCTTTCGTCTTTGATAAGAGCCTTAAGGGATTTGATCATTCTCGTTTCCTTCGCCGTCTCTTTGGTCCCCCGTGTGAACCTCTTGAACTATATGTATATTGCAAGCCAAGGTCAAAATGATTATTTGTTTGCATTTTGCTGCATTATTTTATTCTAACAACGCCAGAGATATTACTCTATAGTTCTTAAAATTCGGTTGAATTCGCATAGGATCCGCGTGAGACAGCGGCAGCCACCCCTGCCCCCGAACGGGCAGCAGGGTTCAGCGCTGCGACGGCGTTTTTTTGCGGTTGCCGGTTCAAGCACTGCCTGCCGCCGCAGAACGGCAGCGGCAAGGCGCCTCACCAGCGGGCGTGAATCCGCGCGACCGGCGGCGGCGCTTTCAGCCGAGGTGGCGGGAGAGCCTGAGCGCGAGGGCAACCAATGTGCGCACCGGGTTGGCGGCGGAACTCAACGGCATCACCGACATGTCACAGACGTAAAGGTTCGGCGTGCCGGCAACGCACAGGTCCTCATCGACAACGGTCTGGAAGTTGAAGGCGGCCGTATCATGGGTCTTGTGCGGCATGCGCAGGCTGCCGGCAGCGTGGTGAACCGTTCCCCAGCCAAATCCCTTGCCGCCCTGGCCGTACCAGGTGTTGTTCTCCGGCTGCGCAGGCTGACCGTTGTTGCTGAACTGCGCAAAGATCTGGCCGGTGACGCTGTTGAGGACGTCGAAGACTTCTTGATGGTTCTTGTGCCAGCCGGCGAGCGCCGGGAAGCGCGAACCGGCCAGATGATCCATCCAGCTCAGATTGCGGAACAGGATTTCCGGCACGTAGGCGAATGGCGGCGCCGGTTTGATCTCGTTCCCGTCGTCAAGACAGTTCGCAAAACTGAACTTGATGTCGAGCCGCGACGGGCCGAGCGGATTGTTGTTCGAGAATCCGCCGCCGTCGGCGCTCGGGTCGTTCTCGCGCAAGTGCCAGTACTCGTGATTGATGTTCATCTCGACGTTAAAGGGGTAGCGGATCTCTGCGCCATTACGGATCCCGCGCGAATAGAAAATGATCTTGGCGTGCGCGTTCTTCGGGATCGGGACGGTATCGATGTGGGTGACGAACGTATTGATTTCGTTGGAGGTGGGATGATCGGTCAGGCCGCGCCCGATCTGCGGTTTGACCGCATCCGCCAGCCCCGGATAGAGGCTCGAGCGGCGGAGCAGCTTCGGGCTTTCGATCGAGCCGGCGGCGAGCACGACTGTGCCCGCGCTCAAGACGCGAATCTGGTTGTTGAGGGTATTTCGGGTGACCAGCTCGAAGTGCGAGCCGTGGTTCTGCACATCCTCGACGTAGTGGTTGAGCAGCAGATGCAGGCCGGGGCCGTCACCGTGCTTGATACCGGGCGTCAGGCCGACCTGGTTGACCAGCAGTTCGGCGGTGTTGAACACGCCGGTGGGTTCGGTAAAGAATTCGCTCGTGGGCGTACCATCCGGCTTCAGGTAGGGCTGGTGGAGGGCGCGCGGCGTCTCCTCGATGACGAAATCGGCCGCCAACGGGCTCTGCCGCAGCTTCGCCACGACCGCTTTCGCCGTCGTCCCCATTGAGCGCGACTCGTTCATGGTCGCGCCGGCCTCAAGGAGGAGGCCGTTCTGCAGGTCCTGGCGCACCTGTGGTGGGAAGAAATCGAGTTCCCAGCCCTGGATGGTTGGAATCAGGCCCGACCAGAAGATGGATCGGCCGCCGAAGTTAAGCTGCGGCTTTTCGCCGATATAGTGCTGTGTGCCCGGATTGCCGTACTGCCAGAAGGTGTCGCAACCGAAATGCTTAGCGACGCTGGCATTGGAAAAGCGGCAAAAATTATAAACGTGTGTCGGATAGAGGAAAGACCCAGCCTCGACGACGAGAATGCGTTTATCGTTGCCGCGGCGGTCAGCCAAGTCATCAGCAAGGACACCACCGCCAACGCCAGAGCCAACGATGATAATATCGAAATCATTGCGCGGACTCATGTACTCCAGGAACAACCGTTGCTGGGCTGCGCCGGTACCGGAAACAAAATTAGCATACGTTGATGTACTGAAAGTCACGATCTCCTCCCATGATGTGTCATTTTTGAAGCAAGATGATTTTTTGCAACTCTACCATAGCTGGCAGGCCCTCGCAATCCGCAGCGGTTCTGGTGCCTTAACAGCACATTGCCGATGTTGTTATTAGCTCCTAAGTTTGCCCGCTGGTTGGGCCTCGCCCCAGTGCCGATTGCGGCCGTGCCCAACGCTGGTGGCGCCGCGGCCTGCCTTGCAGGATCGCAGGGGCGTGCGTATGGTGGGCGAAGGAGGAGGCCGGCGGCGGGAGAGTGAACTCGCGTCTGGTCTCCGGCGACCGATGATGAAGCAGGAACGACGCGTGAGCGGCCCCATCCCCCTTTCCGACAACGCCTATTCCCGGACGACGCGCTCGATTACGGTGAGCGTGCAGCCGCTCTTCCTCGAAGACGAGTCGGCGCCGGCTTCACACCGTTACGTCTGGGCCTACCACGTGCGGATCGAGAACACCGGCGGCGAGACCGTGCAACTTCTGAAGCGCACCTGGCAGATCACCGACAGCACCGGCCGCGTCCAGGACGTGCACGGTGACGGCGTCATCGGCAAGCAACCGGTGCTCACGCCGGGCGGCGTGTTCGAGTACACGAGCGCCGCCCCGTTGACGACTCCGTCCGGTATCATGGTCGGCATCTATCATATGGTGACCGAATCGGGCGAAGCGTTCGACGTCGACATCCCCGCCTTCTCGCTCGACAGCCCCTACGCCCAGGCGATGCTGCATTGACCAAGGCGCCGCGGCCGCGGGCTCGCCGACAGCCCGCGTTCAGCCCGCGTTTGCGGCCATGATGTGGCAAATTGCAGGCACAGCGGCCAAAAATCACGGCCGCCCCGCGGGCTTTACCACAATTTAACCTCATTCATGTACTGTTCTTCTGCGTCCAGTGTGTTAACCATGCTTCACGCTTCCGTTATCTTCCATGAAGCCCAACGAATTCTTTGACGGCGCCGCAGCCTCCCGCTAATCGTCCGTCAGCGTCAAGGGGACCGCATCAGCGGTGCGCGCGGCCGGCGAAACAGGATTGGATCATGCTCGCCAAGTGTCTTAACAAGGTTTTCGCGCTTGATTGCCGGTCAACCGGTATCGAGCACGGCATTATCATCGGCTTGATCGCCGCCAGCTTGATCGCCTCGGTGCTGGCGCTCAGCCATCCACTGCCTGAATTGTTCACGTCGTTCGCCGACGTTGCCGCCAACTCGGTCGTCAGCGCGGATACCAACACGAGCGCGGCGACCCGCTGACGCGGGCGGCACGCACCCTCATTCCCGCATCCCCAAGACCGTATAGACCGCTTCCACCAGCTTGAGACCGTCGAAGAGATCGGTCGGCTTCGGCTGGGCGTGATCCAGGCTATCGATCAGCAAGACGCGCGCCCGGTCCGGCGGTAGTGCGGCGGCCAATGCAAGCGCGTGCGTCTCGGGGATAATACGGTCGTTGCGGTCGTGCACGATGACGAAATCGACCGCCAGTCGGCTGAGGTCGTGCCGCTTCAGATCGAGGCGGTCGATCTCGGAAGTCATCGCCGGCGGCAGCGCGGCCAAGAGCGCCGGCGCCCGCTCCGGATCGTCGTTGGTCAACAGCCGGTAGACCGCCTGGCCTTCGGCGCCGAGGCCTGCCGCCAGATCGTCGACCGGCGCCGTGGCGTCCTCGAGCCGCCGCCGCGCCATTTCGGTCAGAAGCACGCGATCGTTGATGTCGGCCACGCGTGGGGCATTCGAGAGGATGAAGATCCACTTGCCGTAGTGCTTCGGTGGCCGGCGCCGCCAGCCGGTCCCCACGGCATCGCGGTAGGCACCCGTGGTGACGAAGGTGACGAGATCGGAAAGATCGTAGTAGCCGCCTATGGTCATCGCGAAGCGGACACGGCCTTCCGTCTCGGGGTCCTGCAGCGCCAGAACGGCGGGGCCGACCCCGAACGAGACAGCGGCGATGCCGACGGGCTTGCCGTCACGCAGTGCCGTCAAGTGAACGATCGCGTCGGCGATCGGCCGCGCATCGTCGGCCGTGACGGTGAGCGCCCTCATGCGCTCAAGCTCCGGCACCAGAACGGTGAAGCGCGCCCGCGCAAGCGTCATCGCGAATGCAACCAGCCGTGCGTCGTCGCGCCCCTTGGGCGTCAACCCCGGCACCAGAACGATGCCGCCCTGCGCTGGCTCACCGGGCTGGTAGAGATCCGCCTGCCAGGTGTGGTCGTTGACGGCGTAGGTGATCGCGGTCCGCTGCGGCGCGGGCGTTACGGCCTTCAGCCGGCTAGGGCCATCGCCGGCTTCGATGTCGGCGAGAACGCGGACCGATTCCTGCAGGCGCGACGGCAAGCAGGCCGCCGCTGCCAACCCAGCGACAACCACCGCCGCCAGTACCGCGACCCGACGTAAGCCTCGCACGAACGACCACTGAAAATCGTGTGCGCCCTACAGCACCCACTCAGACAGATACTGCTGGATCGCGCGCTCCATCTCGGTATCGAAGCTGTCCATCGCCAGCTTGGTCAGCTCTGCCCAGAAGAGCTGCTTCTCTTCGGCGGTGAGTCCCTCCTCCATTTCCCGCGACTTGGTTACCCGCGTCGAGGCGAGGCGGACGCGCTTGCCGCTTTCGTCCAGGATCTCCAGCTGCGCCTCAAGCGTGATGGTCAGCTTCTCCTCGGACTCGATGCGGAAGGCGCCAACGAAGCCCTTGGTAACGGGCAGTGGCTGCGCCGTGACCGGCGCGCTCAGCACCGTGAACAGGGCTGTACCGGAAGTGCCGATGGTGCGCAGGCGCTCGTGCGCCCAGCGCTCGACGATCGTTGCGGGCGGCGTCGCGAAACGATGCTCGACGTTCGGGGGCTGCCCCGGCGCCTGGTAGCTTGATTGGACGACCAGCGAACGCACGTTCAGCGAAATTGGTGACTTGTGCGCATAGGTGATCTCCGGCCGCGGTGTGGTCTGATAAGCGGCACAGGCGGCAAGGAACAAGACGCACACCATCGCCGGCAGGGTTCGGGCAAATCGTCTCATGACCTCGGGCGTCCCACTCAACGAAATAATAATGAATGCGACCGCGGCAATCTCATGCCGGCGGCAGCGCCGCAGCGTCTGGCCGACGCTTCTCCGAATGTAGAGTATTCTTCCGGCCAATGCACCAAGATATGGACGGAACGCTCGCTTCCCGCTGAGCAACGCCCGCGCGCACGGAGGATCGCTTGCCGCACCCGCTGTGACGCATGCGGTTTAGCAAGTGCAATCGGCCGCCGTGAGGTTTACAATCCTGACACTTGAAAGGGTCTTTTTCGACGGACGGCCAATGCCAACGAATGAAGCTCGACCAGCGGAGGAACGTGAGAATTCTGCTTCGATATGGCGCCAATGGCTGCGGCCGGAGTGGATCGCCCGGCGCCTGAAGGAGCGCTCCGACAGCGAGCACGAGCAGGCCGCAATCCGGATAGCAATCGTCGGCACCCTTTTCGCCTACTTGGCCTTTGTCGGCTTGATGGCGGAAGCTCACTCCCGCGAGGTCGAGCTCGGCGCCATGCTTTCAGGCGGGTATCTCGGGGTTTCGATCGGATACCTGGTGCTGATCATTGCCATGCCCCAGGAGTCGCCGGGCCGGCGGCTTACGGCCATGGTCACCGACTTCGCCCTGACATCCGCCTTTATGTACTTTGGCGGCAAGGCAGCGGCACCATTCTATCCGATCTACCTCTGGGTCGCGCTCGGCAACGGCTTCCGCTTCGGCCTGCCCTATCTCGCGGCGTCCGTGTCAGCGGCGGTCACCGGCTTCTTTATGGTGATCCTCAGCAGCCCCTTCTGGCAGGAGCAGCAGGCGCTCGGCATCGGCCTACTGATCGCGCTCATCCTCATTCCCGCCTATTCGGCGAGCCTGATCCGCAAGCTGACGGAAGCGAAGGCGCAGGCCGAGGCGGCCAACACGGCCAAAAGCCAGTTCCTCGCCAATATGAGCCACGAGCTGCGCACGCCGCTCAACGCCATCATCGGCATGAGCGATCTGTTGCAGCGCACGCGCCTCGACACCGACCAGCGCGAGATGACAAAGACCGTGCGTGCATCGGGCAGCCAGCTCCTGGCGCTGATCGACGACATCCTCGATTTGTCGCGCATTGAGGCCAGCAAGCTGCCGATCATCGCGGTCGAGTTCGATCTGCACCGGGAACTCGCGGATCTCGCCGTCCTGTTCCGGCCGCAGGCCGAACGCAAGCGAATTCGCTGCGGCATTCACATCGCATCCGATGTGCCGATTGCCGTGCATGGTGACGGCCGGCGGCTGCGCCAAGTCCTCATCAATCTGATGGCAAACGCGCTCAAGTTCACCGACGCGGGCCACGTTTTCGTCAGTGTCTCGACCGCGCCGAGCCCAGCCGTCGGCGTAGCGATGGTCCGCTTCGAAGTCTCTGATACCGGCATCGGCATCGATCAAGCCCAACAGGCGCGCATTTTCGATCGCTTCACGCAGGCCGAGGAGGGCATCAACCGGCGCTATGGCGGCTCCGGGCTTGGCCTTGCGATCACCCGCAATCTGGTTGAGCTCCTGAACGGATCGCTCTCGCTGGTGAGCACGCCCGGCTGCGGCAGCACATTCGCCGTCGAGGTGCCGCTGCGAGTCGTGGAGGCCGCCGCCGCGGGGCAGACCGTTTCGCTGCCGAACGCCGTTGTGATCCGCTCCGCCAGCGCATCTGTTCGGGAGAGCCTCGAACGCATGGCGGCTGAACTCGGCATCCGCGTCGCCGCGGCACCCGACGACGCCGTCGCAGTCGAGGGCGTCGTTCTGCTCGATGCGGCCGACACTGACGGCAGCAACGAAGCGACGGGTTCGTTCTGCCCGATCGGCCGTGCGCCAACCGTGCGTGTTGTCAGTGGCGAGGACGGGGCGGCTACGCCGATCGGTTTCTGCGCCACCCTGCGCCTGCCGTGCGATCGACAAGCGCTGGCCCGCGTTCTCCACTTTGCCGACGCCCTCACTCCCGACGCAGGCGCAACCGACGCCGCTGCGGCCGGTGTGACGGCGGCTGGAGGGAGCCCTGCAAGTCCGCCGCTCACGGTCCTCATCGCCGAAGACAACCCCGTCAACCAGAAGGTCACGCGGCGCATCCTCGAATACGCCGGACACACCGTCACGGTCGTGGCCGACGGCGAAGCAGCCCTGGATAAGCTGCAAGAGGAGCCATTCGATCTTGTCATCGTCGACCTCAACATGCCGAAGGTTAGTGGCCTCGAGGTCATCAAGCTGCACCGCATGGCGACGCTGGGCGAGCGGCGCACGCCTGTCATCGTGCTCAGTGCCGACGCCATGCCGGAGACTGCGCGCGCATGCACCGAGGCGGGGGCCGATGCCTACCTGACCAAACCGGTCGAGCCACGGCGCCTTTTGGATGCGATCACCCGCCTGGCGACCGCGGAGGCGCCAGCGTGCCCGCGCGCCGGAGACGATGGCACCAGAGAAGCGATCGACGCCAACGACACCGATGCGACCGATCGGAACCGGGTGATGCCGATCTCCGCCCATCCGCGCTACCGAGGTGAGGCCTACCCTGCCGTCAATTGGTCGGTCGTCGGGAGTTTGAAACAGTTTGGCGGTGAGCAGTTCGTCGCTGAGACAGTGGCCGAGTATCTCACCAATGCGGAAGCGCTCATCGGTACGATCCAGCAAGCCGCGCTGCAGTACGACGTCGTTTCATTCCGCGACCAGGTCCACGCGCTGCGCGGCACGTCGGGGAACGTCGGGGCTGAAGCGCTGTGGCGGCTCTGCCGCAGCGTCAGCGGCATGACGCTCGAGCGGCTGCGCGAGGAGGGCATCGAGTTCAGTTCCCGGCTCCAGCACGAACTGATCCGCTTCCGCCAGGAGCACGCCGGCGCCACAACTGCACGCCAGCAAAGCAGCCCCTCTCTCGGAAACCCCTCTTAGTAAGAACGCAGGCGGTTAGAGCTGACGCCAGGTCAAGGCGGCAGGCAGGTAGAGAGACATCCGCGCTCGGCGTCAACCATCTCTCGCTTACTCCGAAGCTGGGGGAGAGTTTATGCGCCGATCCGCAGTCTCGGCGTCACGGTTGCTCACGAAGCCTCGCTCATGCGGCCGCCAGTTCCGGTGCCGGCAGCGGCCACCCGTTGCCAGCGGCGATCTTGCGCCTTGGCGAGGTGGCTCATTTTGCGCAACTCGGAGCCGCTCAACTGCAATGCCGCATCAACCCACAGATCGGCGATGTCGACGAGCTCCTTGAGCGTCACCGGCTGCAGCATCTTGCGTGCCTGCAACAGCGCCTGCCGGGAGCCACGCGCCCGATCAAACTTGCGGATGAAATCGCGCGCCGCCTGCAGGCCCTGACCGTCCTCGGTCAGTTCATCGACGACGCCCATCGCGTGCAGTTCCTCGGCCTTGTAGATCCTGCCGCTGAGAATGATGCGTTCGGCACGAATCGGATCGAGACGGCGGGCGAGGAAGCTGTAGGCCCCCATCCCTGGGAACATCCCAAACAGCACTTCCGGCAGCCCGAAACTGGCACCTCGCTCGGCGATGATGACGTCGTGCGCCAACGCCGCCTCGAAGCCGCCACCGAGCGCATCGCCCTGGACGACTGCAATCGTGCAGATCGGCAGCCCCAGGCTGACGGCTCGCCGATGCTGGCCCGCGGCGCAAACGCGGGCGTACCACTGCAAGCGCGCCCGGTCGCCGGCTGCAATCAGCTCGATGAAGTGCGGCAGGTCGCCGCCGAGGTTGAAGATGCCAGGCATCTTCGATGCCAGAACCAAGTAGCGGATGGCCTCATCTGCGTCGCCTTCGGCCCGATGCGAGTGCTCTACCAGGTCGAGCGCTGCCGTCATGTCGCGCAACAGACCCGGCGTAAAACTAGGCCGCCCAGCCGGTTTCATGAACTGCCAAAGGGTTCTGGTCTCCGCTTCGTGTTGAACGTCAAGCTCATCAAGGCGCGGCAGGGTCGGGCACGGAACTGCCGAATTCCGTGTCGTCCGGCGGCCGATGACATCGGCAAGCGACGTGTTTTGTGCAATTCGCGTGACGTCGCAGCCAACGGTTGGTATCTTTTTAACATCTTCAACGAGACTGGGAATGATCTGATGGGCCAGCATATTTGACATATTCTTTCTCCTTTACCTTGCGGCAGTCGCCGTAGTTCCCCCAAAGATAGAGGCATTGACGGCATATTTTACTCAAAATGGTTTGAATAGCGACAGGACATCTTTTAAAGAGAGCTACAAGACAAGAGATTCAATTATAGCGGACAATTTCGCCGATTTTTGCTGCGTATCGTTGCTAATTGCCCAGCGTCATTGGAGAAAGGCAAATGTTGCCGGCTTCGCATCGCGTTGTGCGCCATGCCAGCAACTTGCTATAATCATTGCTAAAGCGGGCGCGGCCGGTGGGTCACTGAGCCGTTGCGTTTCGCGGATAGGGCGAAGGTGGGGCAGAGAGCGCGTATGACGTCCGTGGTGATCGTTGATGACCAAGCCGTCAATCTGAAGATCCTCTGCCGCTTTGCGCAGTCGCTCGAATCTGGCATCGACGTAAAAGCCTTCGGCGATCCCGTGCAGGCGTTGGCGACTGTTGGTCAGGGCAACATTGACCTGATCGTGAGCGACTACGTCATGCCCGGCCTCAACGGCGCCGAGTTCATCCGCCGCTGCCGTCAGCTGACCCGCGACGACGAGTTGCCGATCATCGTCGTCACCGCTTTCGAGGACCGTGAATATCGCTACCGGGCGCTCGAAGCCGGTGCCAGCGACTTCCTGTTGAGCCCTGTCGATGGCCAGGAGTTCTGCACGCGGGCCCGCAACCTGTTGTCGTTGTGGCGGCACCGGCAGATGCTGCGCCAGCGCGCGAACACCCTGGAGAGCGAGCTCGCGAGCGCGCTTCGCCAGCATGCGGAGGAGATCCGCCTGCGCGAAGAGCATCTGCGCCGCGTCGTGAATACAGTACCGGCGCTGATCCGATCCTGTGATCCTGCTGGCCGCATGGTGCTGATCAACAGCTGTCACCAAAAGTATTTCGACCTCGATGGCGGCGCCGGCCGCGGTGCGACGCGGGAGGCTCTGCTCGGCGAGGACTATGCACGCACGGACCGCCAGCTTGACGACGAGGTGCTTAAGACCGGCGCCATGGTCGTCGGCATCGAGGAAACCGTTCACGACCGCAAGGGCCGAGAACGCGTTCTGTTGACGACAAAGGCCCCGTTGCGCCTCGGCGAAGGGGATATCGACGAGATTGTCACCGTCTCGCTCGACATCACAAATCGCAAACGGGTCGAGCGCCAAGTACGCGAGAGCGAGAATCGTTTCCGCAGTCTGGTCGAGGGATCGGTTCTGGGCATCGTTATCGAACAAGGCGACGCGCCGGTCTTCGCGAACAGCACCGCCGCCCGCATCTTTGGCTACCTGGACCCGGACGGCATCCTTGCGCTGAAGAGCTTCGAATCCTTGTTCGCGCCGAACGAGGGGCGACGGATCCGAAGGCTCAAGCGTTCAGGCGTGTGGAGTCACACGCCAGCCGAGCCGCGCGAGTTCCAGGGGTTGCGCAAGGACGAAGGCAGCCTGATCTGGGTCGAACTTCTGACCCAGGAGGTGCGCTGGCGGGGAGCGCCCGCCTACCTCTCGACGGTTGCCGATATCAGCCTGCGCAAGGCCTACGAGGAGCGGCTGCACCGGCAGGCGAACATTGACGAGGTGACGGCACTACCAAACCGCACCCTCGCTCTCGACCGCTTGCGCCGCGCCGTGGTCGGCGCGGTACGCCACCGCCTCAAGGGGGGCGTGCTGTTCATCGACCTTGATCACTTCAAGAAGGTTAACGACACCTGGGGGCATGCGATCGGTGACGAGCTTTTGCGTCTGGCCGCCGGCCGGCTGCGCGAATGCGTCCGCGCCGAGGACACGGTTGCCCGCCTGGGCGGCGACGAATTCATTATCATCTTGCCCGATATCCCCGACGCGTCACACGCAGCACCGGTCATCCGCAAGATCCTAACTGCCTTCTCCGAGCCGTTCGTCTTGGACCGGCATCAGGTGTTCGTCACTTCCAGCATCGGCGTTGCCATCTTCCCGGATGACAGCGATGAGCCGGCGAGCCTGATCCAGAACGCCGATGCGGCGATGTACCTTGCCAAGCAGAAGGGCCGGAACACCTTCCACTACTTCACGCCACAGGTGAACGAGCACGCGATCGAGCGGATGCGGATTGAGGGCCAGCTCGTGCACGCGGTCAGCCGCAATGAGTTCGTGCTGCACTATCAGCCGATCATCGACATCTCCAGCGGCCTCTTGTCCGGCGCCGAAGCCCTGTTGCGTTGGCACAATACCGAACTTGGCGCGCTCGATCCGGAGGTCTTTGTGCCGGTGGCAGAGGACACTGGTCTGATCGTGCCGATCGGCCAGTGGGTTCTCGATGAAGCCTGCAAGGAGCTGCGTCGTTTCCATAACTCTGGCCTTCCCCATCTGTGTGTATCGGTCAACGTGTCGCTGCGCCAGCTGCGGGGGGTGGACCTGATCGGCACGGTCGCAGATGTCCTCAAGCGCCACGGCACGCCCGCGGCGCGGATCGAGCTTGAGATTACCGAAGGCTGCCTGATGTACGATATCGCCCAGGTCGGCCGGCAGCTGCAGGCCCTGCACGCCCTTGGCGTGCGTCTCGGCCTCGATGATTTCGGGACCGGATTCTCCTGCTTAAGCCACCTCAAGATGTTGCCGGTCGATACCGCCAAAATCGACAAGTCGTTCATCAAGAACGCCTCTGACAACCCCGGCGATGCCAGCATCGTCGAGGCCATCATCGCGATGGCGCACAGCCTTGGCATTCGCGTCGTCGCCGAAGGGGTCGAGAACGGGGCGCAGCTCAGCTTTCTCGCGCAGCGGCACTGCGACTGTGTGCAGGGGAACTATTTTAGCGTCCCGCTCCCGGCCGATGAGTTCATCGCCTGGGCACGGGCATGGTCGCCACGCGTCAGCGCCGCCGCCGCACCGACCGGCCGCGCGGACACCTCGCTCAGCGATTGTCCCGCGGCGTCTTCAGGGTCTTGATCAGCGCTGCAAGGACATCGCGGATCTGCTGTTCGTCGACCCCCATCAGGATCGCATCCTCAAAGGCGTCCTGGCAGACTTGGCGCACCTCGTCGAGATTCTCTTGCAGTACGCTGATCTTTTCCTCGCACGAGACCGGTGCACCGTCGCTTTGGCGCCAGATCACCGCCGTCGTGCCGTCTCCCGATTCGGGTGGCGGTCCACGCATCCCGTCTGCCGATTCTCTCGCCATTTGCGGCTGCGGCCGCGCTCAAGCCCTCTGCAGCAGGGCTCCAAGGCGAAAGGTCGCATTGGCGGCGCCCAACATCAAGCGTCAAAGCAACTCGGGGCATAGCCGCTGCTGCGGACTGCGTTCGCAGGTAGCGTCCTGGCCGAGACACACCGGACCAGGGGTGTCGTAACAGCCCGTTGACGAAGTCGAACGACTCGGACTCCCTGGGGTGGTGAGGGC
>ERZ795053.3895-NODE-3895-length-16583-cov-8.506353_pt1 | contig 16583 bp, 12 predicted proteins | sample MGYA00375137_ERZ795053 | MGnify/ENA primary metagenome ERZ795053 (study PRJEB30182, sample SAMN05720284) | activated sludge metagenome | isolation source: Anaerobic digester | place: Hong Kong | collected 2014-12-17 ...
ATATGTCGCTGAATTGGCGTGAGATAAACGCGGCGCTTTCGGAGCTCGACCTCGTCGGGGCGCAGATCCAGAAGGTGGTACAGCCGTCCTACGACACGCTGCTCCTATCGTGCTACAAGCCCGGCGCGGCTACCGAGCTCCTGTTCTGCGTGGCCCACGGCGCCTGCCGAGTCCACGCCACGAGCGTCAGGGTGCCGAAGGCCGAGAAACCCCAGCGCTTCATGGAGCTGCTTCGCGCCCAGCTGCGCGGGCTCAGGATAGAGTCGGTCGAGCAGCTCGGCTCAGAGCGCATCGTCAGGCTGGTAGCCGGCAAGGACGACGAGCGGCGCGTGCTGTACGCGCGCCTGTGGTCCGGCGCCGCGAACATCATACTCTGCAGGCCCGACGGCACGATCGTCGACGCGCTGGCCAGGAAGCCGGCGCGCGGCGAGCTGGCCGGCGGGCGCTACGAGCCCGAGGCCGGCCCCGCGCCGACCAAGGAATTCTCCGTGCGCGAGCTGCCCGGCGAAGGCTCCTTCAACGAGCGGGTCGACGCGTACTACGCCGAGCACGGCTCGGAGCTGTCCCGCGCCGCGCTGCTCGAGCGCGCGGCCAAATACTTCAGCCAGCGCCGCGCCCAGCTCGAGTCGCGCGTAGAGGCCCTGGAGAAGGCCGCCGCCGAGTACGCCGACGCCGACCGCTACCGCGAGCTCGGCGATATCCTGATGGCCAACTCGGGCCAGCCGCTATCGGGTCCGTCGCTCAAGGCGGACGACTTCTTCCGCGGCGGCGAGGTGGTCATCCGCGTCGACCCGTCGAAGAGCGTCGTCGATAACGCCAAGGCCCTCTACGAGAAGTCCAAGAAGGCGCGCTCGGGGGCCCTGGAGACCGCCGCCGAGCTCGACGAGCTGCGCGCGGCGGTCGCGGCGCTCGACGACGAGCGCCGGCGCGTCGAGGCGACTGATAACCCGTACGCTATACGCGCTTTCCTGGCCAAGCGCCGGACCGCGCCGTCGCAGGGGCCCAAGCGCTTCCCCGGGCTGTCGCTCGAGCGCGACGGCTGGCTTATACTCATAGGCCGCTCGGCCGCCGAGAACGACGAGCTGCTGCGCCGCCACGTCCGCGGCAACGACCTGTGGTTCCACGCGCGCGACTACTCGGGCTCGTACGTGTTCGTCAAGGCCAGGGCCGGCAAGAGCCTGCCGCTCGAGGTCATGCTCGACGCCGGGACCCTGGCGCTGTACTACTCGAAGGGCCGATCGTCCGGCGCAGGGGACCTGTACTATACGCAGGCGAAGTACCTCAGGCGGGCCAAGAACGGTCCCAAGGGCCTGGTCATCCCGACCCAGGAGAAGAACCTGCGCGTCAAGCTCGACGAGGGCCGGCTCAAGGAGCTCAGGCGCCTCATCGGCAGGGACGGCGACTAGCCCCCGGAGACGGAGCCTAGCCCTTGGGGGCCGCGCTCGGTACCGACGGCGAGCGCTGCGGCGTCGAGACCCTGACCGATAGCTCGCCGTCCTTCTCGCGCACCTTCGCGGTAGCCCCGGGCGGGCAGCGTCCCTCGACCATGATCGCCGCGAGCGGGTCCTCGATCAGCTTGGAGATCATCCGCCTCATCGGCCTGGCGCCGTAGGCCTCGTCGTAGCCGTCGCGGATCAGCCTATCCATAGCCTTGCGGTCCAGCTCGAGCGACACCCCGCGCTCGGCGAGGCGCCTGCGCAGCCTGGACAGCTCCAGCTCGAGCACGACGCGCACCTGGTCGCGGTCGAGCGGGTGGAAGACGACCACCTGGTCGACGCGGTTGATGAACTCCGGGTTGAACAGCCGCTTGAGCTCGGCCAGCGCAGCCGTCTTGACCGCGTCGTAGTCGAAGCGCCTCGCCTCGGCCCCGAAGCCGAGCCTCGCCCCGCTGGTCAGCTCTCGGGTGCCGGCGTTGCTGGTCATGATCACGACGCAGTTCCTGAACGACACGGCGTGGCCCAGGTTGTCGCGCAGCTCGCCCTCCTCGAGCAGCTGCAGTAGCAGGTTGAACACGTCGGGATGGGCCTTCTCGATCTCGTCGAACAGCACCACGCTGTACGGCTTGCGCCTGACCCGCTCGGTCAGCATGCCGCCCTCGTCGTAGCCTACGTAGCCGGGCGGCGCGCCGACGAGCCTGGCGGCGTTGTGCTTCTCCATGAAGTCGGACATGTCGATGCGTATCAGCGCGTCCTCGCTGCCGAAGAGGCTCTCGGCGAGGGTCTTGGCTAGCAGGGTCTTGCCGACGCCGGTCGGGCCGAGGAAGATGAACGAGCCGAGCGGCCGCCTCGGGTCGGAGATGCCGGCGCGTGAACGCCTGACCGCGGCGGCGAGCGCCTTGACCGCGTAGTCCTGGCCGACCACCCTACGGTGCAGCTCCTCCTCGAGGCTCGTCAGGCGCTCCGACTCGCCCTCGGCGATGCGCTCGAGCGGTATCCCCGTCATCTCCGAGACCACCGCCCTCACGTCGTCGACGCCGACGGTATAGCCGTCGCCCGACGCCGCCTTGGTCCTGGCCTTCAGGTCCTCGAGGCCGGCCTTGAGCTCGCGGACCCTGTCGCGCACCTCGGCGGCCCGCTCGTAGTTCTGCGTCGATACCAGGGCCAGCTTCTCCTCGGTGAGGCGCCTGATCTCGTCCTCGTAGGAGCTCAGCTCGGGCCCCCGGGCCGGGTACTCGACCTTCTTGCGGGCGCCGGCCTCGTCGAGCACGTCTATCGCCTTGTCCGGCAGGAAGCGGTCGCTGACGTACCGGTCGGCGAGCCTGACGGCCGCCTCGATCGCGTCGGCGGCGTACGAGACCCCGTGGTAGCGCTCGTAGCGCTCCTTGATGCCGGTCAGTATGTCCTGGGTCTGCTCTATCGTCGGCTCCTCGACGAGTACGGTCTGGAAGCGGCGCTCGAGGGCGGCGTCCTTCTCGATGTACTTGCGGTACTCGTCGAGGGTCGTCGCGCCGATGCACTGCAGCTCGCCCCGCGACAGTGCGGGCTTGAGCATGTTAGACGCGTCGATCGTGCCCTCGGCGCTGCCGGCCCCGATGATGGTATGCAGCTCGTCGATGAACAGGATCACGTTCCCGGAGGCGGCTATCTCCTTCATGATGCGCTTGAGCCGTTCCTCGAACTCTCCTCGGTACTTGGTGCCGGCGACGATCGAGGCCATGTCGAGCACGAGCAGGCGCTTGCCTATCAGCCCGTCCGGCACGTCGCCCTTGGCCATCCTGAGGGCGAGGCCCTCGACGATGGCCGTCTTGCCGACGCCGGGGTCGCCGATCAGCACCGGGTTGTTCTTGCTGCGGCGCGACAGGATACGTATCACCCGCCTGGTCTCGGTCTCCCGGCCGATCACCGGATCGATGCGGTCGTCGCGGGCCCAGGCGGTCAGGTCGCGGGAATGCTCGTCGAGCAGCGGGGTGGCTCCTCCCGCGCGCCGCGAGGCCGCGCCGGCCTGCGACGACGGCCTCGGCGACGGGGCGGCCGTATCGTCGGGCCGTTCGCGCGGCTCGTCCGGCCCCGACGAGGCCAGGAGCTTGAGCGCGGCGCGCAGCTGCTCGTAGAAGACGCCGTAGCGGGACAGGAACTGGTCGAAGGGCGAGCCGCTCTCGCGCGCGGCCGCGATGACGAGGTGCTCCGTGCCTATGTACTCGCCGTCCATCGTCCTGGCTTCCTCGGCGGCGGTCTCGAGCATCGACTTGAGCCTCCTGGACAGGGGGGCGTCGCCGAGCAGGAAGCCGCCCTTGCGGCCCGAGGCCGCCCGCTCGAGCTCGAGCGCCAATTCGCGCATGTCGAGCTTCAGGGACGAGAGGAGGCGATGCCCGGTTCCATCGCCCTCGGATAGCAGGGCGAGCAGCACGTGCTCAGGCGCCAGCTCCCCGGCGTGGAAACGCCTGGCCTCTTCCTGGGCCACCACCGTAAGCACCCGTTGCGCCCGCTTGGTCAATCCCTTAAACATCGATGTACCCCTGCGAAAATCGTAGTCCCGCTACCGCGCGCCTGAGGCTAGTCGCCCTGAGCGCCGCCTCCGGTTCGCCGTCGGCCTGGGCGGGCTTGACCCGTAGCGCCGGCCACAGGTCCGTCGCGTCCTCGAGGCTCAGCCCCTCGAGGACGCCTAAGGCCAGTCCGAGCCTGAGCCCGGAGCATATATCGGCCGCCTCGTCGCGCGACAGCAGCCTGGCCCCGGCCGCCTTGCCGGCGGCGCGCCCGATGGTATCGAGTATGTCCCACGGGCTGGCCGAGAGCAACTCCGCCCTGGCGCGCCTCTCGTACTCGGCTATGGCCCTGGCCGCCGACGACAGTCGCCCGAGCGCGGCGCGCTCGGGATCGCGGCACGCGTACGGCAGCGACAGGTCGAACAGAGAGCCGCCCGAGGCGGCCAGGCTCGAGTACGAGCCGGAGACGACGAAGCCCGCCTCCATCGCCCGCTTGAAGGCGGTCTCGGCCAGGCCGGATATCGCCAAGCCGGGCGCGTGCAAGGTGACGCGCGCGGATAGGCCGCTGCCGCAGCGCGACGCCTCGGACATGATGTAGCCGATGCCCGTATCGAAGGCCCAGGGCCGGTCGCCGAGGCAATCGGACAGCTGGTCGTCGGCCGCCGACACGATGTCCCAGGCGGCTTCCAGGTCCAGGCCAGGCAGGGCCGCGCGCATGGACAGGTGGTTCGCGTCGTTGACAGCCAGCCATGCGGCGCTATCGCGCTTCAGGACGGCCAGGTTGTCGTCGTCTAGCAGGTACGGCCTCGAGTACAGCTCCCGTTCGGCGAGGTTCGAGCGGCACGGGGCGTCCAGGTCGCCGACCCTCGCGACCGAGTAGCCGCAGGCCCGCGCGGCCGCGCCGAGGCTAGCGCGCGAATCGCGGGCCTCGTCGGGGCCGAGGGCATGGGGGAAGCGGGTTCCGACCATGTTGCGATCCGCCTGAACGTAGGATCGGACCACGACGTCGTACTCGGGATGGTCGCCGAGCCGAGGCGGCATCGAGGCGGGGCCTTGCAGCGTCACGGCCTGGCCTTGGCCGCGGCGGCGCGGAGCCGGTCCCGGATGGATGCGGCGGTCTCGAAATCCTCCTCGGCGACGGCCCGCTCGAGCGATAGCGCCATGGCCGCCCGAGATCCGTCGGCGTCGCGGGACGAAGGCGAGGCCCTGGGCACCTTGCCGTCGTACGAGCCGCGGGCGCCGGCTCGGGCCAGCATGGCGGAGACCAGGCTCCTGAACGTCGCCGCGCAGGCGGGGCACCCGAGCTTGCCTGTAGCCCTGAGCCGTTCGGCGGTCCAGCCGCATTCGCCGCAGGCGGGCTCCGGCCCGTCGCCCGGTTCCGGCTCCGCGGCGGCGCCCAGTACGCCGTCGCCGCCGACGGCGTAGCCGCGAGCCAGCGCGCAGCGCCTGCAGAGGCGCAGTTCGCCCCCCGTACCGTCCGGCTTGATGAAGAATACGCTGTCGATCGAACCGCAGGCATCGCATCGCATGCCTCTACTATATGCTAAAAACGACCCCGTTGAAAGCGCCATCGCCTCGGGGCGCTAGGGCTTGCCCATGCGCCGGCGGGGCGGTATCATCGTACGCGACGGCCGCGCCGTCGAAAGGAAGCCCATGTACCGTCGCTGTATCGCCGCCTTCGCGGCTTTTTCGTTAGCCTCCGCCGCCTTCGCCCTCGGCGGCAAGGAACCGTCCCGTGACGCCGCTCAGGCGGCCCCGCTCGAGCCGCTCGTCGTCAGGGTCGGCGCGCTCAAGGGGCCGTCGGGCATCGGCATGATAGGCCTGTTCGAGGATCCCCCGGCCCTGCCCCAGGCCGCGACCGCCGCCTTCGAGGCGGTACCGTCGGCCGACGCGATGGCCGCGAAGCTATTGTCGGGAGAGCTCGACGCCGCCGTCCTGCCCGTCAACATGGCGGCGAAGCTCTATAACGCCGGCCTCGGCTACAGGCTCGTCGCCGTCGTCGGCAACGGGATGGTCAAGCTCGTCACCACCGATCCGAGCCTTTCGTCGCCCGCCGACCTGCGCGGCCGCGAGCTCTACGTCGCCGGCCAGGGCGCCACGCCCGAGTTCCTGATGCGTACCGTGCTGCCCGAGGTCGGCCTCGACCCGGAGCGGGACCTGCGGATGGTGTTCAACATGCCGTACCCCGAGATGGCGGCCAGCCTGGTAGCCGGCCGCATCGACAGCGCCGTGCTGCCCGAGCCCTTCGCGACGCTGGCCCTGTCCGGCAACCGGGACGCGGCCGTGCCGTTCTCCCTGACCGAGCTATGGCGGCGCGCTACCGGCCAGGACGACTACCCGATGACCGTGTTCGTCGTCCGAGCCTCGCTGATAGACGAGCGCCCGGCGGCGGTCGCCGCCCTCGCCGCCGCCTACGAGTCGTCGATACGGTCGACGATCGCCGACCCCGCCGCCGCCGGGACCCTGGTCGAGAAGCACGGCATGGGGCTCAAGGCGCCCGTCGCCGCGGCGGCCATCCCGGCCTGCGCGTTCACCTTCGTCGCGGCGCCCGAGGCCAGGTCCGCCGTCGAGGCGCTCCTATCGGTATTCATCGCCGCGGTCCCCGCGTCGGTCGGGGGGAAGCTGCCGGATGACGCCTGGTACGCGGACCTCGCGCGCTAAGGCCGACGCTTTCCTGGCAGTCGCGGTGCTCGCGGCGGTCTGGAAGCTAGGCTCCATCGCTGTGGGCGCCGACATCATACTGCCGGCGCCCGAGCGCGTACTGTCGACCCTGGCCCGCGTCGCGTCGGACGACGGCTTCGTCGCGGCGCTGTCGGCCACGGCCCTCAGGGGCCTCGCCTCGTTCGGCGTATCGATGGCCCTCGGCGTCTCGCTCGGCTTCGCGGCCGGGGTATCTGACCGTTTCAGGGCCATGCTCGCCCCGGTGCTGACCGTCACCCGCGCCACCCCCGTGCTGGCTATCATACTGCTCGCGATGATATGGTTCCCGTCGGGGATCGTACCTGTCTTCTCCGCGGTCGTGATGGCGTTCCCGGTCGCCGCCTCCGACGTCGCCGCCGGCGTCCGGTCCGCCGACCCGCGCCTGCTCGACATGGCCAGGAGCTTCGGCGTTCCCGCCCGCGACGTCGCCGCGCGGATACGCCTCCCGTCCGCCGCGCCGCATCTCGCCTCCGCCGCCAGGAACGCGATCGGCCTGTCCTGGAAGGTCGTGGTCGCCGGCGAGGTCCTGAGCCAGCCGGCCTACGCCGTCGGCACGGGCATGCAGAACGCCCGCGTCATGCTGGAGACCGCCGAGGTGTTCGCCTGGGCCGCGGTCGGGATACTGCTCTGCGCCGCGAGCGACGCGCTGTTCGACCTGCTGTCCAGGAGGCTCTCGTGGGCTACGAAGTAAGGGGCCTCGCGAAGTCGTTCGGCGAGCTGCGTGTGCTCGGGGGACTAGACCTGGAGTTCCCGGCCGGCAGGGTCACCGTAGTGCTCGGACCGTCCGGCTGCGGCAAGACGAGCCTCCTCAACATACTCGCCGGGCTCGACGCCGACTATTCCGGCGAAGTGCGCGGATTCGGGCCCGGAAAGGCCAGCTACGTGTTCCAGGAAGACCGCCTGATGCCCTGGATGAGCGCTATGGATAACGTCGCGCTGGTGCTCAGGCGCTTCATGGGCAAGGAGCGGGCCATGGCGGCCGCCGAGGAGGCGCTGGAGGCGGTAGGGCTCCAAGGCTCGCGAGGCTCGAAGCCCGGCGCGATGTCCGGCGGCATGCGCCGGAGGGTAGCGCTCGCCAGGGCCTTCGCCTACCCGTCGGAGGTGCTGCTGCTCGACGAACCGTTCTCGTCGCTCGACCTGCGGACGCGCATCTCCGTGATGGACCTGTTCCTCGACCTGCGCGAGCGCGACGGCCGTAGCGCCGTCGTCGTGACCCACGACGTGCGCGAGGCGATATACCTGGGCTCGAGGATAGCCACGCTGTCGGACAAGCCGGCCAAGGCCCGGGACGTCTTCGACCTGACGCTGGCCAAGGCGGATCGCGGCTTCACGAGCCGCGCCGCGGCCTCCTTCGAGGCGCGCCTGTACGAATCGATACTGTCCTAGGAGGCGCGGGTCAGCAGGGCCTCGACGGCGTCCATGAGCTCGTCCTCGTCGAACGGCTTGTCGAGGAACGCCTCGAAGCCCGCGGCCGGGCACGCGGCCGCGCTATCCTCGCGGTTCCCGTCGGCGGCCCTGAGGTACAGGGCCGGCATGGCCCTGCCCCCGGCGCGCAGCCGGCCCGCCAGCTCGGGCCCGCTCATCAGCGGCATCTCGTCGTCGGCGACGAGCAGGTCCGGCCCGGCGGACTGATTCTCGGCGAGGAGCAGTGCCTCGCCAGGATGGGTGGCGGAGTGCACCGCGTAGCCCGCCCGTTCCAGCATCGCCTCGAGTATGGCCCTGACCGAGTCGTCGTGCTCGACGAGGAGGATCCTCGGCCGGTATGCCCCCGCGGGGGGCGCCACGTGCCTCGCGCGCGCGGCGGCGCGGTCGCGGTCGGCCGAGCCGTCGCCCGACCGGCTATCCGTCACCCTGGGGAACAGGAGACGCATCGTCGTGCCGGCGCCCGGCTCCGAAACCAGCTCCACCCGCCCTTCGGCCTGGCGGACGATGCCGGCGACGGTGGACAGGCCGAGCCCGGTACCCCGATCCGCCGGCTTCGTCGTGAAGAACGGCTGGAACACCTTCTCCTGTATCTCGGGCGGGATGCCCGGCCCCTCGTCGACGACCTCGATGTACGACCAGTCGCCGGCCGGCACCGGCTCGAACGCGCCCATGACCGGTTCCTCGTACCTGACGGTCCCGGTCGCCAGGAAGATGCGCCCGCCCCTACCGGTAACGTCCCTAGCGTTGGCGATCAGGTTGACGACCGCCTGCTCGACTCGGGCGCGGTCGGCGCGTACCAGGTCGTCGTCGGCGAGCGCACGGATGACGAGCGTGGCGCCCTCGCCGATGATGCGCCTGAGCATGCGCTCGTCCTCGCGGGCCAATCCGGATAGGCTGAACACGGCCGGCTTCATATCCTCTCGCCTCGAGAACAGCAGCAGCTGCCTGGCGAGCGCCGCGGCGCGCTTCGCGGCCTGGTCGATGCCGTCGAGCTCGTCGAGCGAATAGCCGGCCTCCTCGAGGTCGGTGCGGAGTAGCCTCGAATAGCCCATGACCGCGGTGAGCACGTTATTGAAGTCGTGGGCTACGCCGCCGGCGAATCGCCCGAGGGCCGACAGCTTCTGGGCGTGGAGCAGCTGGTCGGCCAGCGACTTGCGCTCGGTGACGTCGACCGCCTGGAACTGGTACGCGCCCGTGCCGTCCGACAGCCGGATCGGCGCTGCGCTGAGCAGGACCCAGGCGTCCGCGCCGTCCGCGCGGGCTATGCGCAGCTCCGTCGGACCGTAGCGATCGCCGGACCGCATGGCCGCGAGCAGGCGATCGGCGTCTCCCGGATCGGCGATGAAGTCCTGGACCCGCTCGGCGTTCGGCGACAGCGCCGCGAACGCGTTATTCGTCTCGAGTATGCGGCCGCCCTGCTCCGCCAGCATCGCCGCGGCCAGGCCCTGGGCGAACAGCCCGCGATAGCGCTCCTCGCTCATCCTGAGGCGCTTCTCCATCGATGCCCGGTACAGCCCTATCGAGATCGCCGTCCGCAGCTCGCGCTCGTCGTAGGGCTTGAGGATATAGGCGTACGGATGCGTAAGCTTAGCCCGCTCTATCGTCGGGCCGTCCGCGTAGGCGGTCAGGAGGATGACGGGGACGGCCCAGCGCTCGAGCAGGATGGCCGCCGCCTCGATGCCGTCCATATCCCCCTGTAGGTGGATGTCCATCAGGACGAGGTCGGGCTCCAGGCCTTCTACCGCATCGAGCAGGTCCTCGGCCGACGCGAACAGCGACGGCACCTCGTAGCCGTTGCGCTGGAGGAAGGCGCGTATGTCGAGGGCGACGATGCGCTCGTCCTCGCAGATGACTATGCGCGCCTTGCGGTCGCCGGTCTCGCTCATCCGCGCCTCGCGGCGCTACCCGCGCGCGGCGGGCGCGGCGCAGGCGAGGCCATATTATTCGGCGACCTTCTTGACCACGGCCAGCAGCTTATCGGCGCTGAACGGCTTGACTATCCAGCCGGTGGCGCCGGCTTCCTTGCCCTCGTTCATCTTACCGCCCTGGGACTCGGTGGTAAGCACGAGTATCGGCACGAACTTGAATTTAGGGTTCTCCCTGGCCTTGCGGATGAAGGTGATGCCGTCCATGTTCGGCATGTTGACGTCGGTGATGATGCAATCGAAGCGGACGCCCTCGTCGAGCCGCTGGAGCCCCTCGACGCCGTCGCCCGCCTCCACCGTGGCGTAGCCTTCCTGCTGCAGGATATAGGAGATGCTCTGCCGTATGGCGGCCGAATCGTCGATGATCAAGATGCTCTTAGCCATGGTCCCTCCACGGGCCGCGCGGCTCGGCGCCGGCCCATCATGTAATGTTCTAGCGATGCGGTCGGAACGCCCGCTACTTAGCCGCCCTCAGCACCTCGGGAGCGATCTTTCCGAGGGGCAGCACGACGTCGACCCCGCCGAGCTTGATGGCCTCGTTCGGCATGCCGAAGACTACGCACGACCGCTCGTCCTGGGCTATCGTCCAGGCCTTGGCGTCGTGCATCTCCTTCATGCCCCGCGAGCCGTCGTCGCCCATGCCGGTCATGATGACGCCTACCGCGTTATTGCCCGCGTACCTCGCGGCCGACCTGAACAGCACGTCGACGCTCGGCCTATGCCTGCACACCAACGGCCCTTCCTTGACCTCCACGTAGTAGCGGGCGCCGGAGCGCTTGAGTAGTGTATGCTTGTTTCCCGGAGCGATCAACACCCTTCCTCGGATCACCGTGTCGTTATCGGCGGCTTCCTTGACGCTGACGCGGCACAGCCCGTCCAGGCGCCTGGCGAAGGCGGCGGTGAAATGCTCCGGCATGTGCTGGACGATGACGACGCCGGGCGTGTCCTCCGGCAGCACCTCGAGGAATTCCCTGAGCGCCTCGGTGCCCCCGGTCGACGCGCCTACCACCACGACCTTCTCGGTCGTCTCGATGATATGCCCCGCGCCCGGCGCCGGCAGCATCACGTCGGCGGTCAGCTTCGGCGCGACGTCGCGTATCGGGGCGACCGGCGCGCGCCTGCGGTGCCTCGACGCGTAGGCCGCCTTGACGACGTCGCAGATCTCGACCTTGGATTCCTCGAGGAACTGCTTCGTGCCGAGCTTCGGTTTCTGGATGATGTCGACCGCCCCGTATTCCATCGCCTTGATGGCGTTATCCGAACCGGCCTCGGTCTTGCTCGAGCAGATGACCACCGGGATCTGGCTGGTCTCCATGATCTTGCGCAGGAAGGACAGGCCGTCCATCCTCGGCATCTCGACGTCCGACACGATGACGTCCGGGCGCTCGGTCTCCAGCCTCTTGAGCGCGAATATCGGGTCCGAGGCGACGGAAAGGACCTCTATGCCCGGATCCGAATCCAGGAGCTCCTTGAGCGTTTGCCTGACAACGGCGGAGTCGTCTACGACCATGACCTTGATGCGTTCCATCTGGCTCCCTTCGGATCAACTATATGCGCTCGTAGACGGTAGGCGCAAGTCCGCGCAGCGGAAGGTCCATGCTCGTCAGCGTCTCGGAATGTCCGAGGATCAGGTTGCCGCCGGTCCGCAGGTACCGGCACATGCGCCCGAGTATGCGCTCCTGCGTCGCCCGGTCGAAGTAGATGATCACGTTCCTGCAGAAGATCACGTCGAACTGCCCGTCGAACGGGAAGCCGTCGTCCATGAAGTTGATGCGCAGGAAGCTGACCTTGTCGCGCAGCTCGCGCTTGATGCGCACCTCGTTCTTAGCCGGGTCGCGGCTCCTGAGCAGGTATTTCTTCTTGTACGAAGGCGGCACCGGCACGACCCGGTCGGCGTCGTAGACGGCGTTCATGGCAGTCTCGAGGGCCCTCGTCGATATGTCCGAGGCGATGATGCGATAGTCGAAGCCCCTATGGGCGGCGGCGAACTCCTCGAGCACCATAGCGAGGGTATAGGGCTCCTCGCCGGTGGCGCAGCCCGCGGACCAGAACGACATGGTACAGCGTTCGGCCGAGCGTTCAAGCGCCTTGGGCAGGAGGCGCTTTGTCAGGATATCGAAATGGTCGGGCTCCCTGAAGAAGTCGGTCTTGTTGGTGGTGACGACGTCGATCATATGGATCAGCTCGGCGTCGTCCCCGGAGAAGACGCGGTCGATGTACTCGTCGTAGCTATCTATCCGCACCGCCCGCAGGCGCTTCTGGAGGCGGCTCTCGAGCATCACCCGCTTCGTATCGGGCATCTTGATGCCGAGCTCCCTCTCTATGAAGGCGGACAGGCGCTTGAACTGCCTGTCGGAGATACCTGCGGCGGCTTGACTCTCACCGAGCATTGGCAACGGCGTCCTCCACGCGAGTACTACTGGCGTTCGTCGATATCAGTGTATTGGCAACGCGCCCGGTCCGCAAGCCGGAATCGCAGAGGAAATCGGCCTATTCCCGCAGCACCTGGGCGTACAGCAGGCCCCCGATATCGTGCACGGCGTACATGACGCCGTCCCGCGAGCCGCGCCCGATGGGCGGGGCCCGGACGCCGAAATCGAAGGGCTTGGCGCCTATCCAGCGCACCAGCCCGCCCGAGTCGTCGACTATGGGCACCGGCGAGCCGCGCTCGACCACGCTCGACAGCCGCCCGCCGTCGAGCGTCGCCTCGATCAGGCCGCCGTCGCGGGCGAATACGCGATACAGGGCGCGGCCGTCCGGCAGGCTCTCGAGGCTCAGGTCGATGGCGCCGTCGCCGTCGTAGTCCCACGACTTGACGGACGGGCCGGAGAGCGTCTCGCGGTACTCGTAGAGCCCGTCGCCGTCAAGGTCGGCCTCGGCGTAGGCCGGCGTCGGTACGCCGTCGGGGCCGCGGGCCCAGACCCGGCGCGTCTCGAAGCGCCCGTCGGCGTCGGCGTCGATCCTCTCGTCGTCGGGCACGCCGTTCCGATAGACGGTCATGCCGACGCGCCTCCGCTCGTCGACCCACCACGAGCGGACGGCCCGGCCGTCGCTCAGTTCCAGGGTGACGGACGAACCGTCCGCGCCTGAGTCGATCATCGCGTACGCCGCCCGCTTGGCGGCGGTCTCGGTCGGCAACGCGTAGCCGCTCCGCGATACGGCGTACGGCGCGCCGGGGAGCCCGCCGAGGCGCCGCAGCGACAGCAGCGGCAAGGGCATCGTCGAGGGGCCGAACGAATAGGACCTCTTGCCTGCGGCGTCGGCGTACGAGACGCTCGCCGCGTAGGGCCACGGCGCGTACTCGACGACGACGGTCGTCGATCCGGAGCGCGCGGACAGCCTGGCCGGGGCGCCCGAGTCGAAGGACGCGGCCAGCTCGGGCTCGCCGTCCTGGTCGCCGTCGAGTATCCACGACGAAGGCAGCCCCGCCCTATACTCGGTGACCGATTCGGGATAGCCGTCGCGGTCGTCGTCGCGGTACGCGGCGCCGGCGTACCCGGCGAACGCGAGCCCGAACGCGACCCTGGCCTCGTCGCTCGGCAGCAGGGAATAGACGGCCTCGAGGGACGATAGCGTCGGGGCGAAAGCGCCGGACAGCAGCTCCGAGGCCGCCCTCCGTTCGTCTATCAGCCCGTAGCGCAGTGCGAGCGCCGTCGATTCGGCGTCGCGGCGCCCGGCGGCGCGGTATTCCCTGAGCATCAGCCTGGCCTGGTCCGCTGACGACGCGTACGGGGCCAGCGCGACGAGCGCGGCCGGGTCGACCGCCTTGAGCCGCTCGAGCGCGGCGAAGCCGGCGGCTACCACCGCGGCGTCCTCGGCTTCTAGGTACGGCCTCTCCTCGTAGCGCAGCCAGAAAAGGAGGGGACGAGGGTCCGCTGGATACCTTCGCAGCGACGACAGCACGGCCGAGCGGGCGCCGGCCTCGTCGCCGACGGCCAGGGCGGCCTTGGCGCCTATGTACAGCGATTCGGCGCTCGGGGGCAGTCCGGCCAGGAAGCGCAGAGCCTCGGCCGGACGCCCGGTCCTCTCGAGCGCGCCCGCGTACAGGAGCCTCGCGTCGCCCTCGGCGTACAGCCTGAAGCCTCCGGCGGACAGCGCGGTCTCGAGCAGACGGGCCGCCGGGCCGACTCCGTCGCCGCGCGACAGGCGCGCGAGGGCCGACAGGTAGCAGGCGTCAGGGTCCGCCGGCCTGTAGCTCAGGGCCTCGTCGAGCAGGGCCAGGGCCTGGTCGCTACGGCCGAGCGCCAGGGCCGCGACCGCGCCCCGGGTCAGCGAGGCGCAGATCGCCTCGTCCCTGGCGGCCGAGTCGGCGGCGGCCGGCGGCGGAAGGAGAATAGCTAGCGACGCGGCGAGCGCGAGCGCGAACGCCGCCCCGCCGCGGCCCGGCCTAGGCCTCGCCGGCCTCCGGGGACTTGAAACCGAACATGGCCTTGATGTCGTCATCGAGCAGGGTCTCCTTGCGGATCAGCTCCTCGGCCAGGCTGAGCAGCTGGTCACGGTGCTCGGTCAGGATATCGAACGCCTTCTTCTTGGCTTCCTCGAGGATATTGAGCACCGCGCGGTCTATGCGCATCGCCGTATCCTCCGAATAGTCCTTGTGCTGGGCTATCTCCTTGCCTATGAAGATCGGCTCTTCCTCCTGCCCGTACGCGACGGCGCCGAGCTCCTCGGACATGCCCCATTCGCAGGCCATCTTCCTGGCCAGGTCGGTCGCCTGCCTGAGGTCCTGGGCCGTGCCGGTCGTCGTCTCGCCGTACACTATAGTTTCGGCCGCGTAGCCGCCGTACGAGATGACAATCCTATCCCTGATCCAGCCGCGGGCGCGCGAATAGGCGTCCTGGGCCGGCAGCGAGAAGGCCACGCCGAGGGCGCGCCCCCGGGGGACGATGGTCACCTTATGGAGCGGATCGGCGTTCGGCAGGTAATAGTGGAGCAGCGCGTGGCCGGCCTCGTGGTACGCGGTCGCCTTCTTCTCGTCCTCGGAGATGACCATCGAGGTGCGGGCTATGCCCATCATGATCTTGTCGCGGGCCTCCTCGAAGTCCTGCATCTCGACCGTGCCGCGGCCCCGCCTGACGGCGAACAGCGTCGCCTCGTTGACCATGTTCGCGAGGTCGGCTCCGCTCATGCCCGGGGTGGCGCGCGATAGCCTCTGGGCGTCGACGCCCTCGGCCATCGGCACCTTGGCCATGTGTATCTTGAGGATGTCCTCGCGCTCCTGGATGTCCGGCATCGCGACGACGACCTGGCGGTCGAAGCGGCCGGGCCTGAGCAGGGCCGGGTCGAGGACGTCGGGGCGGTTCGTCGCCGCGAGGATGATCACGCCGTCCTTCGTATCGAAGCCGTCCATCTCGACGAGCATCTGGTTGAGCGTCTGCTCTCGCTCGTCGTGCCCGCCGCCGTAGCCGGCGCCGCGGGTCCGACCGACGGCGTCGAGCTCGTCGATGAACAGGATGCACGGCGCGCTCTTGCGGCCCTGGTCGAACAGGTCGCGTACGCGGCTGGCGCCGACGCCGACGAACATCTCGACGAAGTCGGATCCGGACATATGGAAGAACGGCACGTCGGCCTCGCCGGCCACCGCCTTGGCCAATAGAGTCTTGCCGGTGCCGGGCATGCCGACGAGCAGCACGCCCTTGGGAATGCGCGCGCCCATCTTGACGAATTTTTGCGGGTTCTTCAGGTAGTCGACGACCTCGAGGAGCTCGTACTTGGCCTCCTTCTGGCCGGCCACGTCTGCGAAGGTGATCTTCCGGTCGCTCTCCTGGTATCGCTTGGCCCGGCTCTTCCCGAAGCTGAAGGCCTTGTTATTGCCCTGGGACTGCCTGAATACCATCCAGATCAGGAAGAAGCCGAAGAACCACGGGAAGAGCTCGGCGAGGACGCTGAGCGGCCCCATCTGAGCGGACGAGCCCTCTACCCTGACCTCGCGCGCCTTGAGCTCGTCGAGGAGGCCGGCGTCGACGTAGGGGATGACGCTCGAGAAATCCTGGGACGCGCCGTCCTTGCCGCGCAGCGTACCCTCGATCAGGCGCTGGTCGACGATGCGGACCGAATCGACGTTGCCCTCATCGAGGTGCGTCAGGAACGTGGAGTACGGGATGCTCGGCGAGCTCTTGCCGCCGTCGAACATGAACAGGCCGACCGAGGCCGCGAGCAAGGCTATGAATATGATCAGGGAGACGCGCGCGTTGCGCGGAGGCCTCGCCTCCGGCTTGTTAGGCGGCCTCGGCGTATTCTTATCGTCGAACTGCATCGATGTTCATGACTCCTTTCAGTTCCAGTACCAGGTAGCCGCCGACCGGCTCGCCGGACAGCGCGTCGTTCAGCCTATAGACGTCGCGCAGGCCGGCGCACGAGGCGAGGACGGCGACGACGCCGGAGGCGTCCTCGACGATCGGCACCGCGTCGCGCGACGCGCCGCCCAGGCCGAGCTCGGATAGGATCGCGTCGACCCTCTTGGCGCCTCCGCGCGCGGCCAGGCGGTCGCCCGGCCGCCTGGAGCGGACGCATAGCGGCCACGAGAAGGCGTCGGCGCGCAATCCCGGCCCGCGACCGGTCGAGTATATCGTACACTCGCCGGCTTTGCCTATTCGAAACGATCCCGGACC
>ERZ795053.3899-NODE-3899-length-16579-cov-6.030501_pt1 | contig 16579 bp, 13 predicted proteins | sample MGYA00375137_ERZ795053 | MGnify/ENA primary metagenome ERZ795053 (study PRJEB30182, sample SAMN05720284) | activated sludge metagenome | isolation source: Anaerobic digester | place: Hong Kong | collected 2014-12-17 ...
AAAAAACAGTTTGCCGAAAAGACAACTCACGAATATGTTCAAAGCAATATAAATTACAACACAAAATCGCAAAGTTCGCCGATACTAAGGGCAACGCCTTTGTTCTTGAAATATATGGTGCTAAAAGCCGTTTATCACAATCTTGGCTATCGTCAGAACTCGGCGAGTTTATCCAACGTCGGCGTTATGTCAGCTCCGAAAGAATTTGCCGAACATATAGTACGATACGAATTCAGTTTTGGCAGGACTTTTTGCGAACCCATCGGTATTACGGTAGGCAGCTTTAACGGGCTGACGACTATTATTTGTAATTCCGTAATCGAAGACACGCAGTTTGAAAGACATTTGGTAAAATGTCTTGTAGACAACGGATTGAACGTCGTTATCGAATCAAACGAAGGAGAAGCAAAAAATGAAACGCTGTAATATTTGCCAATGCAACACGCACGAAAAACATACGCATTGCCCTATCTGCGGCAGCTATCTCGACGATAATCCCGTTCCGTTCCCAAAATACGAAACCGAGATAGAACCGAACGTTAAAAATCCCGAAGTTCATATCAATGAAAAACCCGATTTTTTGAAAGAAAAATCCAACTATATATTGCTGTTTTTGGCGGTGGTATGCGTCGCGTTAAATATACTTCTCACCCCCGGAACTTACTGGTCGGCATACGTTTGCATCGGCGCGGTGTTTACCGTGCTTTGCGTAATGCTGCCTATATCAAATAAAAGTAAAGTTTATATGCAAATTATCCTTGACTTGCCCGTGATTACTATTTTGGCTATCGCAATGGAGTTAATTATTAAACGCGGAAACGGCGCTGCGATATCGATGATGTATATTTTACCGTCGCTTTTTGCGGGAGCGATACTGCTTATTGACGCTATGATAATTGCGACGGCAAAAAAACGCACGACGGGATATTTTTCCACTCTGCTTTACGCTACTGTCTACGCCATTGCGCCGCAAATACTCATTTGGGCTTGGTTTTACAATCTTGGTTATAACAGCATAGTCGCTTTTTCCGCATTCTTTTTCTCTTTGATAAATCTCGGTATCGTTTCGATATGCTCGCATAAACGTATCAGAGAAGAATACGACAAAAAAATGAATATGTAACAATTTTGCAAAATGTAAGGTCGAAAATAAAAAAAGTAAAATCTCCCGAAATAATCGGGAGATTTATTTTCATTATAAGGTTTTTGCGGCTGTAAAAAAATAATTATCCTAAGAATGTTTGATTTTATTATTTATCATCCGCCGTGTTTTTATTTAAATTAATGAAAAATTAAATAAGTACATTTAGTTCGTGACGCCTAGTGAAATAAGTAAAGCGTTATTTACCCTTTCCATTACGTCGTCGGGCAAAACGCCGATTTTTTCTTTTAATCTGCTTTTGTCTATCGTGCGTATTTGTTCCAAAAGCACTATACTGTCTTTCGGCAGGCAATATTTTTCCGCGGGCAGCTCGATATGCGTCGGAAGTTTTGCTTTACTGAGCTTTGACGTCGTTGCCGCGGCAATAATCGTCGGGCTGAATTTATTGCCGACGTCGTTTTGCAAAACAAGCACAGGTCTAAGTCCCCCTTGCTCACTTCCAACAACGGGACTAAGATCGGCGTAATATAGTTCTCCGCGTCTTATCGTCATAGCGACTCCTTGAAAAATCTACTATTTGGTACATACTGTATTCTATTCCGATAAAAGCGTGGGTTGTGTATGTAACCATACGCCAATTATTCCCAAAAAAAACGCTGCTTATTCTTTGATAAAAATTTTTTTCTTAAAAATGAAAAAATACGATTCTAATTATGAATCGTATTTTGAAAAAATTTCATTTTATATATTATTTTATTTAGGTTGTTTTTCACCAAAATTAAACGGAAAAATATAAACGTCAGTTCCCGTTAAAAAATCAGGCTCATTTTGTTCGTTTATGTAGGCGCGATGCCAAACGATTACTTTGTAAAAAAAGGCGGAATAAACGACAGTGCCTCCGTCCTTTTGAACCGTTCTAAACGGAATCAGACATAAAATCAGCAAAAATACAATGACGAGTATTACTATTCCGACTTTTTTCATAAAATACCTCTTTTTTTATATTTTATGTTTAATAAGCGAATTATCATAAAATTAAAAAATGCTTTTTGTCTAAAAAAGTAAATTAATCATTCGCAAAGTTTTTTATAATTTCGTTTACAATATCGTAATCGTATCCGCGCGAAAGTAAATAGCGTTGAAGTTTTATCAGATTTTGTGTCGAATTGTCTTTGTTGCGCATATATTTTTCGGCTAATATATTGGCGTTTTCGCTCAGTTTATCATTGGGCAATGCGTCAACGGTTTTTTCTATCAGGTCTTTGTTTATACCTTTTTGGGTAAGCTCGACGGCAAGTCTGCGTTTTCCTTTCGTTTGCAAATTCGAGTTTATGTATAGCTCCGCGTAAAGGCTATCGTCTATGTAACGGTATTCACGAAGCTTGCCTATGACGTTTTCGATGACCTTTGAATCAAAACTTTTGCCTTTTAGCCAGTCACGGATTTGCTTGACGGTTTTCATCGAGCGTGAGATATAATCGCAAGCCTTATTGAAAGCTATCTCGCTTTCGCTTGTTAAAAAAATCTCGTCAAGCCGCTCTTCGGTAAGCTCGTCTCCTACAATAAGCCTAGCCCTTACCACACTTTCCGCAGTCAGTCCGCAGCGAAATTCGTCGTCCAAAAATAAATTTGCTTTATCTTTGTTGCGTTTTTGTATTTCGATTTTTGTGATTTTTGGCATTAAATAAAGTTAATCCAGTTTTACGACATAACCTTGTTTGCCGTTGGGTATGCAGCAAGTCAGCTCCATATCTTCAAGCTTTAAGGTGTTGTCGCCGATATATTTTTCGTCCGCGTGTACCGCAACGACGTCAGCCATATACATTCTATGAGTGCCGAGATCCATCGTTTCAAAAACCTTGCATTCAAGGTTTACGGGACATTCTTCTATCAAGGGGCAAGCCACTTTGTCGGCTTTTACTTTCGTTAATCCCGTTTCTTTAAATTTGTCGTAATCCCGTCCAGAATGACTGCCGCAATATCTTGCCGCTTTGATAAGATTTTTTGGAACCAGATTTATGGTAAATTCTTTTGTTTCGTTCAAAATGCCGTAACTGTATCTTGACGGCTGTACGCTTATATATACGCGGGGCGGAACAGAGCAAATGATACCCGTCCAGCCTATCGTTATTATATTGCTTTTTTCCATATCGCCGGTCGTCACCAAAATATTTGGAACGGGTGATATTAAAGGATTGAGCGATAGCTTTCTTTTCATTTTTTCTCCTAAAGCTTAGTTAAAGCTTGATTTTTAATTTAATTTTTTTCGGGCGATTTTTCTAATAAAAACGATTTAATTAAGGGAAAATATAATGTTAATATTCGCCCAAAAACTCGTCTTCAAAAGTAATTTCCGCCCGACCTTGAGTAAAATCAATAATTTTATCGGCAACCGTTTTTGCTTCCGCGCTTTTCGCGTTTACCGTTAACATTACGTTTTCGCCGTAAGTAATTGAAACGACTTTCGCGTTTTGTTCGATTTCGGCTTTCGTTTGCTTTAACATATTGTAAGGCAAAATAACTTTAAACGGAGTAATCAAACTGATTTGGATTTTTTCCGCTTGCGCCAAAGCCGCCGCAGCGCAGCCGCCGTACGCGCGTATAAGACCGCCCGCGCCAAGCTTTATTCCGCCGAAGTATCTCGTCACCACAACGCAAACTCGGTCGAGATTTTGTTTTTTTATCGTTTCGTATATGGGCAGCCCCGCCGTGCCGCCGGGTTCGCCGTTGTCGGAAAATTTCGCCGTGTCGCCAACCATATAAGCGTAACAGTTATGCGTGGCGTCGTAATAATTTTTGCTGATTTTTTGTATAAATTCCGCCGCTTCTTCCGCCGTCTCAACTCTACTAATATTCACGATAAACTTGCTTTTGTTTATCGTTTCAGAGTATTCTTCGATATTTTTAACGGTCGTGTATTCTTTCATTTATTTAACGATTATGCGGACGTGCGTTTTTTTGCCTTTGTGCAAAATAAAATCGTTAAGTCCGTCGGGGATAAGTTCGTCAAATTTTTCAATTTTGCGGTCGTCAACGGAAACTCCGCCGCCTTCGATAAGCCTTCTCGCTTCGCCGCGTGACGCCGCAATACCGCTCGCTACCAAGACGTCAATTACGCTGGAAACGCCCGAAACTTCTTTTACAGGCATTTGATTAACGTCGCCCGAAAAAGCCGCCTCAACCTGCGCCTGGACTTCGTCGGCAATCGCTTTGCCGTGAATAAGCGTGGTGATTTCGTACGCCAAGCGGATTTTGGCTTTATTCATACGCTCGTCCTGATATTTTGTCAGTTCTTCTATTTCTTCTAACGGCAAAAACGTAAGCAGTTTGAAACATTTGTTTACGGACTCGTCCTCGATGTTGCGCCAGTATTGATAAAAATCGTACGGCGTTGTTTTTGTCGCATCCAGCCAAAGCGCGCCTTTTTGCGTTTTGCCCATTTTTAAGCCGTCGGAAGTCGTCAGCAAAGGAAACGTCATAGCGAAACTTGGCTTTTGTTCTTTGCGTCTTATCAAATCCGCGCCCGCCAAAATATTACTCCATTGGTCGTCGCCGCCGAATTCCAAATCGCAGCCGTATTTGCGGAATAACACTAAAAAGTCGTACGCTTGCATCAGCATATAGTTAAATTCCAAAAAGCTGAGTCCTTTTTCCAAACGCTGTTTAAAACATTCCGCCGTCAGCATTTTGTTGACGGAAAAAGTAGAACCGATTTCACGCAAAAAATCTACGTAATTGAGATTTAACAGCCAATCGGCGTTATTTACGATAATCGCTTTGCCTTCGGAAAAATCCAAAAATCGAGCCATTTGTTTTTTGAAACACTCGATATTGTGGTCAATGGTTTCTTTCGTCATCATCGAGCGCATATCGCTTCTGCCTGACGGATCGCCCACCATAGCGGTGCCGCCGCCGATAAGGACTATCGGACGGTGTCCCGCTTTTTGCATGTGCGCCATTGCCATTAGCGGAATATAGTGACCAATATGCAAACTGTCCGCAGTCGGGTCAAAGCCTACGTAAAACGTACAGCTTTTTTCACCGAGCATTTTTATAAGCTCTTCTTCATAAACGGTCTGTTTTACAAACCCTCTTTCTCTTAAAACTTCAATAATATTGTTTGCCATTTTGTTACACCCTCCGCGTTAATATTCTACTGCTCTATTCTGTCAAACAGTTTTTGGCTGTTTTTCATTGTTATTTCGTAAGATATTATCATATAAACCAAACTTATGGCAAGCAAAATTCCCCACATTACGGGTTCTGCCCAAGCCGAAAGCGTGCCTGTCGTAAAGAGCGGATACATGAAAATTCCGCCTATTGCCACAACAACGAGCATCATCACAAAACCTATCAATAAAGACATAAGCGATGACGGATTGTTTTTCGCGCCTTCGTTAAAGGTGTTCCAATTCAATCTCGGTCTTGCTAAGTCCACCAATACTTGTACGCAAGTCGTGCCTAAATTCAAAAACGTATAAACGCCTACCATTGCTAAAAAGTAATACCATTCCGCTTTTGTCATAACGGCAACTACGATTGACGTGATGATTAAAGTTATTTCGCTGAAAATCGCCGCAAGATAAATTTTCGCTTTCAAAATATTTTTAAAGTCTATCGGCAAAGTTTTCAATACATAAAAATTGCGGTTTTCACGGGTAAACGCCGACGTTGCGGCTGTATTGGTTGACATACCCATAAACAGAGTGAACGCCATTGCTCCGATTATGATAACGGGTTTTAAAAACGCCGTATCAACGCCGCCTAGATTATCTCCGCTGAACTGGAACAGCATAAAGACGACAATTATCGGAACGATAATAAGCTGGAACAAAGTAAACGTTCCCATATTCGGGTCTCTAAAAAGTCTTTTCGCGTCTGTCTTGATAAGCGAGCCCACAATTCCCACACGTTTTTCGCTTGACCTGACAACCATTTTCTTTTTCGGGTTTTCAAGCTGTTTCATAATGGTGGAGCGGTAAACGAGCGATGAAATCGTAACGGCAATACCCATTAAAGCCGCGTACATCAAAATCGCGTAAAGGAAATTTAATATATATTCGCCGAATGAAGCGGGGTTAAGCGTCTTAGCCAACAAATAGTTCGGCAAAATCGCTCTTGCTCCGTCTGATATCGATACGATTAAGTTAGCTAGCATTTGTCCCGGCAAGGACTCTTCCGCTACGCTTCCCGTGTACTTGTAAATAAAATAATAGTACAGTCCGAATAAAATTCCCATAAGTAGAACATATACAACGGACGTAATAATGCCTTTGTTTTTGAAGTATCCAATAATCCACATTAGCGGAATCGCTATAATGGCTCCCAAAAGCAAAGGAAGCATCGGCGCGATTATAATAACCAGCAAAAGCTGAATGTAAACAAAAAACGGAGCGTTAACCGCGATTGCGTACGGAATGAGCAGCAAAAGAGAAGTTAATGCGCCTGTTATTAGTTCGTCAATATAAACGTATACGAGTTTTGCCGTGTAAATAGAAGACGTTTTTACGGGCAGAGGAAGCAAAAACTCGGTGTCTTTTGAAAAATATATGGTATTGAGCATGCTTATTATTCCCGTAAACAGAACGACCGCTTGCAGGGCGGTAATAAGATAAGTGTAACCTTCCGTCACCACGTCTGCCGCTTTCATAATTAGTCCTGTATTATAAACGGAGTACGCAACAAGCGCAATCATAGGAAGGCATGCCACTCCTACAACGATAAAAGCGAGTAAAACGCGGTTTTTCTTACCGTTTGCGGTATATTTTTGAAAACGGAATTTTTGCCGTAAGAGCGTTTTTAAAATAATAGAGAAATCTCTCATAACTACCCCCTTTTACAGTTTTGAGCCGTATACGGATTCGATATTATCTTCGTTAGTAATATCTAAGAATATTTTTTCCAGCGATACGGTCTTGTCTTTTTTGAGATTAGCCAAAGTATCGACAGCGATGAGTTTGCCGTGATTGATAATAGCTACTCTGTCGCAAACCTTTTCCACTACGTCGATTACGTGACTGCTGAAAAAAACGGTGTTTCCGTTGTCGGCGTGTTCGCGCATAAGTTTTTTTAATTCATAAGCGGATTCGGGATCGAGACCTGTAAGCGGTTCGTCAAGTATCCATAATTTCGGTTCGTGAACAAGCGCGCCGATAACCAGGATTTTTTGTTTCATACCGTGAGAGTATGATTTTATCTGCTCGTTGGCGTTTTCTTCAAGATGGAAAAGTCTGAGATATTTTGTTTTGCGTTCATCCAAAGTTTTTTGGGGAACGTCGTACATTTCGCCCATAAAATTGAGATATTCGTTGCCCGTAAGTTTGTCGTAAGTATTATGCTCGTCGGGAACGTAGCCTATCGTCATTTTTGCTTTAATTGGGTCTCTTTTTAAATTTATACCGTTTATTTCAATATTACCGCTGTCGGAATTGAGTATGCCGGTAATCATTTTAATCGTTGTGGATTTTCCCGCTCCGTTAGGTCCTAAAAATCCGAATATTTCACCGTCTTTTACTTCCAAATTTAGTCCGTCGACCGCTTTAACAGGGGATTTTGCATAAGATTTGCTAACGTTTTCTATTTTTAGCATAAAAAAATTCTCCTTTATTTGTCGTTTTTATTGGGAATATAAATTTTAACGTCTTTAAGTTCGTCGGGCAGATATTGCTGTTCAACATAGCCGCCGTAGTCGTGCGGGTATTTGTAATCGTTCCCCGCTCTGTTTGCCGTTTCTCTGGGTAAATTGGAGTCCATTAAATGAAACGGTACTCTTGCCTTTGGATTGTTTCGGGCTAGCTCCGACGCTTTGCCCAAGGCAACTACTGTGGAATTAGATTTTTTCGCGAGGCTTATATAAAGGATAGCTTCCGCGAGCGGTATTCTACCTTCGGGTAAGCCTATGTTTTGAAACGCTTTCATCGCGCTGACGGCGATATTTAACGCATTGGGGTCGGCAAGTCCTACGTCTTCGGCGGCGTGTATCACTATGCGGCGAGCCAAAAGCATCGGGTCGCAACCCGCGTCGACAAGCCGTGAAAACCAAAATAAAGCCGCGTCGGGGTCGCTGCCGCGCATACTTTTAATGAAAGCGGAAATCATATCGTAATAGTTTTGCGAATCTATGGACATCGCTTTTTTTTGACACGAATCCGCCGCTATTTCTTTTGTGATTATTATTTTTCCGTTCTCGTTCGGCGGGGTGGAATTTACCGCAAGTTCCAGAGCGTTGTAAGCGTTCCGTAGGTCTCCCGCGCTTATCGACACTATCTGGTCAAGCCCTTCTTCGGTCAATTCTATGTCTACGCCCTTAAAACCTTTTGGGCTTACTAACGCCTTTAAAACCCCTTCTTTGACGTCGTCATTATTAAGCGAATGAAACTCAAAAACACGGCAACGGCTCACGATAGCGGGAGTCATTGACGCGTACGGATTTTCGGTCGTCGAGCCGATAAAAATAATATACCCTCTTTCTATCGCTTGCAAAACGCAGTCCGATTGAGCCTTGCTCCAGCGGTGACATTCGTCCAAAAGCAAATACGTCCGTTTTCCAGATACTTCATAACGGGAAACGGATTCTTCTATTATTCTTTTTGCGTCCTTAACACCCGAGAGTACGGCGTTGAGTTTTTCAAAATGACAGTCGGTGCTGTTTGCCAAAATATTGGCGAGCGTGGTTTTGCCGCAGCCCGGCGGTCCCCAAAAAATACAACTGCCCACGCCATTCGACAATATAGCTCTGTGTAAAAGCGAGCCAGCGGATACAATGTGTTTTTGTCCGATAAATTCGCTCAATACGACAGGGCGCATACGCTCCGCCAAAGGAGCCATTTTTGCTTTGTCAAAAAAAGTGTTCATTACGGCTATTTTACCACGAAGATACCGAAAGCGCAACAAATTATAATTATCGAAAAAAGCCTATGAATAATATAAAAAAGTCCGAGAATGGAGTTTTTTTGTTGACAGTTTTATTAGTTATTTTTTTAATTTTAAATAATAAATTTTGAGCAGTTTAGTAGTTTAATTTTAATGCGACTGCGGTAAAAGTCAATATTTATGCTTGCACGGTTACTTGAATATAATCATCGGGCAGACTGTCGATTTTGATATCTCCCGAATAACCGATATTGCCGATATACGCTTTTTTTGGATAACCCTGCACGTAATTTGCGAAAATCTTTTTTCCGTTAAGATTAACTGTTATCGACGCCAGTTTACCCGACGCAGGGTAAAACCCAACGCAGTTATTTTGAATTTTCACGCCGTATATTTTTTCCAATACATATAGGTAAGAAAAACAAGGCGGAAGTTTTGCCTTCTGAGATAAATCAAAGATTTTTTTAGCTGTGTCGGCGCAAAACCAATCGGAAAAAAAACGACTGCCCGACAAAACGGATTTTAACGCGGTTACGTTTTGAACCGTGAAAAGTCTGTCGCCCAAAATGTCGTGCGCTTTTTCATTTAAATATAATAGAGTTACCGCTTCCGTAATATTTTGCGGCGGCAGCGTCAAGACTTTTCTTATATGCGCGTTAATTTCTCTATCACGCAAAAAACGCGTGTCCGCGCTCACGGCCGTAAAATTCAATATGCACGCAGTCAAAAGCAACGGCTCATACGCGACGCGGGGATTGCCGTTTTCAAAATACGGATAACAAAATCCGCGTAAAAAACCGCCGTCGACAAGCTGATCGATATATTTTTCCGCAAAACCAACGTCGTAATGACTCAAACACAGACATACCAACGGGTGCGGAGAAACGCAAAAATCGCGAATTTTGGGCAATATGCAGCTCATTTCATCGTTAAATTTTATCGCCGTTTCGTTGTCGCAAAAAATCGGCGTTTCAACGGTTTCACGCTCGACGGGAATGAGTTTGTCAAGCTCCAAAACCAAGTTTATTCGCGTGGAGTTTTCAGGCACGGTTATTTTCAAATTTTCAACGTTATCCATAGCTAACTAAGTATTGCCGACAAAAACGCTTTTATTTCGACTTATTATTTTTTTGCGTAGAAACTGCCAATAAAAAGTAACGACTAAAAATAAGTATAAGTTTCAAAAGAGAAAGATAAGGAAATTTAAAGTCTATTTAACTCACCACAAGAAACTAACGACAGTTTAATTGCTCATCATGTATCAAACGAAATTTGTCTAGACAATTTACACTCAATATTAAAAAATAGAGAAATAAAAAACACTGACCAGTTTGGTCAGTGTCTAACGTTTTCAGTTATTTCTAATTTTTAAAAAAATTTTAAATTAAAAATAAATATCTTACAAGGTTGAAAGAAATTTTTTGATAACAGCTAAGATTTTTTTAAGTCAAAAAAATATATCTCATTTTGTACAAGTTATGACGAATAAAATAATGGAAAACGGAGATTTTTATGGGTTTTTTCGAGCTTTTACACAAACTGTTATTTTTTTGCGGCTATTTTTCCTCTACAGTAAGCTACCCAAAACCGCTTCCGCCTGAACAGGAGCGAAAATATCTTGAGCTTGCCGCAAAGGGCGACAAAGAGGCGCGTGAAAAACTTATTACGCATAACCTGCGGCTTGTGGCGCACATAGCGAAAAAATACGCCGTCGGCAACGATATTGACGACCTTATTTCCGTGGGTGGTATCGGGCTTATTAAAGGTATTGAGAGTTACAATATCGAAAAGGGCACGGCATTGGCGACATATCTCGCAAGATGTATTGAAAACGAAATTTTGATGATGCTGAGAAGCAACAAACGCTACCGTAACACAGTTTATCTTAATGAACAGCTCGGCGTCGACAACGACGGTAACGAATACACGCTGCTTGAAATTTTGTCAACCAGCGAGGAAAGCGTTTTTCAACAAGCGGAAACAAATATAATGCGTCAAAATCTTTTCCGTATAATGGACGAAACGCTTTCGCCGCGTGAGAAAAAAATAATTGAAATGCGATACGGTCTATCGGGTAATCCGCTAACGCAACTGGAAACCGCAAAGCGAATGGGTATATCGCGCAGTTACATAAGCCGCATAGAAACGAAAGCCCTCAGTAAACTACGCGCAAAACTAAACTCGTACAAAGAGTTTTAATAAAGTATAAAACAATTTGTCAACCAGACTTATTTGATATTTGTTTTCAAACATATAAGAATTAAAAAATAATCGCGTTATATTTTAACGCGATTATTGTTTTTTATTTAATTAAAATTTTCGGTTGCAAGCAAGTTGAATTAAAATTATTATTCCCCTGTATAACCCCACACTACAGGTCTATTGTCGGGGTTCCAATTTAACCAAGCAATAGGTTTTCTTTCCGCTTCACAATAAATTGTGATATTTTCACAACCGTAAAAAACATATTCGCCCATATACAATACGGTATCGGGAATAATTATATTTGTCAATTTTATACAATCTATAAATGCGCAATTATAAATATTTATTACGTTATCGGGAATAATTATATCTGTCAAATTTATACAATTCATAAATGCATAATCAAAAATATCTGTAACGCTATTGGAAATTAACACAGTTGTCAAATTTTCAGCGTCACAAAAAGCACATTTTCGAATATTTATAACTTTATCATTAACTGTGTAACTTGTTGCCGTTTTTCCGCTAGCATATTTCACTAAATCGGTGCAATCCTTGTTATACAAGTCTCCGTCTATAGATGCAAAATTAGGATTATTGATATCTACATTTATCTCCAATAAACTTGTGCAACCAGTAAAAGCAGCAGCTTCTATATTTAATACGCTGTCGGGAATGTTGATATATACCAAACTTTTACAATCGTCAAAAGCGTAGATTTCTATATTTGTCACACTACTCGAAAATTCAATATCTGCCAAACTAGTACAGTTCATGAATATACCTTTTTTAAGTGTTGTGATTCCGCTGCCTAATGTTACACTTGATAAATTTATACAATCACTAAAACCATATTCACCAATAGATGTCACATTATTTGATATAGTAATATTAATTAAACCAGTGCAATAACTAAAAGCTCTGTCACCTATAACCGTTACTGTGTCGGGAATGGTAATGTTTGAAAGACTGTGGCAACCTCTAAACAGATTATTACTGATACTAGTTAATGTATTGGGAAGAGTAATATTTGTTAAATTAACACAATAATTAAAAGCTGATGCGCCTAAGCTTGTTACGGTGTCGGGGATTATTATTTCAACTAAAGCAGAGCAACTACTAAAAGCTCCTTCACCTATATTCGTTATACTATCGGGTATTAAAATACTTGCAAGACTCGTACAACACAGAAAAACATGGTCACTAAGACTTGTTAGTGAATTAGAAAGCGTAACATTTGTTAAACTAGTACACCATTGAAAGGCTGCATCATCCATGTAAAGTACTGAGTTGGGAATTATTATATTGGTTAAATTAGAGCAATTCGAAAAAGCGGAATTTCCAATACGTATAATATTATCAGGTATTACAATGCTTACAAGACTATCACAATTATTAAATGCGCTAGTGGAGATACTTTTCAAGCCGCTACCGATTGTTATATCTGATAGCGACCAGCAACTTTCAAATGCAGACATACCGATAGAGTTGATGTTATCAGATATTGTAAAAGCAGTAAATGCGCAATTCCTAAATGCGTAACTACATATTTCTGTAACGGTTTCAGGAATGTTTATATTTACTAAAGATCTACAACCATCAAACATACCGTTACTTATTGATTTCAAATTGCATTCAATTACGACATCCGTCAAGTTGGAGCAGTCTGAAAAAACAGTATTTCCCAAACTCATGACATTTTCAGGAATAGTTATCTTTTCCAAAGATGTGCAAGAAGAAAACGCACGGTATCCTATAGTCAAAATTCCCTTGCTAATTATAAAGTTATTAAGCTTAGTGCAATCATAAAACGCAAATTCTCCTAACCTAGTCACGCCGTCAGGTATAGTTATAGACGCCAAACTAGTACACTGTGAGAATACCCCGTCACTTATTTCAGTTATTCCACTACCTATTGTCACATTTTCAAGTTTTGTGCACCCCGCAAAAACATAATCCCCAATAGTAATTACGTTATCGGGTATAATTATATCCGTTAATATACAATTTTGGAAAGCATTACTTCCTATATACTTTAGAGAATTTCCTATAGTTATTTCGGCTAAGGAAGTGCAGTTTAAAAATGCGCGATTCCCCAAACTAATCAAACTGTCTGGTATAATAATGCTTGTCAAGCTTCCGCAATTATTAAACGATTGGTATCCTATACTTGTTATCGAATTACCCATTGTAGCTTCGGTCAAGTTTGTACAGTTGGAAAAGACATTATCGCCCAAACTCTTCACTTTGTCGGGTATGGTTACCTTTGCCAAACTCACACAATTTTCAAAAGCTCTTTCGTTAATACTTTCTACCAAATTACCTATCGCTACATTGGTTAAACCTATGCAATCCGCAAAACAACCTTCCGCAATTGAAGTAACGGCGTCTCCTATAATGACGGTCGCTAATAACGGACAATTACTAAAAGCGCCATTCCCCGTCGCGCCATTTATAGTCGCGGTTGTCAAGTTCAAACAATTGTAAAATGCACTCTCACCCAAACTAGTAATATTCTGCGGTATCGTTATTTCTATTAAATTATTACAACGGGCAAAAGCATAATCGCCTATAGAGGTAACGCCGCCACCCAAAGATAAGGTAGTCAATCCCTTGCAAGAATAAAACGCATAGTTGCCTATTGTTATTACGCTGTCAGGAATAGTTAAACTTGTTAAATTTTCACAATTTTTAAATGCATCTGCGCCTATAACGGCAACTGAATTTCCAAAGGTAATGCTCTGTAAACTTTTGCAATCGTAAAATGTGCTTTGATTGATATTTTCCAAACCGTTTCCGATAACCGCATTTGTCATAGCGGTGCAATTATAAAATGCAAAATCACCTATATTTGTAACAGAATCTGGTATCTCTATGCTCAATAATTTTGTACAGTTTCTAAATGCGCGCTCGCCTATTGTAGTTATTCCTTCACCAAGCGTTACGCTTTCCAGTAAGGTACAAGAACTAAACGCAGACATTTCGATATTTGTAACGTTACCAGGAATTACTACATTCACTAAGCTATCGCAGTTAAAGAATGCGGATGCACCTATAATATTTAATCCGCTTCCTATTGATATCTGGCTTAAATTTGAACATTTATTAAAGGCTGACATTTGTATTTCGATTACCGAATCAGATATGACAACGTTAGTTAGAGTTTGACAAGTCGAAAAGGCGTATTGCGCTATAGCTATAACTGTAGAAGGTATTGTGAAGCTCGTCGATTCCTTACCTAAAGCATATTGCACTAAATATTTTGAGTCTATTGTGTAAATATCTCCGTCAATAGATTTGTAAACTGTGTTACTTTCTGATACCGTTAGATTTGTCAAACTATCGCAATATTTAAATATTTGACCGCCTATACTTGAAACGCCGCTACCTATTGAAACGCTAGCTAAATTTACACAACCTCCGAACGCATCCCAGCCTAAACATATTACGCTGTCGGGAATAATAACGCTAGTTATATTTACGCAACCGTAAAAGGCCTCATTATTAACGATTCTCGTATTATTTTGTAAAACAAGACTATCTGCGGTATTGTCCACCATTCCAATGGCAATAAGATACGGATTAACCGCATTGCCCAAATATTTGACGTTATCAATAATATTGTAATTTATGTTATTACTATCACTAAACGCATCAAAATCTATATTTAATATATAATCTCCTATTGAAATGTCAGTTAAAGAATGACAATCAGAAAAAGCGCTATTCCCAATACTTGTAATACTATCTGGGATAGCTACGCTAACAATATCAGAGCCCCAAAAGGCGTAGTCGCCGATACTAGTAACAGCAATATTGTTGTGTTCGGACGGAATAACAACATCGGTTTCATCGCCTATGTAACTTTCAATTTCATAAGTGCCATTTTCCAATAAAACATAATTAAAACCGTCCGAGTTTTCAAAATCTCCGTAAATAGTCATATTTGACATAACTTGAAGAGGAAAAACACACGGCTTAGTAAGCTCTTCGTCGGTATACCAACCCAAAAAATTCTTTCCCGCAACGTTAGGCAACGGTTCTGTGTATATATATGAGCCGTCCAGTATATATTGTACAAAAACCTGTGTTCCGTCGTTTTGAACAAAAGTAACAGCATAGGTGTTAACTGCAGGCACTCCGCCGCCGGTGTTTATTCCACCTCCAATACTTGAAAATCTAGCATAAAGCGTTATGGATTCAGTAATTGGTTTACTAAAATCATACGCTTGAGTACTGTTTGTACTTGGATACCACCCAAGAAAGGTAAAACCTTCTCTACTAATTGGCATTGGATTAATAACGCTTCCGTTATAGAATCTTGCAACTGCTAATATAAATCCGTCACTTATATATGTAATAGTATATATAACAGCAGGATTTGGCTCAAACTTTGCGTAAAGTTTTATACTGTCTGTTAATCTGGCAGCAAAATTAAATTTTTTAGTAAGCTCTTGGTCGGTATACCAGGCTTCAAAAAAATATCCGTCTTTATAAGGATTATTTTGGGGAAATACAAAAGTATCGCCTTCAAGAGCCTCCATTTGTAAATATAATGTGCTGTCAATATAAAAAGATATTGTCAATTTTTTTAAGAATTTTGCGTACAATACGCAATCATTACTAACCGGACTATTAAAAGCGAATGTTTTCTGACAACTCGAATCTGTATACCAACCCGCAAATTTATAGCCGTATTTTTCGGGATCGCTTGGTCTGTTTACGTATGAGCCGTGATTAACGTTGCTTTCAGACAAAACAGTTCCATCGTCAAGTAAAAACTTAACTGTCCATATTTTTTCCGATAACGGCGTCCATTTTGCGTAAAGAGTAATATCTTTATTTATAGGCGTATTAAAATCAAATTCTACTTTATAACTAAGGTCAACAAACCACCCATCAAAGAAGTAATCCTTTTTCAGCGGGTTAACGGGTTTTTTGACCGTTTTACCTGTCTCTACTTGCTGTGTGGCAACGTTTACGCCGCCGACCGTATCAAAAACTACAGAAAACTTCTCAACTTCTTTATTATTGTTAAGGTATGTATTGATAAGCTCGCAGCCTTGAAAAATAAATGTTGTAAAAAGTAAAATTATTACCAAGCAAATCGCAGTAAATTTTCTCATTTTTCCACCTGATTATATATTGTATGTTAAAAATTATACATAAAATACAATGCCGTGTCAATATGAAATTTTTATTTTTAGGCTAATTATTAATAAAAAAAAGTAAAATTTGGTTCTGCGCAACTAAGATAAATTAACACAACACAAATAATGATAAATGTTTTAAAATAAGAAAAGGCGGAGGTGTTGAGTTTACAACACTTCCGCCATAACGCTTTGTAGAGATCAATCTGTAAGCCGAGTTCTGTATTTAACGGTCATCTGTCTAGACCAG
>ERZ795053.3900-NODE-3900-length-16574-cov-7.038501_pt1 | contig 16574 bp, 15 predicted proteins | sample MGYA00375137_ERZ795053 | MGnify/ENA primary metagenome ERZ795053 (study PRJEB30182, sample SAMN05720284) | activated sludge metagenome | isolation source: Anaerobic digester | place: Hong Kong | collected 2014-12-17 ...
GCGAAAAAAGGATGGCCTAATTTTATCGAAGAAGAGTAAGGATCAATCACAGATAAACTCAACAGCAAATCGTCCCATAGCTCTAAAGCCCGCTCCAAACCTATTTAACCGAAGAGCAGTCTCTTGCGCGGGAAATGACCGAGTGGGAGTCGGACTTCACGGGATCTTTCAGCAGCTACCTCTCTCCAGGCTGCCGGATCTGCCGCCGGGGAGCATCCCTGGTCTTGTTCGTAACCGGCGTCTGCGAGAGGGACTGCTTCTACTGCCCCCTGTCGACGGAGCGGCGCGGAAAAGACGTCGTCTACGCCAACGAGCGACGGGCAGGGTCCGATCTGGATATCATCGAGGAGGCCCGCGCCATCGGCGCCCTGGGGACGGGGATCACCGGGGGCGAGCCACTATTGAAGCGGTATCTCGTTCTCAGGTCGATCCGGGCCTTGAAACGGGAGTTCGGGGAGGACCATCACATCCACCTCTACACCGGAGCGAGGCCCGGCTCATCTTCTCTTCGGGAGCTTGCAGAGGCGGGGCTCGACGAGATCAGGTTCCACCCGCCCGCCTCGGAGTGGTCTGAGCCGGGATGGCTCGGCAAAGGGCTGCGGGACGCGAAGTCCGCAGGCCTCCTGGCCGGAGTCGAGATCCCAGCCATCGGCCCCGCGCCCGGCATCGTGGAGGCGGTCATGAAGGCAGACGCCTTCCTGAATTTGAATGAACTTGAGTTCTCCGAGACGAACCAGTCGGCCCTTCAGGCTCTCGGGTTCAAATCCCAGGAATACGGCTGCGGTGCCGTTGGGAGCGAGCTTGCCGCCGATCAGTTCAAGGTCGAGGGGCTAAAGGTCCACTACTGCTCCTCCGCCTTCAAGGACGCAGTCCAGCTCCGGGAGCGTCTGAAACGGCGGGCGGAGAGGACGGCCCGCCCCTTCGACCTCGCCACCGAGGACGGGACCCTGATCTGCGGCGTCATCGAGCCCGCCGATCGTTCCGGGTCAGGGGCTGGGACCGGAGCCTTCAGTTTAGCCGTCGAACGGCTGGCAGGGCTCGGAGTGCCGGAGGAGATGTACACCATCTCCGAGGGGAGGATCGAGATCGCCGGATGGATTCTGGAAGACATAGTTCCTGATCTCGACGGGGCTGGGTGCGACCTCGCCCTGGAGGAGAGGTACCCGATCGAGGGCGGGCCGGTGGTGGAGAGAATACCTTTATAAGTCCAAAGCTGTAAATGTAGAGGCGGTGAGCTTACAGGATGGAGGCTAGCGTTCGAAAACATGAAGATCAGATCCGTGAGCGCCTGAAAAACTACCTCAAGCGCGACGGCATGGGCATCCGAAAGGCTGTCCTTAAGCTGTTCTTGCATGACAGGTCTTTCACCACCGAGGAAGTCTACACTTATCTCGACCGGGAGGGTTTTGAGGTCAGCTACCGGGGCGTCTCGGCGATGGTAGGCCTCATGAACACCAGGCTCGGAATCCTCAGCATCGACGTCTCAGGGGACCACAACGTCTACTCCCTCAAACCAGATCACAAGTTGATCGTCAGCTCAGTCCTGGATAGCTATTGATTCAATTAGGCATTGATTCGATAGCCACTGATTTTTCTTCAGTTTGGCGGCTCGCCCCGCTTCATCCTTGAGAGATACTTCTTGAGGGCACGGTCTGCGAGGAGGTTCACCCCCCGGAGGGCCAGATGCTGCCCCAACCCCGCCGTCATCCTCTCGCTGTAGTAGCGGTGCAGGGGCTTGAGGTGGCGGAGGTTGTACTCAAGGCACGTCCCCACCAGCTCCCAGTGCTCGGGCCTCGCCCGATCCCGGCCGAAGCCCTTCGCGTTTCCAAGCCTCGTCTCCCCGATGGGGGTGAAGAAGAGAGGTAGTATCAGGCCGATGTGACTTTTCAAAGACTCGACCAGCTCTGTGGTCAGAGCGACGTCCTCCTCGGTCTCGCCCGGAAGCCCCAGGACAAGGCTTGCCACCGGAAGCCAGGACATGTCGCTGAAGAGACCGTAGCACTCCCTCACCATCTCGGGCCACAGCTCCAGGGGCTCCGGGCTCGTCTTGTTCTTCATGTGCTTTGCAAGAAGCCGGGGGCTTGCCGTCTCGATCCCGATCCAGGCCGACATGTACTTCTGGTCGGTCCCGATCCCGACGATCTCGGAGATCTCCGCCAGAAGCTCCTGGCTGGAATAGACCGATGCAAGGCTAACGTGAGATACGTCGACGGTCCGAGGGCCCAAACCCTTCACCCGCCGGAATAGGTCGAGGAGCATCTCACAATTCGGCTCCGACCCCTCGGAGCCGTAGGTGAAGGCGTCCTCGGAGTGGAGGATCAGGTCTGTCTGCCCCGCTCTGATGTTAACCTCGGCGTCCTTCAGGATATTTGAGACGGGCCGGTGGCGGGGCTTTCGCATCGTCGGCGAGCAGAAGGAGCAGCCTCGCCAGCAGCCTCGTCCGATCTCGACGATCCCTCCGACGGTGGCGCCCCTGTTGACGGGGATCTCATCGCCGGGGACGGTCTCCCCCTCGATCTCCCTCGGAACGTCCTCGCCGGCCACGATCTTCTTGCAGACCTGTGGAAAGGTTCTCTCCCCCTCCCCCAGGTAGATTAGGTCGACCCCCGCATCCTCGCCCCGGAGCTCCCAGGAGCCGTTTCCTCCGATGACGACCTTCGGTCTGTGCTCTTTGATCAAGGGGTGGCCCACCAGCTCCAGAAACTTCGTCCTGTTGTAGGGAGCGCCCCTCCCTATCATCTCCTCGATCTCCCGGACGGCGATCTTGCCCATGGGGTCGTCGTGGCCGATCCCCACGATCTCGGTATCGGGACCGATGGCTTCGTCGAGATGGTCGGGATGGGCCACCATCACCTCGTCCCGATTGAACCCGGACACCAGGAGGGCGGCCTCGATCTTCCTCATCCCGCAGGGTGCGAGGAGGGCGGACCCGTCGGGTCCGGCCTCGACGGGCGGGCAGAAGAGCCATTTGAATATCCTCTCGGAGATCATCGATGCCGGGAGGATCGCCGCAAAGCCGAGCATCACTCCCCCGTTGTAGTTGCTCATCATGGTGGCGTCGCTGGTGAGGACTATCCTTTTGCCTGACATCTTTTGGCATCATCGCCGTGATCACAGATAACGGTGTTGAGCCAACCAACATCCCACAAGCCTTAATACCCCTCGCTTTCAGAGTGGAGGTTTGTGCAGGAGAAATCGTTGTCGGAGATCAACGAACGCATCCGGGACGGCAGCGTTCGGGTGGTCACTGCGGAGGAGATGCCGGACCTGGTGGACGAGCTTGGCACCGATGGTGCGGTGCGCGAGGTGGACGTCGTCACCACCGGCACCTTCGGGGCCATGTGCTCGTCCGGTGTCTTTCTCAACACCGGCCACAGCGATCCGCCGATAAAGATCTCCAAAGCCTGGCTGAACAAGGTGGAGGCCTACGGCGGGATCGCCGCCGTCGACCTCTTTCTCGGAGCCACCCAGCCGTCCGAGGACCGGGGGAACGAGTACGGAGGAGCCCACGTCATGGAGGATCTCATCTGTGGAAGAGAGGTGGAGCTTCGGGCCCAGGGTGCCGTCACCGACTGCTACCCCCGCTACGACCTGGAGACGACTCTAAGGCTTGAGGACTTCAACCAGGCCATTATGGTCAACCCGCGAAACTCCTACGAGAGGTATGCGGCGGCCGCAAACTCCACCGAGAGGACGCTTCACACCTACATGGGGACCCTCCTTCCCCGCTTTGGGAATGTCAGCTACAGCGGGGCCGGAGCCCTATCGCCGATACCAAACGACCCCGACTTCGAGCAGATCGGAGTCGGAACCAGGATATTCCTCTGCGGTGCCCAGGGATTCATCGTCGGCTCGGGGACCCAGCACCTCCCCCAGGAGGGCTTTTCCACCCTGATGGTGAAGGGCGACCTGAAGGAGATGAACTCCGAGTTTCTGAGGGCCGCTACCTTCCAGGACTACGGCCCGAGCCTCTACGTCGGGCTGGGGGTTCCCATACCGGTCTTAAACGAGGGGATAGCGAAGAAGACGGCCGTCCAGGATAGGGATATCGTCACCGAGATCGTGGACTACGGCATTCCTCGGCGCGGTCGGCCCACCGTGAGGAGGGTGAACTACGAGCAGCTCTACTCCGGCTACGTCGACATAGAGGGGGTCGAGGTAAAGACCTCGGCCCTGTCGAGCCGCCATGTTGCGAGGAAGGTGGCCAGGGCCCTGGGCGACTCCATAAAACGGGGCGAGTTCGTTCTATCGGCCCCGGCCGAGCGCCTCCCCACCACGGGCCGGAACAACCCCATGAAGCAGACCCGGGAGTTTCTTCTGGTGGGGGACGTCATGAGCTCCGATGTGGCGACGGTCCGCGAGGAGATCAGCATCAAGGAGGCGTCCCAAATGATCGTCGGCGGACCCTTCGACCATCTGCCCGTCGTATCGGCGGAGGAGAAGCTGATCGGGATGGTCACCGCCTGGGACATATCCAAGGCTGTGGCCAGCGGCAAGACCTCTCACATCTCCGACATGATGACGAGGAAGGTCTTCATAGCAAGCCCCGACGAGCCACTGGAGCTGGCGGCTCGAAAGCTCCACCATCACAAGATATCGGCCCTTCCGGTGGTGGATAAAGACCATCACGTCATCGGGATGGTAACGAGCGACCACCTCAGCAGGCTCTACAGCAGGAGGCGCTCTGTATGAAGCTGATGCTCCACGTGGCTCCCGGGATCGTCCGAAAGCCCATCGTCTCTTCGGTGATCCTGGAGACGAAGGCTCTCATAAACATCGAGCGGGCGAAGGTCGACGCCGTCTCCGGCGAGATCGTCATCGACGTCGATTCCGATCGGTGCAGCGAGGTGAAGGCCGCCTTCGAGAGGATGGGGGTCAGGGTCGTCCTCCTGGAGAACCCCATCATAAAAGACGAGGACGAGTGCGTCCACTGCGGGGCGTGCATATCGATCTGTCCTACGGGGACCTTCCGCTTCGAGGGATCTCTAGTCGTCGCCGACGCCGGAAAGTGCGTCCAGTGCGGGACCTGCGTCACCGCCTGTCCCCAGAGGGCGCTGAAGCTGATCCTGAAGTAGGCCTTTGGCAGCCGAGGTACGGGGGGGGGCGTCGACGGGGGGAGTCGCCGCAAGGGCCGAGACACTCCGACCCGACGGCCTTTCTCCCCCCTCAGATCCTTGTGACTTTTCTGACTCTGGCTTTAAGCTGCGATCTGGTCCGAGCCGATCTCAGATCGGTGGTGATGCCGATCGCCGGGGGTGGGGATGGCGCCTCGGTGGCTGGATCCTGGAGAAAGAGACGATGGATGCCTCAGCCGCCCGACGCATTTTATGTCTGCACCAAAAAAAGAGCCCGAGATGGTCGAGGTGAACAGATATCACAAGGATCTCGATCACCTCGTCTGATCTCTGGATGACACGACCCTATGCGGGCGGTACAGTTGGATAGGGGATTATCAGAAGGGCTGGCCCCTCCCCCGTCTCCCTTGACTTGAAGCTTACTCTGTAGTCTGTGTCACCGGTCGCCATCAGGAGGAAGGATATCCTGTCTTCCTCGGCCGCCTTCAGGTGCTCTGAGACGTCGAAGGCGAAGATCTCATCACTCCCGAAGTTCGCTCCCATCTGGCTTATGTCAAGATCATCGCCGTCGGACATCATGGCGACTATAGACAGCATGTTCAATGCCAGAGTCGTAACGCTCGAATTTTCTGACCATTCAGACGTTATCGGCATCAAGGCTACTGCTACACCCCCATCGCCGACCTTCTCCATCGATTCCCCCTTTAATACAAGAACGGCGACGTCGTCCTCCTGTAAATCGAGGTCGGTTATATTGAACTGGACCATCGCAATCCCTGGAATTTCGTCCTTCTCGTATCCGTAGCCTTTCAAGTATTCACAGACCAGATGATCGTCGTTGTAGACCATATCCTCCGAAATGTCCATGTAAACATCCTCGACGGCCGGCAAGACTGTCATGGAGCATCCTTCGGCTGCGGAAGCTTCGCCTGCATAAGTATCATTCATAACGGCGATGACCTCCTCCGGCAGAAGCTCGGCTGGGGCCGTATCGTTTCCAGAGTCCTCCCCGCTCTCAAGATCCGTCTCGATGATCGCGCCAGAAGCCGAGGCGGTATCTGTGAGATTGTCCTCCTGAGCCGACGCCGAAGAGGCGGCCGAGAAGATCGATAGGACGATCATAATACAGAACAAATACTTGCTGAACATACGGTTTCAATCCTCCAAACTAAAGTCACATGAACATATCATGAATATATACTTTTTCATAGACGATTATCTTGCTAATCTATTCGATTAATCGAAAAAAAGGCCATCATTACCCGGATAAGTGAAATGCTAGAGCAGAAACATATTCAATGTATTATCTGATGTATAACTATAAATTAATTTAAAGTTGTGATAAGTATACATCCGGATAAAAAATATCCCTCCAATTTCACGGTCTCTCAGACCGGGTCTTGACCTTATATTCCCGGGACTGGGCAGCCCGAACTTTGCTCTAACTTTGCTCTATTCGGAGCATTAATCAATTAAACTTAAATAAAAGCAAATCATTTGTATCAATTAGTGTTGCTATAAAGTAAAAAGATTTGATTAAATGCACGATGTGGGCCACCAGGACGATCGGAGGGCTTCAATGCGGGATTTCTTTTGGGCTAAAATCTCGCCTTCAGTAGAGCAATTAGCCAATAATTTAATATGTAGTATTAACTTTTTTTCATTTTTAAGTTTAATTCAGATTTAGAAAGACATATATAGCAAAAAATGCCATGCGCACTGCATATTATAGCATGAAATTCGGAGAATGGATGAATATGAGAGGTGTAGGGACGATTATGAAAATATGGGCGGCGCTCCTGTTGATGCTGGTGGTCTCGGGCCCGGCATGGGCGGGCACAAACCCGGACGGATATTACGTGAAGAACGAGCAAGTCTTCGAGCAGGACGTCGAGGGAGAGGGCTTCGTCATGGTCTACCAGAAGGTGAATACCGAGGACCTACAGCTCAAAAACTACCTGCACGGCAGCGGCACCATGGACGCGGCGTTCCTGATTTACTCGAATCAATCTAGCGTAAGCGGGGACGTCGTAGATCGAAACACACTTGAAGACGGATATCCAACCAAAGATGGATGCTGTCACAAATGTGACGTTGATAGTGGTCATGCAGAGAACATATCGCTTTTAGAGCAGAACGAAATGGTCTACTCTCCTGTGGCCATGGTCTACGGCACGGGATTCTACGCTAAGAACCCTATAGTCTACAACTCAAAGCTGAAGGAAAGGACCGAGGGCAAGAACTACGATGGCTCGTGCTATGGAGAGGCTGTGTCGATGGTCCACCAGATTGAATACGCTTCGGCGTTCAACAAGGACATCGGTGTTACACTCAAGAACATCGACAAATGGCCACCGAAGGGCTATTACAGCTTCGACACCACGAAAGGCTCCAGCCTCACCAAAATGAAGATCGAGGAGGAGGTCACAGAAGGGACGGTGCACATCGGCCAGCTCATGACAAAAGACGGGACGAATTGCAAATCAAACGATGCTTGGAAGAACCCCCTCATCGAGATCGATGAGAACTACATCGGCACCTTCAAGATCACCAAGAACATGGAGATCTGCACCAGCTGCTCCGGATCAAAGCCGAGGAATGACTGGCTCTCCTGCTGCATAGGCGGCTATGGAAACATGGAAGACTACGACAAGCGCTGGGGCGAGGAAGAGATCTTCGACTGCACCTGTCGAGAGGCGGCATGGGGCGACTCCTGGAACAACACCTCCAAGGCTCAATATTGAGACGAACTGTTGATGAAAAACATCACGATGGTATACGAGAGGCGCTTGCCGCCATAAGGCCAAGCGCCGCTCCCTCCAACTTTTTTAGCTCGGAATTTTCAGATCATTTAAACTCGGAATTTCATTTCATCCGACGGGCAGAAACCCTATCTCCTCCACCATGGACTGCCCTTCTTCGCCCAGGAGGAAGTCTATGAAAGCCTGCTCCCCCTGGTCGGGCTCGTCCCAGGTTATGACGTAAAGGGGACGGGTGAGAGGATAGGCCTCGCTTCTTATGCTCTCGACGGTGGGGACGACTCCCTCGTAGGCTATGGGCCTGAGGTCCCCGTCCTGGACGTAATTGAAACCGAGATAGCCGATAGCCTTATCGCTCTTGGTTACTGCGGTCTTCACCTCGGCGTTGTTCTGGGCGTAGGTGTCGGCACCGAGGGTCTCGGTCTGGAGGTCGCCCATCACCATCTCGTTGAAGATATCGCCTGTTCCCGAGCCCACCATCCTCGCCACGACGTAGATCTCCTCGTCGGGACCTCCAAGCTCCCTCCAGTTGGTCAGGTTCCCGTCATATATCGCCCGGAGCAGGTCACGACTGACGTTGGTAACCCCCGAATCGTAGACCGGCAGGCTGACGGCGATGCAGATGGCGTCGTAGCCGATCAGCTGCTCGGTGAAGTTGTCGCCATAAAGCTCGATCTCGTCGTCCCTGACCTTCCGGGACGACATCCCAATGTCGGAGAAGCCACTGGCCACGTTCTTTATCCCCACCCCGGAACCTCCGACGCCGCTGACCGTCACCACGACATCATCCTGGATCAAGTTGAACTTCTCGGCACAGGTCTCCACCAGTGGCATAACCGTCGTCGATCCCGTGACGGTCACGGTGTCCAGGCCGTTTGAAGCCCAGGAGGTCCCAACCGGGGCGAAGAGTCCCGCAATCGTGCAGATCAGCATCAAAGAGGGCAATTTGGTCGTCAGATCACTCCCCGAAGTAGAATTACTCGTACTATATGATATTTGTTGTGATAACGGCCCCAGGATCTCCTTCAACGCCCCTGCCGGGTGATTGGGGATAAAGAAGGCGGTATTTGGAAAGGCGTCGCCAGTCCAGTGGCGCATGGCCGATAACGGCCGTTTCGGCCCGGAATATCACCTGACCCGGCCGTAGAGGGTCGTCCTCTCGACCGGGACCCTCCCGTTCCTCTCGATCAGGTCGCGTAGCTGGTCAGGGGTCATACCCTCTGCCTCGAAGGCTCCGGCGGTCCGGGATATGTTCTCCTCCATGAGGGTTCCGCCGAGGTCGTTTGTACCCCAGATAAGGGTCCGGCCGGCAAGCTCCCTTCCGAGCTTCACCCAGGACGCCTGGATGTTGGTGATGAGGGGGTGGAGGGCGACCCTGGCGAGGGCGTGCATCTTCAGGTTCTCAAGGTGGCCCATCCTCCGGGACCGGGGTCCCAGATCGTTGTTCCCGGGCATGAAGGGGAGGAGGACGAACTCGGTAAACCCGCCGGTCTCGGCCTGGATCTCTCGGAGGAAGAGAAGGTGGCGGATCCGATCTTCCAGCCTCTCGACGTGGCCGTAGAGCATGGTGGAGGTGGTGGGAACCCCGAGGCTGTGGGCCGTGGTGACCACGTCCCGCCACTGGTCCGTCGTCAGCTTGGATGGACAGATCTCCCGCCTCACCCGGTCCACCAGGATCTCGGCCGCGGTCCCCGGCATCGATCCGAGGCCCGCCCGCTGTAGCTCCCTTATGGAGTCCTCGGGGCAGACTCCGGAGTTCTCCGACATGTAAAATACCTCCATGGGAGAGTAGGCGTGAAGGTGCATCCTCGGGTAGTTCTCCCTCACCGCCTCCAGGATCCGGCAGTAGTCCTCCAGGACCAGCCCCGGGGCAAGCCCCCCCTGAATGCAGATCTCGGTGGCGGAAACCCTCTCTGCAGCCCCCACCCGTTCCAGGATCTCCTCTTCGGATAGGAAGTAGCCGTCATGCCGCCTGAAGGCGCAGAAGCTGCAGTTTCCGACGCACCGGTTGGTGAAGTTGACGTTTCTGTTGATGACGAAGGAGACCTCATCCCCAGAGCACTCTTCCCGATAGAGGTTTGCAAGCCTGAAAAGCCGGAGCGGCTCGTTGTAGAGGGATAATAGACTGGGACCATCGATCCAGCCGTCCCGCTGGAGGTGAGAATCCTCTGAAGCCGGAAATTCCCGACCCTCAGACAACATCACCGACAGCCACCCCCAGATGAGCCGTTACAAGCTCCATCGTTTCCTATCCTCCGCTCCTTTGGAATCTGCGAGATTAGCTCTCCATCCAGATATTGACCGCAGCCGATAACGTCGCCACGGTGAGTTACCACCACATAACCGTCCTCAACCTGGGCAGGAAGCCTCTGCCCTTCCCCGGCGACGAACTTCTCCGCCCGGTCGGAGCTGAGATCGACGACGTTTTTCGTTGCGTAGCGTCCGAAGAGCTGGAGGGCGGTGGTGGTGGGTTTGGGGACCCGGCCCCGGACAGACATGAACCGGAGCCCCACCGACTCGCAACCGAGGTCCGGGATCTCGGGGAGGCTGAAGGCCCAGACGTTCCGACCCCTCCTGTAGAAGCTGACGGATTCGAATGCTTCAGGTGCGATCCCGAACCTGGACTGCATCATCCCCGCCACCTCGGCCCGATCAAGCGGCTGGAAGGGGGACTTATTCTTTAATGAGCTTTGCGACAAAGAATCCTCCCGCGTCGTTCTGGTGGGGGTAGTACCTGACGCATCTCTCCATCTCGTCTCCGAATCGGAAGCCGTCCCACTCCAAGAGACCCGGAGAGCCTTCAAGCCCTCCGATCGAGGCGTCTTCCAGGAAGACCCCTGGAACCTGGTCCAGGACCCAGGAGACGACCGCCTCGTTCTCCTCGGGAGCGAAGGTGCAGGTGGAGTAGACGACAGTGCCTCCCGGCTTCACCAGATCCGTCGCCCTTTTGAGGAGGGCGCGCTGGAGGCGCTGAAGGCCGAGGGAGCGCTTAAGGCTCCACCGGTCCAGGACTCTGATGTCCTTTCTTGCCATCCCCTGGCCGGTGCAGGGGGCGTCGACGAGGACCCGGTCGAACTCTCTCGCGGGAAACCGGCGGCCGTCGTACCTCGTCACCACCACGTTTATGGCCCCCGCCCTCTCGCAGTTGGACCTGAGGGAGGCGACCCTGGTATTGGCGGGATCGTTTGCCACGAGCAGCCCCCGGTTCTCCATCATCATGGCGATCTGGGTGGTCTTGCTGCCGGGAGCAGCGCAGAGGTCGAGGACCCTCTCCCCTGGTCTCGGGTCAAGGACGATCGGAGACGCCATAGATATCTCCTCCTGGACGTGGATGTGGCCCATCAGGTTCTCGATCAGGTTTCCGGGCTTCTCTACATCGAGCTTCAAGCCGAAGGGATACCAGGTGAAGGGACGATGGGGGACCTTTGCCACCCTCAGGCGAAAGAGGAGACGATCCCGGTCGGTCTTGAGGGTGTTTATCCTCGCGGTGACGGGAAGGGGGCGGACGATCGCCTCCATCATCCCATCGAAATCCGCGACCACGTCCCGGTACCTCTCAAGACCTTTCATGCGCCGCGAGTTTGCGTTTATAGAATATATTCTCAGCCGTCCACCGGGGCAGATAAGCCAGGGCCGCCAGCCCTTCGACCCTTTTGCCCTTGAGGAGAACGCGTTCCATGAGGGACAAGCTCTCAGCTCTGGGCCATAAGCTTCGGCCTTACAGACACTTCGCATTGAGTTTTACATCCTAATTGATTCCGACCGTTTTTATTCAAAGTGCAATGCCCCTCCTGTGAGCACAAAGATTTAATAGTCGTAACGATCTGTGAACAATGCGGCAAACTGTTTCGCGGTTTTTCGCTAAGGACGGTGAAGTGTTTGTACGGTAATGATAGAGGTTCTTTCCGAAGCGAGAGCTTCGCACCCTCAGCGCCAGTTGAGGCCGGAAAGGAGTATGACGTTGAGATTGAGGACGTCGCAAAGAAGGGCGATGGGATCGCGAGGATCGAGGGTTTCGTAATATTCGTCCCCGACACCAAGGTCGGCGACCAGGTGAAAGTCGTAATCGACCGGGTCATGCAGAGGTTCGCCATCGGCCACAAGGCCTGAACTTCAGGACCATTCTCCATTTTAATAAGGACGGTGAAGTTTTTGTTCAGAAGTGATAGAGGATCTTTCCGTGACGACAGCTTTGAGTCCACAGCTCCTGTCGAGGTCGGGAAGGAGTATGACGTCGAGATTGAAGACATCGCAAAACAGGGCGACGGGATCGCAAGGGTCGAGGGCTTCGTAATATTCGTCCCCGAGACGAAGGTCGGAGACCACGTCACGGTCGCCGTTGACCGAGTTATGCGAAGGTTTGCCATCGGCCACAAGGTCTGAAGGCGAGCGCGACTGCGACGTCATAAACGAAGATTCAGCCCATAAGGGCTGACAACCCATTTATTTTTCAGATTTCAGACGTATCGCTTCAAAACGTCTTCCAGATCCGAAAGGAAGAGGTCCACGTTCTCGATGGTCGAATGAGGCATGAGGATCAGCCTCAAAGCCTTCGGGCTTCTGGTGGTCGAGACCCTCCACCGGCGTTCGAGAAGGTCGGCCCTCACCTCCTCGGGATTATCCATCCTGAGGGTGACGACGTTCATCACCGGCTCGATGACGGGCTCAACTCCGATCTCTCTCGCCCCCGCCACCATCCGCCGCGATAGGTCCATGCACCGGTCGACGACCTCTTCAAATCCCTTCCTGCCGAGATGATTCATCACCGCCCAGATGGCGGCCGCGGCGGCCCCGCTCCTTGTCCCCGTCAGGGCCTTGGGCCTTGCCACCGTCAGGTACGGCGCGTAGGCTGCAAGCCTCTCCAGGTCCTCGGGATGTCTGAAGAGGAGGCCGCCCCCGGGGATCGTCGCCATCCCCATCTTGTGGGGGTCGATGGTGATGGATGTGACGCCTTCGACCGAAAAGTCCCATCTCCAGTCTCCTTTCAAGAAGGGGAGGACGAAGCCTCCGAAGGCGGCGTCGACGTGAAGGTGTATGCCCTCGTCGAGGGCGAGCTTCGCGAGGCTGTCGATGGGGTCGACCTGGCCGAACTCCGTCGTCCCCGCGATCCCCACCAAAGATACCGTCTTATCGTCGATGAGGTCCTCAACGGAGCCGACGTCCACCTTCAGGTCGTCGTCGAGGTCGGCCTTCCTGATCTCAAGGCAGAGGAGGTCGCCGATCTTGTCGAAGGAGAAGTGGGCGGACCGGGGAACGACGATGTTTCCGTCGGAGAAGTCGTGGGCGTTTCTTGCCGCCCGGATCGCCTGGATGTTCGACTCGGTCCCCCCCGTCGACAGGTAGCCAACGGCCTCGGGGTGGCCGAGAAGCTCCGCCATCATCCGCACTGCCTCTTGCTCCAGCTCGGCGGAGCCGGGAAAGAGCCCCGGATCGCCGAGGTTCGTCTCCTGAAACAGCTGATGCGCCTTCAGGGCTATCGGGTGGGGCGGAGTGCACATGGAGGAGAAGATCCGATCATAGCTCAGATCCTTCGCCCTCATCTCCTGGAGATCCCTCATGACCTCCTCTTCGGAAAGGCCCAGTTCTCTCAAATCTCAAACCTCTCTCGCCTTATCTCAATCCAAAGGAGCCTCGAACGTCTGCTTGTCAGATCCGTCTCTCAATACTGCCTTGCCGAGGGTCACTCCTCTCGAAGCGCCCTCAGCATTATGATCTTCTCGGCCCGGGCCACAGTCTCCCTGACGGTGGCGACGGCGTCGATGTTGGCGGAGATGCTGGTGATCCCGATCTCGACTAGCCTCTTTGCCATCTCGGGATACGACCCGGCCTGGCCGCAGATGGAGGTGGTGACGCCGGCCTTGTTGCACCGCTCGACGACGAACTCGATGAGGGTCAGGACCGCCGGGTGAAGCTCAGAGTAGAGGTCGGCGACGTTCTCGTTGTTCCTGTCGACGGCGAGGGTGTACTGGGTGAGGTCGTTGGTGCCGAAGGAGATGAAGTCGATCCCGTCATCGATGAAATCCTCTATGGTGAGGGCGGCTCCTGGGGTCTCGACCATGATTCCTACGTCGATCTTCTCCAGGTTCAATCCCTCCTCGACCATGAGGGCCTTTGCCCGTCGGAACTCGCTGACGTGCTGGACGAGGGGGAGCATGATCCCGACGTTGGTAAGGCCCATCTCGTGGAGCTTCTTGAAGGCCCTCATCTCCAGCCGGAAGTGGTCGGTCTCCGTCAGGTCCCTTCTAATCCCCCTCCAGCCTAGCATGGGGTTGTGCTCGTGGGGCTCGTTCTCGCCCCCCTCCATCCCCCGGAACTCGTCGGTGGGGGCGTCGAGGGTCCTCACCCAGACCGGCTTGGGGTAGAACGCCTCGGCGACGGTCCTGACGCCACCGACCAGCTCTTCTATGTACTCATCCTCCCTGCCGGCGTTGATGTAGTAGCGAGGGGTCTTGCCGAGCCCCAGGATCATGTGCTCGATCCGGAGGAGGCCGACGCCGTCTGCGAGGGTCGCAGCGGCCATCTCTGCCGCCTCGGGCATGCTGACGTTCACCTTGATCTCGGTCGCAGTTATCGGCTTGGATGGAGCGGCAACGACTGACCGGGCCGGAGCTTCCTCCTTAGCCTTCTTGACTCTGCCCTCGTAGACCTTCCCTTTGCCTCCGTCGACGGTGATCAGCATCCCCTCGGAGAGGGTCTTCGTCCCCTGCTTGGTCCCGACTACCGCAGGGCAGCCGAGCTCTCTGCTGACGATGGCGGCGTGGCAGGTCATGCCCCCCTCGTCGGTGACGATGGCGCCTGCCCTCTTCATGGCCGGGACCATGTCAGGGGTGGTCATCACCGTAACCATGATGTCGCCCTCGGTGATCTTGGCGAGGTTCTCGGGACCCGTGACTATCTTAACAGCGCCGGTGGCGACGCCTGGAGATGCGCCAAGCCCCGTGAGGAGGACTTTGCCGCCCTCTTTCGACTCGGAGGCTCCGGCCCCTGACTTGTTGATTGTGGTGACGGGCCTTGACTGGAGGATGTACATCTTGCCCTTCTCGAAGGCCCACTCGATGTCCTGGGGGATGCCGTAGTGCTTCTCCAGAACCTCGGCCTGAGCTGCGAGCTTGAGGATCTCCTCGTCGGATAAGACGAGCTTCTCTTTCATCTTGGCGGGGACCTTCTTTGTGACCGTCTCTCCGGTCTTCGGGTCCCTGACGATCATGATCTCCTTTGCGGCGATGAACTTGCTATTGATCGTCTTCTGAGTCCGATCGACGACGTAGTTGTCGGGAGAGACGCTCCCGCTGACAACGGACTCGCCCAGACCCCAGGCAGCCTCGATGATAACCTCTGGCTCGCCGGTGCTGGGGTGGGAGCTGAACATCACCCCGGACTTCTCGGAGTTGACCATCTTCTGGACGGTGACGGAGATGTTCACCTTCTCGTGTTCAAAGCCCTGCTCCACCCGATAGAATATGGCCCTGGCGCCGTAGAGGGAGGCCCAGCACTTCCGGACCGCCTCGAAGACCTGGTCCTCCCCCAACATGTTCAGGAAGGTCTCCTGCTGTCCTGCAAAGCTCGCGTCGGGGAGGTCCTCGGCGGTGGCGCTGGACCGAACGGCGACCAGGACCTCTTTTCCCTCGCGCTTGGACATCTCCCGGTACCGATCCCTGATATCCTTCTCGATGTCTTTGGGGACCTTTGCCTCGAGGACCAGCTTCTTCGCCTTATCCGCGGCCGCGTTCAGGGCCGTGGGGTCGTTGACGTCCACCTTCAGCGCCTCGAAGATGGAGTCCGCGATTCCTGATCGGTTTATGAAATCTCGATAAGCCTGCGCGGTGACCGCAAAGCCCCCCGGCACGGGAGCGCCAACGTTTATCATCTCGCCAAGGCTTGCGCCCTTCCCCCCGACGACGGAGACGTCGTCTTTTCCGACTTCTTCCAGCCAAACAACAGCAGCCATTGGATAACCACCTTCTCCCGAGGAAACTACACATTCGTTCTGAAATGTTCTGAATGAGCTTGTTTGCGGGGAGATGCAGGTGATACCGTATATATCTGTTTTCACGAGGACGGTCGGATTCGTAAAATTGCGAGGCCCCTGAACGGAAAATTACACAAAGGGGGCGTGAATAAGCCCAGAACATGTTCAAAGAGCTGGCCAGCGCTTCCGAGTCCCTGAAAGCCCTCCAAAAAAGGTGCGGGCCCGTCGACCGGGCCGAGACGGTCCATCTCGCCGAAGCCAGAGGCAGAATCCTCTCCGAGGATGTGACCTCTCCCGCAAACCTTCCCGGCTTCAATCGGGCCGCCATGGACGGGTACGCCGTTCGGGCGGCGGACACCAGGGGCGCCACCCCTCTCGCCCCCGTTTACCTCGATATCGCCGAGGAAGCCGGGGAGGGAAGGTGCGTTCCCGTGAGGACGGGGATGCCGGCGCCGCCGGGGTCGGACGCCGTCCTGATGTTGGAGGACGCCCTCCTCCGGGGCCGGGAGGTGGAGGCGACAGCGGAGGTCCACCCCTATCGGAACATCGCGCGGGTCGGCGAGGACGTCGCCCTCGGCGAGACGATCTTTCGAGAGGGGCACCGGCTGAGGCCCCCGGACATCGCCCTCCTGGCGTCCCTGGGCCTCACCAGCGCCCAGGTTTATGAGAGGCCGAAGGTCGCGATCATACCCACGGGGGGCGAGCTGGTCCCCCTATTCTCGGACGCGAAGCTTAAGCCAGGCCAGGCCCGGGAGGCGAACGGGCTGATGT
>ERZ795053.3901-NODE-3901-length-16574-cov-3.749561_pt1 | contig 16574 bp, 12 predicted proteins | sample MGYA00375137_ERZ795053 | MGnify/ENA primary metagenome ERZ795053 (study PRJEB30182, sample SAMN05720284) | activated sludge metagenome | isolation source: Anaerobic digester | place: Hong Kong | collected 2014-12-17 ...
TATCCCATTGGTATTCTTGTTAATTGTTGAATTGTAATAATTGAAGAAGGGATGTTTTTTAATCATTAGTTTACTCTCGTTTGACTAGAACATTTGTACAAGTATATCACAAATTTCTGCGGTGGACAAGAGTTTTCAGAAGGATTAGAGGAGGATTATGGTTTATAAATGGTCGGGGATTGAGATGAGGAATATATCCACTCCCCCCTACCGCTCCGACGCCCGAACACCGGCATTTTCCCCCTCGTCCGCCTCGACAAAACCAACGATTCCCCTCTTGACGCCAATCCTCCCTTTCGCGCCGCATTTTTCGTCGAGTTAGCGGCAAAAACGCGCTAAGTACCCGCGCGCACGACCGTTCGCCTGCAAGAACGGTCTACTTTTTTTAAAATGGCCCTATATTTGGGCAAATATGGTCTTATTTTTTTTAAAATGGCCCTTATTTAGGCAAATATGGTCTAAATTTTTTTAAAAGGTCCTATATTTGGACAAATATGGTCTTATTTTTTTTAAAATGGTCCTTATTTGGGCAAATATGGTCTAAAATTTTTTAAATTGGTCGATATTTGGGCAAATATGGGTCTATTTTGCCTCAGATCCGCCGTATTTGACCGTACGGCCACCTTTTTTGCCGCTGACGCCGCGACAATGGCCGTTTAGCCGGGCGACCGCCGCGAACCGACGGCCGGCCGCCGAATATCAGGCATCTCCGCCGCTATTCGGCGGTTAGCGGTCGGCGGACGGCGGTCAGGCGCAAGGTTAATTGCCGCCGGCTGTCAAGCGGAAGTAACTCTTTTAGATGGGAGGTATAGCCCACCTGGGCAATATGAAAGGAAGCCTATAGCCTAATCGGGTAGGCCAGGACTACCCTATTTAGATAGAAAGACTGCCTACGTGAGTATGGGCGGGGGCTGGGGCGAGTGCTATACTATAAGGGGTAGAGTTTATGGAGTTTGTGGAGTTAATGGCGTTAGTAGAGTTGATGGCGTTTATGGCGTGGGTGGAGCTGGTAGAGTGGGTAAAGATGGCTATCAAATTGAGTAAATCTTGTTAATTCTGTCCAAAAATTTTTTGCTATCGTTGCGGGCAGACCTGCCAGGAATAGGCCATAGTGATTTTTGTCCCTAATTCCTACTACGTACCCCTTACCCCCTGACATGGCCGCCCAAACGGCAACTCGATGAAATGGATTGTAAGAAAGGAGTAATATAATGAACCCGCTACTAAATATCAAAGAATACGGCCAGAGCATCTGGCTGGATTATCTCAGTCGCCCGTTGCTGGAATCGGGCCAACTGCGGCGGCTGATAAGAGAGGATGGATTACGCGGGATGACCTCTAATCCGGCCATTTTCAAGAAAGCGATTACCGGCGGCGACGCTTACGATGAGACTATCCGCGCTTTGGCCCGCGATGGGCAAAGCGTCGATCAAATTTACCGTAACTTAGTCGTAACCGACATCCAAGACGCGGCCGACGAATTTAATTCCGTCTATACCTCCACCGGCGGGCGCGACGGCTACGTTAGCCTGGAAGTTTCGCCCCATCTGGCCCACGATACCGATGGAACGGTCCAAGAAGCTCGAGAATTATGGGCGGCCGTCAATCGCCCCAACATTTTTATCAAAGTCCCCGGCACCGAGGCCGGTATTCCGGCTATCTGGCAACTCATCAGCGAAGGCATCAATGTCAATGTCACGCTGCTGTTTGGTCTGTCGCGTTACCAAACCGTGGCTCAAGCCTATATCGATGGCCTGGCCGAATGCTTGCAATCAGGCCGGCCTATTGAAAATGTCCGGTCGGTGGCCAGTTTTTTCCTGAGCCGGATCGATGTCCTGGTTGATCAACAACTTGAGGCGATAATCGACCAAAATGGCCCCCAAGCCGCGGTGGCGGCCGAACTGCGCGGACAGGTTGCCATCGCCAGCGCGAAACACGCTTATCAGATGTATAAACAGATTTTTGGCAGCGATGATTTTCAACAATTGAGGGCGCAGGGCGCTAACACGCAGCGGCTGCTGTGGGCCAGCACCAGTACCAAAGATCCGGCTTACAGCGATGTCAAATATGTCGAAGCGCTCATCGGACCGAATACGGTTAACACGTTACCCGAAGAAACGCTGGATGCCTATCGCGATCACGGCCGGCCCGCCCCTCGCCTGGAAGAAAACCTCGAATTGAGCTACAAAACGCTAACCCGGCTCTACGAAGTGGGCATTGACCTGGATGAGGCTACGGCTCAACTCGAAGCCGAAGGGGTGCAGAAATTTATCGAACCGTTTGATGAACTGGTCGAGGCCATTACCCAACAGCGCCGCGCGGCGCTCGATCTGGCCGAGTCGCCCGCTGTTCAGTCGGATGACGAGGCGGTGGAGGCGCATCGAGCCGCTACTGTCGATCCGGCCAGCAAAACAGACGAAGCTATGTGGGAAACCTTCCCGGCCAGCGATCCACCGGGCAATTGGTAGCCGATCGGCTCGCTGGCGGACATGTTTTAATTTGATAGCGGGTAACAAGCTCCACAATGACTTTAACCCCACGTGACAGCCGACCATTGACCGCCGACCGCCGAATGCCGGCAGCTCCGGCAGATTTTCGACGGTCGGCCGCCGGCCGGCGGCGGTCACGGATCACAATCCCGTTCACGTGAAGCTGAACCCGCTAGCCACCCCAATTATCAGCCCCAGGAGGTAATGTTGTTCCCAAATCCGAAAAATAAACCGAACCGACCCGACGATCAACCGGATCGGCAAAATCCGAATTCAGGCCGTGCTATTTGGCGGCGAATTGGGACGACGGTGATCTGGGTTTTGCTGATACTAACCGTTGTGCCCTGGTTTTGGAACAATACCTTCGGCGATAACCAGGCCGAAACCGTAGACCTCAGTTACAGCGACTTTCGCGAACAACTCCAGGCGGGCAACATTGATCGGGTCATTGTCGCCGGTGATCAACTGCAAGGGGAGTTTGTCGAGCCGATTCCGCCCGAATCGGCGGCGGATGAAGCGACTGATGAGGAATCGACGGCAACCGTCAGCCAATTTGTCACCTATTTGCCCTCTTTTGGCGATGAAAGTTTGCTGCCGCTGTTGGAAGCCCACAATGTCGAGATAGAAACCCGGCCCGAGTCGGATATCCCCTGGTTCGCCCTATTAGCCAACGTTGTGCCGATTTTACTGTTTATTGGTCTGGGCGTGCTGATTTTTAGGGGCATTCAATCGCAGGGCCGCAATGTTATGTCCATCGGCCAGAGTCGGGCCAAATTATACGACCAGGAAAATCAAAAAGAGCCGACCACCTTTGATGATGTGGCCGGGGCCGACGGCGCTAAAACCGAGCTGGCGGAAATTGTCGGATTTCTCAAAGAACCGGAGCGCTACGCCCGATTAGGCGCGGAAACGCCCAAAGGCGTGCTGCTGGTCGGCCCGCCGGGCACCGGAAAAACGTTATTGGCTCGAGCGGTGGCCGGGGAAGCCGGCGCGCCTTTTTTTAGCATCAGCGGCTCCGATTTTATGGAGATGTTTGTCGGCGTGGGCGCGTCTCGGGTGCGGCAAATGTTTACCGAGGCCAAAAAAGCGGCGCCGTGCATCATTTTCATCGATGAAATCGATTCGATTGGCCGCCGGCGCGGCGCGGGCCTGGGCGGCGGGCATGATGAGCGCGAACAGACCCTCAACCAGCTTTTATCGGAATTAGACGGCTTTGAGCCGAGCGAAAACGTCATTGTTATCGCCGCCACGAACCGGCCCGACATTCTCGACCCGGCGCTGCTGCGGCCGGGCCGCTTCGACCGCCAAATTACGGTTGATTTGCCGACGATGTCGAGTCGCGTGGAAATTCTTAAGATTCACGCCCACGGTAAGCCGCTGGCCTCCGACATTGATTTAAAAGAGATCGCGCGCGGCACCCCCGGCTTCAGCGGAGCCGATCTAAAGAACATGCTCAATGAAGCGGCCCTGCTGGCGGGCCGTAAAGGTAAAAATGTAATCAACAACGTCGATGTGGAAGAAGCCCGCGACAAAATTCTGATGGGATTGGAGCGAGAAGGGCTGGTTTTGACCGATGAAGAGTGCCAATTGATCGCTTACCACGAAGCCGGCCACGCCGTGGTCGCTGCCGTGCTGCCTCAGGCCGATCCGGTCCATAAAGTGACAATTGTGCCGCGCGGCCGGGCAATGGGCGTCACCCAGCAGCTTCCTGAGCGGGAAAAGTACATCTATCCCCGCGAATATATGCTCGACCGGCTGGCGGTGATGATGGGCGGCCGCGCCGCCGAAAATTTGATCTTCGATACCGCCACCAGCGGCGCGGAGAACGATCTCATCCAGGCCACGCAACTAGCCCGCCGTATGGTGGTGAATTGGGGGATGAGCCAGCGTTTGGGCCGGGTGGCCTGGGGCGGCCAGCGGGAACAAATCTTTCTGGGCGAAGAAATCGCTCATCGCCGCGATTACAGCGAGGCCACCGCCAAAGAGATTGATGAGGAAGTCAAGACCATCTTAGATGAAGCGTACACCTGCGCTGTTGACACGTTAGAAACGAATCGCACCGGCCTCGACCGGTTGGCCGGCACGCTGCTGAACAAAGAAGAAGTAATGGGCGATGAAGTCTTAGACCTGCTCGATCTTCAGCCCGAACCGGCCCCATTGAGCGCCGGCCCGAACCATCACAACGGGCATAGCCGTTAATTCGGCTCGGTTGGCTCGTCTATCGAAATATTCTTGGCGGCTAACGCCTGTTCCAGGTCATGCAGCGTCTCATTCAGGGCTTGTTCGACCGCCGGCTTCGATGGCCCGGCCGTTGACAGTGTAACTCGGAACTTAACCTCCGGTCCAAAACTTTTCGCCCTGGATTTAACGTAAACCTCAGGATGCCGGGCCGAAACCGCCGCTAAAATGGGGGCCAGCACCGACTCGTCTTGGCAATCGACCATCAGCCGCTTTTCCAGATAGGCGCTCTCGCCAAACAGCGCTTTCAGCGTCGGTTGCAGCGCCCCCTCAAAAATTCCCTTCAATTCCGGCGGCACCCCCGGCAAACTGACCACCATCGTATCGTCAAGCGCCAGCAATACTCCCGGCGCGGCTCCCACCGGGTTTTCCAGCGGTAAAGCTCCTTGCGGCAGGCGGGCCATCTTCGCTCGCGGCGGCGTTATCGCTGCCGCGTCAACTGCGCCCGCTTGCGCCAGCGTTTCATATTTATTTTTGACCCATTCCAGCGCCTGGTCATCAATTTGCAGCGGGCGACCGGCCATTTCGGCCACCGCGGCCAGCGTCATATCGTCATGGGTCGGCCCCAGCCCGCCGGTCGTAAAAATCAGCCGGGCTTGGCGCTCAATCGCCCCTTTAAGCTCGCGCACAATAGCCGTTTGATCATCGCGCACGATAACCGCTCGCTCAACACGCCCGCCCAGGCCGGTGAGCTGTTGGCTCAGCCAATGGGTGTTGGTATCCAACACATCGCCTTGCAGCACTTCATTGCCGATGGCGATGATTTCGATTTTAATCATCATCTGCTCCGGTTTAGCGTAAAGATTAAACTCCTGTGAAAATAGCCCTCACCCCCAACCCCTCTCCCTCAGGGAGAGGGGAGTCGCGCCAGCGACGGGGTGAGGGTGAAATAAATTTTCATGGTCGTTGCTGTAGCGCAGGGTCTGTCGCTCTAGGCGCTTATCCCCCGCTAAACAACCGCCAAAGCCGGATGGATCGTTAAATCTTCAAAAATCTGGCCCAAACCGGCGGGCGATAACACGCCTCGTTCGGTAATTAGGCCGCTTACATAATCCAACGGGGTGTGATCGAAGTAATAGTTGAGGACGGTGACATTATCGGCCGGTTCGGCCAGGATTTCACCCGGATCTTTTAGCGGCTCGGTCGGCAGCGCGTAACTTTCCGGCAAAAACTTCTCCGAACCACATAGTCCGTAGAAATCGACATTAAAGCGGTGGGCGGCCAGGGCTAAGCCCAGCGTACCGCTTTTATTGACCAGACCGTGCGGCGAAACGCTGTCCGCGCCCACAAAAATCAGATCGACCTCCGACATCAGGCCAAAAGCCGCCGCGTCGGTAATTAGTTTGACCGAAAACCCCTGCCGACCCAGTCGGCGGGCCAATTTAACGCCCTCGTTCACCGGGCGCGACTCGGTACAGATAATTTCAAACTGTTGGCCGGCTCGCTGCGCCGCCAAAAAAGCCTGCCCGACGGTGGCGCTGGCGGAATGGGTCATGATGACCATATCCTCCTCAATCAGCGCGGCGGCGGCGCCGGCAATGCGTTGGCCCGACTGCTCGATTTGGTTCACAAAGTCGCGGCAGCTTTGGCGAACGATCTGTTTGATTTGATCGTCATTCACCGCCGGATCGACAGCAAGTAGCACGCGATTGGCCAGATTAAATAACGGGGCCATCGTCGGTTGGGCGTTAATCAAGGCTTTGGCGGCCAGTTCGATGTATTCTATGAGGTGAGCCGCCGTGGGCGTTGACAGGTTGGTCAATCGGGTCAACGTGGCCGCAGCCTGCCGGGTTAGTTCAACCGCGCCGTTGACGTTGTCGGTTTTAATCTTTTTGATACTGCTTTGGATTGGTGGAGGGAGTTTCATTCGCCGCTGCCTTTTTAACCTGAGTTCGATAATTAAAGTCGAGCATGTCATTTCGTAGCCGGAGGCGGAGAAATCCCTCAGGCATCCCCATAAATCAAGCCTTCGCTGGGAAGAAATGAGCGTTGTCGCGGTAAATTTTCCCAACCGGACACATTTTTAAGCGTTTTGTCACAGGGATTTCTCCGCTGCGCTGCGAAATGACATAAGGTACATCTATTTCCAGACTCAGGTTTTTAATTTATCCTTAGATTTTAGTATTTTTGTTACCCCTTACAAAATTAACCCGAGCGCGTTTCAGTATTTGAGGGGTAGGGGTGACAAAGCAAGCTTTGTCGCTCCAGTACGACACATTTTCATCTTCGTTGCTTTTAGGGTGTGCTGCCGTTCTCTCCATATTTTTCCCTAAAATCAAAATGCACTTAGCTGACCCCAGCGGACCTCCGTCCGGAATAGAACTTAAAATCGCGTAAAATAACGATAAGGTTAAGTTGTTTTGAGGAGGTTAGTTAGCGATAACGACATATCGGCCCGATTGCCACTCTAAGGCAGTAGTGCTATACTAGATTGCCTGATGAAAAAGAAATATATTGTGGCCACGATAGCCGGGGGATTAGCAATTTTGTTTATTGTAGCTCTCGGCTTCTTATATCATAACCAAACTAAAAAGTTACCGCCGCCCATTTACGCTTTTGCCTCTGATCGGAGCGGCAATGGGGATATCTTTGGGTTGAACCGGGACGGCGATTTAATTAGCCTGACGGACGACCCCAGCGCCGACTGGGATCCGGCCTGGTCGGCGGATGGGTCGATGCTGGCTTTTACCAGTCATCGCAGCGGCAACAGCGATATCTGGCTGTTGAACGTGGTTGAAACCGGCGATAAAGCCGTGCCACACAACTTAACGGCGGACCCGGCCTGGGATTACAGCCCGTCCTGGTCGCCCAGCGGTCAAAGTGTGGCCTTTGTTTCGGAGCGCGACGGCGATCCGGAGATCTTTGTGCAAAACCTGGAAAGCAATTCGGCCTTGCAGTTGACATTTAATAATGAAATGGATCATCTGCCGGCCTGGTCGCCTGACGGCAAAATGATCGCCTTTGCGGCCGTGCGCGACGGCGTTGAACGCATTCATCTCATCAGACCGGACGGTACTGACGAACAATTCGCCACGCCGCCGTCAATCAAAGGAACGTCGCCGGCTTGGTCGCCCGACAGCCAACGGTTAGCTTTTATCGGTTGGGATGAACAGGATCAGCCCGGCATCTACCTGATGGGGCCGGGTGAGACCGATTTACAACTGCGTTATCAAGCCCGAAGCTGGATCGGCTCACTCGATTGGTCGGCGGATGGCGAGTGGTTGACTTTTACCGCCTGGGATAGCGGTAATCACGAAGTTTACGCCCTACCGGCCGAGGGGGTCGATGGTTATCCCCTGCGCCTGACTGTTGATGATGCCTGGGACGATTTTCTGGTTGTTAACCCGCAGGCGCCGTTTTTTGATGCGCCCCATGATAATGTGGCTCAAGCCGCGCCGGCCATCAGCCTGCCGCCGGATGAACAGTTCTTCACCGGGGCCAATATAGCCGATTTAAGCATGACGTATTTGATTAATGATCTGGGGCTGGGTTGGGGCAAAAGTTACGTCAACTGGGCCACAGTTGAACCGGAACCGGGCGAATTTCGCTGGATCGACCCCGATAATATCACTAAAGCGATGGGTGATCAACAGATCAAGATATTGATGCGGGTTCACGGCACGCCGGCCTGGGCCAGACCGGCCAACAGCAGTTATACCCATCCACCGCAGGATATGGACGACTTTGGCCGCTTTATGTCCGCGCTGGCCACCCGTTATAAGGGAAAAGTGGCCGCGTATGAGATTTGGAATGAACCTAATCTCAATTATGAATGGGGTAACGGCCAACCCGACCCGGCGGCGTATACTGAGATGTTAAAAGCTGCCTATACGGCCGTTAAAGCCGCCGATCCGGAGGCGCTGGTCATTACCGGCGGGTTAGCCACCACCGGCGACGGATCGGCTACTGCTGTTGGAGATTTGGCCTTTTTACAGGGGATGTACGACGCCGGCGCCAAAGGTTACTTCGATGCGGTCGGCAGCCACCCCTATACCTTTGGCCGCAGTCCGGATGAGATTGATCTTTGGGGCTTATCGCTGTCCAGGGTGGAAGAGCAGTATGAAGTCATGCAAGATAATGATGACGGCCAGACTCGCGTTTGGGTGACGGAATTAGGCTGGGTAATTGCCAGCAATTGGGACCTGGGCGAGCATCAGGCTATTGCCGTGTCGCAGACCCAGCAGGCCAAATATTTAACCGCCGCTTTTGAGAAACTGGAAAATGATTGGCCGTTTGTTCAGGCTGTATTTTTGTTCAACCTCGATTTTAGCACCGTCGCCTGGTATCCTTCTGCGGAACCGATGCGTTGGTACGCTATTCTCAATCCCGATCGCACGCCTCGACCGGCTTACACCGAATTGCGACTGAGCCGGCGCACCCCTTGAGACCCATCTATGAAAATTGTGATTAAAGTTGGCACGAACGTTCTTCGAGCGGGAACTAACCGTATCTATCGCCCCTATCTGATCGATTTGGCTCGCCAGATTGCCGGTTTGAGCCGGCAGGGCCACCAACCGATTTTAGTTTCGTCCGGGGCCATTTTTACCGGCCGTGAAGTGCTGGCCGTGGGCAAGCTGTCTCAAAATAAAGACGTACCCCACAAACAGATGCTGGCCGCGGTCGGTCAGGGCCACCTGCTCTCGCTTTATCAAAAAATCTTTGAGATGTATGGTCTAACCGTAGCCCAGGCGCTACTCACCCGGGCTGATCTGGCCAATCGGACGCGTTATTTGAATGCGCGCAATACCTTTCAACTGCTTTTACAAAATCGGCTGATCCCGATCATCAATGAAAACGATGTGGTGGCCGTCGATGAGATCAAAGTCGGCGATAACGATAATTTATCGGCCCTGGTGGCAAATTTGGTCGAGGCCGATCTGTTGATCATCTTAACCGACCAACCGGGCCTGTTTACCGCCGATCCGCGCAAAGATCCCAACGCCCAGCTCATTAAGGACGTCCCGTTAATCGATGAGACCATTTGGGCTATCGCCGGCGGTAGTTTGGGCGATATTGGCACCGGCGGGATGCGCACGAAAATAGAAGCAGCGGAATTGGCCACGCGCTCCGGCACCGATGTGGCTATTGCTCTGGGCAGCGAGCCGGACGTTATTTTACGGATCGCCGCCGGTGAAGCGATTGGTACGCGCTTCCCGACCCAATTTAGCCGGGTGGAAAGCCGCAAACGCTGGATTCTGGCCGAAGCAGCGCACGGGGCATTGATCGTGGACGAAGGGGCGGCTAATGCTGTGGTTAATCAGGGGAAAAGCCTATTGGTGGTCGGTGTAACCGAGGTGCGGGGTGATTTTCAACGCGGCGAGCCGGTTCAGGTCATCAACAAGCAGCAGCAGGAAATTGGCCGGGGCTTGGCTCATTACAAAGCTGATGACCTCCAAGCTATCTGCGGCCATCGCTCACAGCAGATCGCCGGTGTTTTAGGCTTTGATTATGGCCCCACGGCCATTCATCGCGATAATTTGGTGATTGTGTAGGGCGCTTCATTTAACATTTATAAAAAAACGGTCTGAATTTCATCAGACCGTTTTTTGTTATCGATAACTTTTGAAAATCTACCACGTAACCGACATTAGCATACAATTCAACCCGCTGCCAATGCCCATCAGGCAGATATGATCGCCAGAGGTGATCAAACCCTCTTCATTGGCCATGGCCAGGGCGGTCGGCAGGCCAACCGGGCCGGTATTGCCTAGCCAGGGGAAGGTTAACTTGAATTTCGAGCGGGTGGCTCCAATTGCCTTAATTACGGCCAGGGTATTATTGGTACTCACCTGATGAGGCGCATACAAGTCGATTTGGTCGTCGCTCCAGCGTTCCAGGGTTTTGCTGGCCAGTTTCCAGGTTTTGCTGATTAAACTGGCCCCGGCGCTCATCAACTTGCCGGGATAAGAGCGCATAATGCTAGGACTGGCCACGCATAATTGGTTGTGTTCGCTGGCGGCCATACTCACCGCGCCGTTAATCCGGTGATCGGTTTTGGCGAAGTCTCTATGGCTCAAAATCATGGCTACTGCGCCCTCGCCCAGGGTCAGCGTAGCAATATTTTCCATAAAATCTTGTTTGGTAACGTCGGCTTGCTGTAATCGGGTGATAGTGGTATCGATCAGGCTGCGACCGGCTTCACCGGCCACCACCAGCCCATATTTGATCACTCTGGCTTCAATCATCAGGCCGATATTAAATATGCCGTTGACAAAGCCCAAACAGGCGTTGCCGATATCGTAATTCATACAACTGGACGGTAATCTCAGGTTGCCGTGAATCAAACTGGCGACGGATGGTTCGATATAGTCTTTCATCACTGAGGTGTTGACCATGCAGCCGATTTCATTGGGGTCGATGCCGGCTGTTTCAATGACTTTACGCGCCGCGAGGGTGGCAATGTTGCTGGGCTGGGTACCGAGGTCGTAAAAGCGGCGTTCGTGAATTCCTGATAAATTTTCCAATATACCTGGTCGGATGTTAAGTCGAGCCAGTGTTTCGGAGAATTGCTCCTCAAGGTCCGCCGAAGTCACCCGGTGCGGGGCTAACTCGTACTCGACAGCCTCAATCCTAACGTTCTCAAATAGCATCTGTTCCTCCATGTTTTCAATTGCGCATAGGCACATTTGGGTATTTTGCCACAAACCAACCGATCAACTTAACTAGGAGCTATCGGTTACCCATAGCTCGTCGATAAGCGGAATTTGAAAAATTATTTTTTCGCAGCTTAGTGGTTTGTGGGATTAAGCGGTAAAACGTGGGTGATACTTACCCTTGGTTGACACAACATTGTGAGCCGGTTTTCTATGTCGGTGAGTCGTGAAAATAGTGCCAAAATCTTATATGGGCAACTCTCCTGGGGAAGAAAATTTTGTTTCTCTCAAAAACGGTTATTTTACCACCACTGCCGGTTTTTAGATAATGGCCGAAGATAACTGTTAACGTGACCGGCATTTTTGCGCCAATGATGAACGCTTAAAGACATACGACAGAACAATTATCGCAATTAAGGGCCGGTCACGTGGTCTGCTAACATAGATAATGGTCGAAGAATGATTATTTTGTCACAAATAGTTAGATTCACCAAATTACTCTATCATCAATCGGTGTAATTGTCTAGTCCCAAAATAAGACAATGGGGCGACCCGGTACCGGGTCGCCCCATTTTTAAAAGTCTGAGGTGGGTCTAAATGCGATTAGCGGTCGTTTCTTCTAGCCGTTTCATCGTTCGGCGAGACGGAACCGGCAGGTATTGATCCCAATGGAGGATCTCATCGAGTTGATACGCGCCGCGCACGACGTCTCGCGTGGTCGGATCGATCTGCCGGATGGTTTGATCAAGGGTGGCGATGGCTTTGGCCTTATTTAGAGCTTCCGCTACTTCATGGGGCAGTTCGATGACCTGCAAATTAATCCCATTGAAGATAATGCCCATCGCTTTCAATTTATCGGCCAGTATTAGGCTCAATTGGCGCTCAAAGCGGTCGCGCGTTCCCGGATTGAAGAGAGCGCTTACGGTTTGGTTGCCGACCAGCTTGCGCAGATGGATATCCACCTGGCGGGCGATGGCTTTTTCCGCGTTTGGCAGTCCACGCAGCTTTTGGCTGTGATTTGCCGCCGCCGGGATAAGCGCCGGCTCGATAGCGTACGTGCCGGACCAATTAATGTGGATGACGATGCCGTCGCTGGTGGTTATCGAGCCGGCGCGGTTAGCGACCAGCTTGGTTTTGGTCTCAACGGTGAAATCAATCCGTTCATAAGGTCGCAGCAGGTGACGACCGGCCGGCAAGACCCGCTTAACAAACCCGTCCCGATTAACGGTCACTGCCATCGAATCTTCGGCGATGACGGCGGTTTGTTTCCGGCGATAGATGACCGCAGCGATAACAACAATGATAAAAAGGGAAAAAAGGGATAGGCTGAGCGTCATGATAAATTCTCCTGTGAAAATAGACGTCTGGAGCGGCAAAGTTTACTTTGACCTGACGGTGAGTATGACCAAGCAAGCTTTGTCGCTCCATAAATTGTTGTCTACAGTGTTTATTGGGTAAATAGAGTAAAAATCACACTAATTGTTGTTAAAAATAAAATGACAATTAAGATATTGTCATTCTTACACTAAAGATATCCTAAAAAATCATTTTTGTCAATACTACACTAAGTTTTTTAAGGTTTGGGAATTAGGGGAAGAGACGCCGGGCCTTAATTTCGGCGACGGCATCTTCACGGAAGCGATAGAGGAGCGCCGGTCGTCCGCCGGTACTGCGATAACGGCCGGTTGACTCAACAACATCGGTTTTGCGTAGTTTGCTGCGGAAATTGCCTTTGTCGAGCTTAGTGCCCAGGATTATTTCGTAGGCATCTTGCAATTCGCGCAGGGTGAAGGTTTCCGGCAGCAGTTGAAAACCGGCGGCGGTGTATTCGAGCTTATAACGCAATCGTTCCAGGGCGTAATCCAGAATTTGGGCGTGATCGAAGGCCAGAGCCGGCCGCTCATAAACGGAAAACCAAGCCACGTCGGCGGCATCGCTAGCAGCGCGGGGATTGAGTTTATCGGCGCTGACCAGAGCAAAATAGGCCACGGTAATCACCCGCGTGCGGGGATCTCGTTCCGGTTCGCCGAAACTGTAAAGTTGCTCCAAATAAACATCCGAATCGGTTACGCCGGTCTCTTCGGCCAGTTCGCGGTAAGCGGCTTCTTCCAGACTTTCGTCCATGTGAACAAATCCGCCGGGAATAGCCCACATGCCTTCAAATGGCCAGGCTTTACGTTTGATCAGCAGGACTTTTAGCATCTCATCCAGAATACTAAAGACAACCACGTCTGTGGTTACGGAAGGGCGCTCATATTGGCCGGCATCATAGGTTTGGCTTTGCTTTTGGTTCATGATTGCTCTTTTAACTTCTCGCGTAGCCACATCAGGGCAATAAGGGTTTTAGCATCAACAATTTGACCGGCAGCCAGGGCCTGCCACGCTTCCGGTAAAGAATATTCGACAATTTCGATGTCTTCGTGTTCGACGGCCAGCCCGCCGCCGCTTGCTATCTTGTGGCGGTTATCGACTTCGGCGTAATAAAGAAAAAGACACTCCGATGAGCCGCCCGGCGAGGGATAAAAGGTGGCAATTGGGGTCAACTCATTGACCTGATAACCCGCTTCCTCCATAATTTCGCGGCGAATGGCTTGTTGGGGATCTTCGCCGGGGTTTAACATACCGGCCATCACTTCCACAATCCAACCGGGGCCTTGGCCGTTGGCATAGGTTGGATAGCGAAACTGATTGATCAAAATGACCCGCTCGGTTTCCGTATTGAAAACCAAAGCCGCCGCGCCGTGGCCACGTTCAAAATTGAGGATACGGAGCGGTTCGCTTAACGTTCCATCGAACCGGGTGCGCCGAACATAGGCTTCTTCAATCTGAAAAAAATCATCGTAGACGATGCGTTGGCTTTCAATGATTACTTTTTTGTTCATCAGAGGGTTTTCGTGTAGCTACGAATTATTAGGCAATAATTAACGGTCGCTGCTCATTATACACAGACTTAACCGGATTGTCTACATAATCTGCCATTTGTTAAGGTTTGAAAATTTACCGAGAAATTATTCTATAAACCATCGGGCGCTGAAAAAGGGCCTAAGAAAATCCCTTCCTGAGGCGGGTCCGTATCGCTCAAGGTTAAATTATGCCAGACGCCGGCGCCTTCGGATCGGTACGGTAAGATGTGCAATTTTAACGGTCCGGCAGTAGGCGGTAAAGGTAATTCATAGTAATCGCCAACCACTTCGCCGGGGGCCCACAGCGAAGTCGGATAACTGGATAAAACGGGGTGAGCGGCATCCTTTTTGTAGATTTCTTGGCCGTTGAGATCGATTAGCCGTAATGAGATTGCATAATCCCAGTCTACTTTTTGAGGCGTGCGCCAGTAGAGCATTAGCTGGAGAATCGGGCCGGCTTGCCGCCCGCCGGGAGTCAGTTGCGGTAAAATTTCGGTCCGGTATCCGATCAGTTCCAGTTGGTTCTCGAAATTGGCGTTAAGGGGGAGAATATCGGCCGGGGGTGTCAGAATTGGGGCCTCGTTGAGTTGAATCAAAGGGCCAACCATACTTAGGTGCGGTGTGCCGATGAGATCGGCGGGTTTGCGGGTGAAGTAGATGGGGCGGGCCTCGGCGCGAGCCTGGGCAACCTTCTCCGGCCAGCGATCAAGCGGGTTGCGTACGGTCACATCCGGGCGCTGGCCGAGAACCAGTTGATAATATTTGAAAGGGGTGTACTGTTCCCAATCGCCCCAAATAATACTGTTTGGTTCCACATAAGGTAGGCTGCTGTCGACAAATCGTTGAGCTTGCGTGCCGCGCAGCAACTGTCGCCAATCATCAAGTGGGGTGATCGCTGCTGTGAGCTGTTTTTGCCAGTTCGGCCGACCTAAAGTCAAGATCAAAAGCGTAGCGAAACTAAATAAGACGATCAGTTGCAGTACAAACGGTGTGGGGGCAGTGGTCGTTGAGGGAAGGTTGTCGTTTGATTTGAGACGGGATGAGCTGTTCGCGGCGGGTGATTTTTCAACAGGGCTAACTGTTCTTCTGGTAAATTTGTAAGCATATCCGGCCAAACTGGCGATGCCATTGACTCCCAGACCCAGCCAGACCGTCAGAATAAAATAAGCCGGCATTAGATACCAGGTCGGAGCCTCATCTAAGTTGACCACTTCAAAATCTAACGTAAAGAGTAACAGCAGCACGATCAGCAACGCTTGAAAAAGAAATTGAGCAGGATAACGCCACAGTAAGATAATGGCTCCGATCACAGCCAGCGCGACACCCGGTAATGAGATCTGAGTCAACAAATCGCGCCAAATAAAGAGCAGCCGGGCCGGCAGATAAGCCGGATCGATGGAAAAGAAGAGGCCGGTGGAGTCGCCGGAGCCGACTAAGAACCAAAAGCTCTCGAAATCGGTGATTTGCTCGTGGGTGTAGGGGGGATGGTTCACGCCGCGCAGGTAGATGAATAGATACAACATCAGCGGCGCGAGTGTTAGCAGTACCAGCCGGAGCAGCCGGCGCGGCTGGCGAATCAGGGCCGGATCATACCACCAAATCCAGGCCACCAACGATGGCAAGTAAAAGAGGGTGGTGCGGTGGTGCGCCAGGCTAAGGCCGACGGTGAAAGCCAACCAATTGAGGATACGGTCGGCGGATGCGGATCGGTTGTATTTAATATGTTGGGCAAACGTGATGGCCTGTAAGGTGAGTAGGGCAAAAAAGAAAATATTGAACGATCGAACGCCGGCAATGACGCTCCATTGCCAAAAAGTCAAGCCAAAGGCCAGCGCCAATCCCGCAACAACAGCGCCGGCCCAAACCGCGGCGGGCAATATTTCTTGCGATAACTTATAAACGATTAGGCTGGTGACCCCGGCGGCCAACGCGCCACCCGAAGCCGAAAAAAGATTTACGCGCCAGGCCATCGAGCCGAAGGGGATCAGGAGGGTCCACAGCTTGCCGACTAAGATATAAAGCGGATAGCCGGTGGTGTGAGGAATGCCCAACAGTGGCACCGCTATCTGGTGTTCGCCCGCGTCGCCGCCGACTACGCCGGGGGCCAGGGTGAGAAAGTAGAGGCAAAAAACCGTGGCAAATACCACGGCAAACAGGATCGGCGGTAGCAAACGCGCGTTTGGTCGCAGTCGGTCTGAGATCATAGACGTAAATTTTAGAGGAAAGGGAAATAATTGGCGAATTGCCTACCTCTGAGTGAGGGTTTTAGCCAACATAAAAAGAGCATCCTGTCACAGAGGATGCTCTTGTCTATTTAGATGCGATTTAGGGCGATACTAGTGTTTGTCGGC
>ERZ795053.3902-NODE-3902-length-16571-cov-6.710402_pt1 | contig 16571 bp, 8 predicted proteins | sample MGYA00375137_ERZ795053 | MGnify/ENA primary metagenome ERZ795053 (study PRJEB30182, sample SAMN05720284) | activated sludge metagenome | isolation source: Anaerobic digester | place: Hong Kong | collected 2014-12-17 ...
CGGCTGACCCCAGTTAGGGTCATAATTTACATTAGAAATGGTAGAATAAGTATCTCCGTAAATACTGATCACGTCTGCCGCCTCTCTACTTGGAGGATTCCCAGCATTATCCGTCGGTTGTGCTTGCAAAGCAAATGAAAATATGCTTGCAAATAACAAAGTAAAAATTGATTTCATATCAAAAATTTTTAATTAAGAAATATTGTTTTTATAAATCATTCTAAAACTTTAGCTTTTCGTTTTTGTCCCATAGTCCCCAATAAGCACCAACCTCACCCTCCGCATTGACTTTCCATGATTCATCAAAAGATGAAAAGTAAAATACTTCAATATTATGGGATACGGACCACAATTGTATATTTATAAAATATTTTAAAAAATTCTCATAGTTCGCCACTGCTCCCTTGAGGGAATCACCTAGACTTGGCCATCCGGTTTCCGTGATAATCATTTTTTTGCCGTTGGCGGCCATTTCCGTTTGCCGAACCATGGATTTTATGTGTTCTAATGAATACTCTAATGGACAGCCTTCCCAGAATGGATAGCAATTTGACAAAATCACATCGCATGCCTCTGCGAGGTCGGGATGATCTGTAAATTCATAGTATGCATCGACATATCCCACGGGTATATCTGCCGGAATCGCTTCCTTCACTCTTTTTAAATATTGCAAGAGTTGAGATTTAGAAAGCTCATTTCTGTACAGCACTTCATTTCCGACGGCTGCGATGTCTACGAGGCCTTCATGAGCCATGTTTACCAAGGATTCGATTTCCTTCTCATTGTTATCCAAATTATCAGACAACCATGCACCTACTAGGGTATTAAGACCTGCCTTTTTAGCAACTTTGGGAATATGTTCATTTCCTTCAATACACGAAAAAGATCGTATCCACTGAGTATGGGGTTTGAGTATATTCATCCGTCTTTCAACTTGTTCTACGGAGATAATGTCACCGGGTTTTTGATTGTCCTCGTATAGACTAAAGCATAATCCATGAATACCATTATTGAGGATTTCCAAGCATCGATTTTTTAACTCATCTATGTTAATTGTGTCAATGACATTATTAGAACCTTCGTCAGTTTGACTAATCTCAATTTTATTCCATAGGTATTTTTCTCCTCTGCATGACATGTTTTTTAAAATTTAAGCTTTTCGTTTTTGTCCCATAGGCCCCATCTAGCACCGACGTCCCCTTCATGATGAATTTTCCAAGATTCGTCAAAAGACGAGAAATAAAAAATTTCAATTTGACTATCACTAGCCCACTTCATAGTATGGATAAAATATTGCATCGAATTTTCAGTCGAAGGTACGGCTTCAAGTTCTGATTTTCCTTGACTTGGCCATCCTGTCTCTGTGATAATTATGGGTTTCCCATTAGTCGCTTTTCTCGTCACGGAGTACATTTCTTGCAAATAACGTGAGGCTTGATTTATATTTATTCCTTCCCAAAACGGATAGCAGTTTATAAGGATGACATCACAAGCATCAACCAATTGAGGTCGTTCACAATATTGGTAATATGCATCCACATAACCTACGGGTGTATTTGGCAGTTCTTTTTTAACCCTACTGATATAGCCGATGATTTGGCTTTCAGTCAGTTCGCCACGCAAGAGTGCTTCATTGCCGACTACGGCAATATCGACAAAACCCTGCTTCCCGAGTTGTATCAGCATCTCAATCTCGCGATTATTTTGTTCTAGATCATGACTTACCCAAGCCCCCACCATGGTGTTTTTGTGATACTTACGTGCAATTCTCGGAATCTCCTCATTCCCGTTGAGACAAGAAAAAGACCTTATCCATTGAGTATAAGGTGCTATGACTTGCATTCTCCTGTCTATTTGAGCCTTCGTCACGAAATCTTCAACATTTTGCCCTTCGGTATATGGACTGAAACAGATGCCATGGATACCTTGATTTAATAATTTTTGAAATTCAGCCGCTAATTCTATTTGACTGTATTGGGTTGAATCATCCAATCTATCGTCCATAAAATTCAAATCACCGGATAGAGACGACAATCTTTTACCACCTACATAAGCTGATGAATTGTTTAATTTTCTTTGATCTAATACGGACCTAACTTCTTTGGCTGTCTCTTCGGTTACGGAATAATCCCTCATGACGTACATCGCAATGAGGGTTCCCAGTATAGGTAATCCTGAGAAAAAAGCTCTCAATCCGATGATGGCGCTTTCTTGTTCGGTGGTAGGAACTCCTTCCTTAAATCCTACAAATGACAAAATGAATCCACTCAAGGCACCGGCTATGGCAAAACCAAATTTCACCATCCACCAATAAATAGCACCAAAAATCCCTTCTCGTCTTTTGCCTGTATTAAGTTCGTCAATATCTATCACATCAGAAGTCATGGACATCATCAAGGTAAAGAGGCTGCCTATACCAAATGAGAAAAATGGCAATGCAAAAATAAACATGTATGGCTTACCTGGAATCATCAAAAACCAAAGCATAATATAACCAATAATCGAAATCCCTTGAGACCATAGGAATGCTCTTTTTTTGCCTAATTTGCGGGACATCCAAGTCACAATGGGTATCACGATAAACGTGGTAGAGAGGGCTCCTAAAGAACCAAACAACGTAGGCCAATACCCAGAATTAGCGGCATTCGTATCACCGTTGAACAATTGGTACACGATGACAAAAAATGTGAAAGAGGCCACCGTATTAAAAGCATTGAAAATCAGGAATGTGGCAATGCATAATTTTCTAAATGGCTTTATTTTCAAGGCTTCTTTAAAACCTAAAATGATTTCATCAAAGCTGCCTCTCATATTCTTGAACGTTAATTCAGAATAATTTTCGTTCAATGTAGACTTACTCTCAATGAATATCGCCGGGATGATTGCTACGACCATAAGTGCAGCACCGACCCATATTGCAAGCGTTCTCGTTGCACTTTCGGCCGTGTCAAACCAGCCATCGTCGCCATTAGAATACATAATCACCCAAAACCAAGGAGCTATCACCCAAGCCCACTGCCCTATCCACTGAGCAATGGCCATGATGCTCGTCCTTTCATGAAAATCATTGCTCATCTCGTAGCCCATTGCCACATACGGAACACTAAAAATGGTCAGTCCGAGGTAAAATACGAACGACATTATCATAAAATAGACAAAGTTGTAACTGATAGAATTTTCAGCATACAATTGCCACATAAACATAAATGCGATGCTCATAATGATGGCACCTACAAATACATACTGCCTTCTTCTACCCCACTTTGATTTCGTATTATCAGAAATGAATCCCATGATAGGATCCGTAAAAGAGTCAAAAATTCGCGGAAAAAAGTAAATAATCCCCCACATCCAGCCCGGAAAGCCCAGATTCTGCACCAATACGACCATGAAAATTCCCAAGACGGCAGGAAACATCTGGTTAGCTAACATTCCTAACCCAAAGGCGATCTTTTGCCCCATGGAAACCGTATTTGTTGATTTTGATGTCATAGTGAAACGTTCATGTTAGAAAATATTATGGTCTGAATGGCATGAGGGCTTATCGTCACAGATGTTGATTTATCGTAGATATTGAGAATTAATTCCTGAGGATAATCCTGTTCATTGAGTACGACGATGGCTAAGCTTTGGTCGGGATTAATCACGGCCGTTGCCATAATTTTATCCGTATTTGTATCAACTTTAATGACTTTGGATTCTGGTCTGATGTACTTACTAAAATGTGACATGACATAATACAAGGGAGTAAAATAAACCTCATCCAAATCAATATCAACGATGACTGGTGCAGTACACCAATTCTTAAACCAATTGGGGCCTCCCTGTCGGTCTAGAATTAAATTCCAATCTATCCAGCCATCTACCCAATTATTTAGACAGCCAATCATATCTTTTGCATATCTGAAAGTTGGGGTGTATTTTGGATGAAGGTGTTTCTCACTTTCGCTAGCCCAATCCCAGCCCCAGTCTGTAGCTTCTTCACTCCAATACCACACATCGTCTTTCCAATGCGGTATTTCTGCATCGATACATCCCTCCGTTTCTATCAGATACTTGTCAGGTGCTTTGGCATGAGCAAATTGCAGTGCATCTTCGAATACTTCTTGAGTACTGGCATACCAATGAATAGCGGTGCCGGAAAAATATTTAGAAACTTCCGGACTTTCATACATTGCATTGACCCATTCCTTGAGGTGGTCGCGGTTCTGATCATAGCCTAATATTTTTATGTCGCTCAGTCCGTCTTTTTCAAGTTGAGGCCCTAGATATTGAGTTACAAATCTTGTCATCTCATCCGGTGTATAATGCATACTTTCCCAGTTATTTCCATTGCCTAGGGGTTCGTTTTCAACTGTAATTCCCCACACATTAAGACCTTCCTGGCGATATGACTGAATATATTTTGAAAAATACAAGGCCCAAGTGTCATAATATCGTGGAAGTAATCGACCTCCAATCCATGAATTGTTATCCTTCATCCAGGGCGGTGCAGTCCAAGGTGATGAAATGATTTTAAAGCCATCAGTAGAAACTTGCTGGGCTCTCTGAATCATTGGAATCAAGTATTCCTTATCATGTGAAATATCAAAACTGGTAAGTAGTGAATCACCTGGAACCTTGGCATAAGCATAGTGGTTCAGAGAGAAATCACAGGAGTTGATATGGGTTCGAGTTAAGGAATATTTTGCTCCATTATCACCGAAATAAGCTTCTAGTATTTTGCTTTGATTTTCTAGGCTTAAATTTTTGAACAAATAGGCTGACGATTCTGTGAATGACCCACCTATTCCTGTGATGGTTTGAAATTGTGTTTCGGGATTTATATTGATGACCACCTTATTTTTGCAAGGTATAAAGGATTGAATCGGTTTCAATTTATTTCCAGAAGATGAGGTTTCATATACTTTGACATCAAGTTTATCTGAATTCATGTTAAAACTCATAATCAATACAATTACTATTGCGATTAGGAAATAAACTGATTTTTTCATTCCACAGGCACTTTTTCTTGGATTATAGATTTGGGTACTTGCACCGAATTCATTAATTTATCAAAATTCCCATCATAGGTTTTTTCGACAAGTTTTCCATCTCTTCCGAGATTTTGAAAAATAGACTCGTCCACTAAATTCCAAAGCACATATTTCGCCTTGCCATCTACTGTAAAGAGCCCAAAATGGTTTTCAGAACCATTCGGGTTTCCGGCATCTTTCCACACCTCGTCGAATGCTTCAAAGAAGAAACAAGCAATCCCTTCTTTTTTTGTCCAATCCAAAATATTTTGATAGTAAAGTGACTGTTTATACTCATCACATGCATATGACCCTTCGCTTCCATAAAACCCATCGGAGGCACTGGCCCATCCGGTCTCCCCTATGTGAATCGGAATGTCCTTTTTAATATTATCGGCATATTTTTTTACGGCTTTAAATTGCATTTTGGCATATTCAGTTGCTCTATGCATCGCCGCATTGATTTTTTGCTCTTTGGACAAATTGTTTTCTTCCGGTAATATTCCCCAAAAATCGGGATTGTAATGGGTGTCATGCATGGGATAGGTATGCATCGAGATATAATCTACTGACTGGATTAATTCTTCAAGGTCTCTATTATGATAATCGGATGTGCCGCCACCCCATGAGGCAAAGTTATCGGAGCTCGTTATTAAGATATCACTCGGTAACTTTCCATTCGACTTAAGTGATTGAAGGTGTTTGACCCATTTTAAAATGACCGATGAAGGAACATAATAGGCTTCTGCCCATTTGACCATGGCTTCATTGCCTACAGCGATGATTTTTACAATATCCGGATATTGATTCGCCAGTTGGATTGCTCGCTCGATTTCATATTGATTTTCGGGACTTTCCACTTCATGGTCGGGTGCCAGATCTGTCCACGCATTTTTACAGTCAATCCATACACCCAGCATAACGTACATTTCAAAATTTGGGTCATCCAGTTTTAGTTCATGTATAGCCTTCAAGACGGTGGAAGCATGCAGTAACTTTACATTATAGGTTCTGACAAACTTAATACCCATTGCGGCAAGCAGTTTCATGTCTTCTTTTATATCCTGCACAGACGGTTGAATATCGCGGGTTGTGTTTCTATATCCACCATAAGAAATTGCCAAATATGAAGGATTCGATAACATTTCTAAAGTTGTCATATTAGCTCGTTCCATGCTACTCTTAGTAGTACAATTTTCAAAAACAAACGCAATCATAAATAGCACTCCAACCCTCAAAAACTTGAGAATAAATTCAGGTCGAGTTAGGTGCTTTCTGATCATCTTATTTCAAAATATTTTTATCCACTGTTACTTCAATCCGTTCAATCTTCCCATTTCTTGCAAACACATTTTTACTCAGTTCTTTGTCAAGCATATTGCTTTCAATCTCCGAAGATTGGCCATCAGAGAAATAAACTCTTATCTTACTTTGCTCACCTTGTATGTATTGAATGGGTACTTGACAATAAGTAAATCCAAGATTATTTTGTCTTAGTTTTAGCGATTTTTCATCGCCATTGGTGTCAATGTAATTGAAAACACAATCATCTTCTAAAAACTCTTCTTCTCGTAATAATACCGGATTGAAGCCTAAGCATCCATTATTTGTGACAATCCCTAATTCACCAAAACGACTTATAATATCTTCTTTCACTTGACCTGTCATACCCGGCTGCTGAACCCCCTTATTCGCAGGAGTATGCGAGTATGGGTCGGTGGGAAATGCTCCATATAACTCAGGTGCCTTATGAACACCGAGTCCTTCACTTATTTCATAATAATGATTAACGAGTCTATCAATAGTTTCTTGAGAACTACCATTATTGATTGCCTGTAGGCAGCACTCTTGAGTGGCAAGCAACAACTTCGAAACCATGTGCCAATAGATTGACCCCAATCCTTCGTATCCAAAAAATGTTCCCGATCGACCCGTAAATGCCTTATGATTGAATACTGATTCGTAGATATTGAAGATTGCTTGAATTTCGTGATCAGGTACCTCAGAATAAATGTCTTCATCCAGAAGCATCAATGCTTGCTTTAGGTCTGAAACATTTCGAAAAGAGCTATGAAAATGATATTTCCCAAATATGTCCTTTTTCACTAAGGATGAATCTCCATTAGCGAGTAATTTTTTCAATAATTCTGATGCTTCAAATTTATCTTCTGGGATGGTATTTTTTTCTAGGAAGCCGGGCAGCTCTTTGTCAGGATATAAAATATAAGAGTCTTGATCAGCTCTATACAAGTTTGATTTTTTTAGAGCATCAAGCACTTCTAAGTTTTCTTTAGCAGATAAATACCCAGAACTCAAAACAGCGACTTGCCCTTCAAGCATTTCGCTGAGATTAGAGATACTCATGCCATTCTCACCGATTGAGAGCAAATTATATGCATGAAATAAACCATCTTGTCTTTTGTTGACAGAGATGGAATAGTCTATGTGTTTTAAAACTATCGCAAAAAATGCTAGAATTTCAGCGAGATAAATGGCGGTCTTTTCACCTGTAAAAGATTTGGAATATATTTGTGTCCTATAGTGGGATGCTGCCATTCCTAATGCATCGACCATCGCTTTCCTCGAAACATCTGTGAATCCCGCTTGGGCAATTGTCAGATGATTTTCAAATACTTTTTTTATCTCAAAATAATATTCGGCAAGTTCTACGGAAATATTCACAGATTTTGAAGTGCCCTCCATTAGATTAATGAAAAAGCTCAGGTATCGACGAATATAATATAACGTCACCATGGAGATACCATTACCGACTAAGGCATTGTTAGCATCATTCCATTCGGGACGTTGGGTGTTCATCCAGACACCTCCCTCAGGAATGTAATTAGAAAGTTTTGCCAGCAATGTTGCCAATGATTTTTCGATAAAATTTACTCGACACACTGAGTATGATGCATTTTGTAATAATGCTCCATCTGCTCCGATTTCTGTCACCGCTTTCCTAATGTCTATATCCGCATTCTCATCAAATTCTATGGTGTCCTTAGGATTGGTTAAAATTTCTTGATAGGGTTTTATTTTGTAAGGGACATTGGCATAGACGAAAAGGTTTTGATTAAAATACGAGGACAGCTTTCCTGGTTGGTATTTTTCTATGAATTCTAAGAATTTTAATAAGTAAATAATCTGATGGTCTCCCCAGTATCCAATGTATGACCACGGGTCGTCCGGCTCTATCGTTTCCCAATCGAATCCTCCTTTGGTAACTCTATAAGGATTGTATCCATCGAAGGTACTTGCATTGAGAAATCTAAATATCATGGCTTCGATAAAGTCTGGAAATGAGTGTACCAATGCTTCCCAATTCTGGAATATGTCTCTCCAATTCCCCTCGTAATCCAACACCTTGCTTCCATCAATTTCGTTAATAGTGTTAATGGAAAATTTATTCCAAGGCCGACTTGGATCTCCGTGCCTTCTACTGAATTTCAAGGGCATATATTCATTCATCAATCGGTTTAAGTCATAATCTGCTTTGTTTTTTAATGCCTCTTGAAGTGAATATAAATCAAGCTTTATTGGCAGATTTTTAATAAATTCATATTCCCTTTCCCATAGAGATTTGTTGGCATTTTTTAAATATGATATTAAGTCTTGTTTGTCAATGTTATAATTATCATCAAAGATTCCTCCACGCATATTGTTAAATAATACATTGGTATAATGTCTTGAATCCTTTAGCTTATCTTGTGTGCATTGCAAGGCATCTGCAGAAGCATTAAGCTTAATGAGTTTTAAAGTGCCCAGCTCGATATCCTTCTCTACCTCTTCGGGAATATGGCTATTGTTACTTAGCAAATGTTGAAGTAATGCAATGCCATTGTGGTCTTGGTGAACATCAGCGACTATAGACCATTTCTTGCTCTCATAAGCATTTAATATTATTGAAGAATTTATAAAATAAGCCCCAACTTCCCCCTTTACATCCTTTTCTTCTACTATCAGCTTCCAATTTCTGAAAGCATCCAATTGCCTTGAGGATAATAAATACTTAGGATGAGACAATCCAAAAGACCAAACAATATTGGCACTGAGGGCTTCACTCGGTTCTGCCTTATCAACGATAATGGCACTGAGAGCGAATATACCGATACCGGTTTTCACATCCAATTCGCTTCTCCTATAGGCATTGACTAAATTACTTGCATTATTTTGCAAATCACTGGGCACTCCACTTGGGAGTATATCCTGAATACCATCTAGAACCTCAATTTTTACTTCATCATCAGATATATTAAGAATTTCTGAATGTCTCACAAATCCAAATTGATTGCTATTGCACCATTTGTATCTAAAAATAAGATTCAGCTTGCGGTTGATTTCTTCAAAAATAATTTTATTCCCAAATTTTGATTTGTAAAGATTTCTGGTAAAATCGTATCCAATATCATGTCTAATAGAAAATGGCTCCCAGACATATTTTTCTGAATTTCGATAAACTTGAAATATGCTTTTACTTCCTGTAAATTCGTTATTAAATGTAATTTTATCATCCGTGTAATATGGAAAAAGTGCATACTCCGCATTCTTACGTCCTGCCGTGATGCCTCCATTACTGGAGATAAACATCCAATGATTGCTATCACTGACGATGCTCATAAAAAATGGCCTTAACGATTGAACATTCTGAATTTTGAAATATATTTCATCATCAAAATATGTCTGTTCGAGAGAACCTTTTTCAATATTTGCCTTTACTTCGTCAATCATCATTTTAAAATTACAAATTCAAAGATTAAAAGCTTTCTCTAGTTTTTAAATCAATTGTAAACCCTTACATAATCTACGACCATCTGCTGCGGAAAAGGAGTCTTGCTCGTAGGAAATCCTACATAATTGCCTCCAACTGCGACATTTAAAATAATGAAAAAATCGTGGTCAAACACCCAATTCCCAGGTAAGTCTTGCGGTGTCAACTTTTGGTATAATGTATCATCCACATAAAATTCCAGGTAATCAATACCCCATTCGATGGCATAGATATGATAATCAGTATCAAATCTACCATTTTCCAAACCGAATGATTTAGAAATCGCAGACCCTGATGAGTAATTTGGACCATGAACGGATCCATTCACCACATTGGGTATTTGCCCCCTGAGTTCCATAATGTCTATCTCTCCACATTGCGGCCAGGGCTTATCATCCAAATCTGCCCCTAATAACCAGAAAGAAGGCCAAATACCCGGACCGTAAGGGGTCTTAATTCTTGCTTCGAATCTTCCATAAGTTTGACTGAAATGACCTTTAGTATTGATACGACCTGAGGTGAAGGGCTGACCGCCGAAGTGCTCATTTCTCGCTGTGATGATAAGGTTTCCTTCGCCATCCATTGATAAATTTTCAGGATGGTCTGTGTAATACTGGTATTCTTGGTTACCCCACCCATCAGTTCCATTTCCTATGTCAATGTTCCATTTACTATCATCAGGTAATGTCCCTTTTTCTCCATTGAATTCATCGCTCCACGACAATGACCAATTCCTTTGCTCTAGATGCTGGCTATCATCCACATTGCAAGAAATAAGTAAAAGGATAATACTGAATATCGATGAAGAATATAATAATTTTTTCATGATCAATGATTTACTAATTATGGAAATAAACATTGTCGACATATACGGTGGAGGCACCCGTTGGCCTTCCAACTAAGATATATTGAGCCATGTGATTACGGGTCGTGAGACCTGTAAAATCACTCAAAGGAATATCATAACTAATCCATTGGCCTTGAGCTGGTGTGTCAAATTCTATTTGATGCTCGACATCATCTCCTCCACCGTAGGCACCATCTGCACCAAAATCTACCAGTTTGACCGCAAAAAATGTAAAATCACTAGACCACACATCGATATGAAAATGAGTCATGGCACTGGCATCAATTTGATTTGTAGTGGTTTCTATACCCACAAAGTCAAGACTCGAGTATTTTTTAGTGGCATTATTGTCTATTGTTACATCTTCTAATGAAGCTGCTGACCAATCTGTCCTCCAGCTATCGACCGGAACATTGGTATATACCTCTGAGAACAAAGAAATCACATTTTCTTGTATTAAGGTCGGTTCGGGTGCAGCTACGTCTGGCTCAGTTCCATTATTCATATTTTCTTTGAAGAAATAAATATTATCCATGAATATTGTTCCGTTTCCATCGAATTTAAGTTGGAAAATATCTGTCAAATCCACATCTCCAAAAGTACTCAATGGAATATCTAAACTTGACCATCCCTGTGTAGGTACAATCAAATTAGAATTATTTTCTACTGGCCCAGGACTGATTAAATAAATATTGAGCAATGTTGAGTTCATTGTCCAATAATCTATATGCAAATATTCCATTTCACTGACATCTTGTGAACTGCCTAGTTCAATCCCTTGATAGTTTAATCCAGTCAACTGAATTGTATTATTGCCTTGAATGGCGAGCTGCGAAAATACGGTTGCCTGACCCCAATTAGGATTAAGATTGGTGTTCACGACATTTTCATAACTATCACTATATACAGAAATGACATCATTTTGATCTTGCATAGGAGTTGGTGCTGCCGTAGTTGGAATCGTCGGGTTCGTGACCGTGCCATCATTGTAGAAATAAATATTATCAACGAAAACGGTCGGCAAATCTCCTGATAACACAATTTGTGCCAGATGTGATTTCGATGTGAGCCCCGTGAAATCTGACATAGGAATATCCAAACTTACCCATTCCTCAGTCTGTAATATTGGACTGGTAAAACTGATCTCATGAGAGGCATTGTCATTTCCATCAAAGGTTCCATCTGGTCCCAGATCAAAAAGCAACACTTTAAAGGTTTTAGGCAAATCTGTGGGATTAGGTGTCCAAATGTCAATATGAAGATGTGTCATATCCGAAACATCAATCGTCGGTGACGTAAATTGTATACCTACAAAATTGAGGTTTTGGTATCTAATGATATCATCTCCGTCCACCTCTATGATGTCAGAAGTCGTCGTTGAAAACTGCCAATACCCATTGTAAAAATCTACATTGACATTGGTATAATAATCACTAAAAATTGAAATTACATCCTCAGAATCCTTCGTTGGAGCAGGGGCTGGTGTCAGTGGTAATATAGGAGCTCCAGATGATTCAATATGCAAAGAACCCTCCACAGGAATTCCATTAAGTGTCGCAGTTATAACCGCAGAACCTGCATTTATAACCATTACCGTACCGGTTTCGTCCACAACTGCCACTGATTCGTCAGATGAAGAAAAAGTGAAGTAAGCCGATGAAGTATTCACATTTTGATTTATGCCTGTAGGCAAATTAAAAGTTGTAATTCCATTAAGATTATAGGTTGAGCCTGTTTCGGCCTGTACAGTGACATCTTCACCATCGAGAATACTCGCTTCCTGGTGAGCAATGGTTCCTAGATTTTCGAACATGACTTCATCAATCCAAATCGTGTAACCTCGTTCCTCTTCTGGGCCTTCTGAATAAAAGAACATGCCTCTCTCTTTCGTAAGCTTTGAAGCATCAGGTAATGGTATGTAGTATTTTGTCCAATTTGTATTTACGGGAACATCCGTAATCGAGGCTTGAAAGGTATTTTCACCTAGATCATTTCCAATTCCTAAAATGTCAATATTCGCTGCTTTACTGGCCTTTGCCCAAAAGGTAAGTGCAGTATAGGACGAAAGGTCTCGACCTGTTTCAGTAAAATACACTCCACCGGCATAAGCCCCTTTGGGGTCTTCAAAATCAGAAACTGCTATTCTCATGGATGAAGTCCCCTTATATTTTACCTCAGTATCCACATCAAAAGCCGTCACATCGGATCCCCCAAAAGCCGCATAATTGAGCCCTGAACTGAAACCATCGATATATACTTCTGCCGTCGTCGGGTATGTTGCTTCTGGCAATCCATCTATATCTCTTTCACAACCAGTAATAAAAACCCAGAAAATGAGTAGGGTGAGAATTATCGATAAGTTGCTTATATTTTTCATTTGATTAAAATTGTATATTTTTCTAAAAATGACCAAATGCCGTTAATTATTCCTCTTGTTTGTCATAATCATCTCAGAAATGGTCGGTTTCATTTTATGTTGAATAATTTTTATTTAAAAATATTTAATTTGACATAAGTCCTAATTTCCCATTCGTTACCATTATCATAACCGGGTGCAGTCGGATCACATACATGAACCCCACTGGCATCAATATTATGTGTCGGACAGTATCTCGGCGAGTACTGATCTAAGGTTCTGTACGTCCCTCTCACACCCAAACTTGTAGTAGGTAGTTCAAACCAAGAAGGATTGCCTAAGGATGTTGATATATCGAGTACCAACTGTTGAGGATAGGTGAGATTAAAATCCCTGTGATAATCATAAGGTCCCCAATCGTTTAATTTGACCCCGGTGATGACTTTCATAGAATTATAAATCATTCTAAAATCAATACCGGACCGATTGATGGTTCGCTTATCACTACCATTGGCTTGAGCAGTACCTGCATAAATATTGGCGATAAGTCCCAAATTTGGATTCACTTTTGAAACTATTCTAGAATGAATTTCCCACAAATCATGTGCTGGTGCAGCACCAGGAAATGCGAAAATTGTTCGTCCATCTCCTAGTATTCCTATTGCCGCATCTTGTGAGGTGGGCAGATGTCTATAAACAAATCCAAGATTCATCGCAAACTTGGCATCCTCTGCTCGATCATTGTCCCATTCGTACATCCAAGTCGCAGGTGTAGGATCGTAGGTAAAGAGGATTTCACCAGCCACGGTCTCTCTATTAGATCTCACGGCAAATGGATCTGAAAGTATATTTCTTGGCCGACCAGGTGCATTCACATCACTAGGCATGGGTCCAACAATTGGCTTTTGCCAAAGGAAATTGGGTGCAATTTGTAGGTTGCCAGCATAGTATGTAAAACCACTCAGTATGTTGTATTGATTTCCACTGCCTGAATCTTTGAGCTTCCAGCCTGTATATGTTTGCGTATAATCTCCACCACCATTGGCAACGAGCCCCATAATAGATCCTTGTGCATACCAGTTCACACGACCACTAGAGAGCATTAATTTTATTTTACCTCCCCATGTATCGGAGTTTTTAATTTTGTCCTCATAAACGGTATAGTTACCAGCCTCACCTCCAGTAATCATAAATGCTCTACCTACCAGTGGTTGACCACCCCAGATTCCACCAAGCTCTACACCCAATTTTCCGAGTTTTGTCTTTGCATACAAAGTTGCTCGTCTCGTCTTTGGTGTTGGAATTGCAAATGAACTGACGGCAGTAGATCGTTGCTCAAGATCCTCATGAAACATTCCCGTAAAATTGAACTTGCCAATTTGCTTTGAGTATTTTAACAAGGCCGCAGGATTCGCTCCCCACCACAATTCCGGTCCTAATGCCAATGAAAATCCTTTGAAATTCCGTTTGCCATTCAATTCAATACCTAATGGAGCTTGACCATTGTAAATATCAATGTTAGGTCCATAATTTGCCTCGGGATATAGTCCAAAAAAATCACCTTCATAACCCCAATGATAATGACCCGTACGATAAAATCCATTGATATCAAATTGCTTGTGATTCCATGAGAAATCAGCACGATAAACTTGGACTCGGTTTACATCTCTCAAAGTAGTAGGACCGTTAGATGGAGTCGCGACTGTCACCGGTCTCGCTCTATTTTCGTAAAATATCTGATCAATAGGATTAGTTGCAACATTTGCTACCACATTAAATTCAACATTTGCTCTTAAACTTGGGGAAGGATTTGCCGCAATCCCAACATAGAAGGATTGCATATGGTCGAAACCTAATTTATCGGGATAGTTTTCCTTGTCAGGATCAGGTTCCTTAGGCGTTGAAATAAGGTTTCCACCAGTATTAAAAGTTGTAAATTCTGCACTGAGTCGGCTGATGCTCAATTTTTGAGACTGCAAACCCTCCAAGGCCGCATTTTCACCTCTCGCTTCCAATACCGCATCCATGATAGATATAGAATCAAAATAATCATCGACGACCGTTCGGTTCTTGACACTACTGCTCAGATTAAATTGATGAACTTTTTGTAAGGCAAAATAGGCAGCTCGAGGATACAATTGATAAAGTCCTCTAGCATTGTTTGGTCCTTTAGCACATATACCAAACCATTCTTCATTCATGTTATTTTCACCTTCGACATAATCACTTTCATAACCTCCATTAGACCAGCTGGCATTGTTATCATGTACATCCAAATTACTGGTTTGTCCGTATTTCCACCAACCATCACTAAATTGAAAAGTAAATCCTCCTATGGTATTTTGGGCCCCGCCCATTCCAGCGGCATTTTTATATATATCTCGCCAATTTTCAACCAAATAGTAGGCTTGAGCTTGCTGATCTTCTTGATTTGATTGTGCATTGAAGGCATCAGCACCGAATTCTGTAAGCATAAATGGTTTATTGAACTCCGCACGAACTCTTGTAAATGCATCGGTAAATGTTTTTCCTCGATACATGTTAGCACCTAAGACATCGATGTCCTTGCATTCTTCAGCAATAATATCCAAAAACAACAAATCACCGTTACAAATAGCAATTGGATGGCTGCTATCGATGGACTTCATTTCGACCACGGCTTCATTGAATAGTTTGTACAATGCCCTGGCTCTTATGGTTGATTTTCTGTCCTCTAAAGGAATGTCCTCGGTTTCCGCTCCTTCCCAAAACAGACCATAGTTATTTTCATTACCCAATAAAAACATGAGGACACCAGGAGTATCCTTGTATTCCATCACCATGTTTTTTGTTTCTGCAATTAATAGCTCCCTTGCTCGGGGGTCACTATACTCGGTGTTGGCAACCCAAGTACCGTCTAAAGTCAGGCCATATCGGCCAAATGAATGATTGAGCAAGGTATAGATTCCATATTTTTGAAAGATATAAGTAATCCACCGAGCTGGTACTCCAGTATATTGACGAATGACATTGACACCCATATTTTTGAGTAAGGACATTTCTTCTTCCAAAGCAGCCATAATAATATCGTCCGGTTGATTCCAAAGGCTGTACGAGTAATTATATCCTCTCGGAAAATAATCCCAATTCATTCCGTTGATAAAAAAGGGCTGATCATTTACCATTAAGGAGTAACCAGAGTTGTCATTCTTGACATAAATTTGGTTTGATTGGCTAAAAGTGTTAGAATAATAGGAAAAAAGTAAAAAACAAAGGAATATTAGTGTTCTCATACTCTTATTAAAATTTTGACTTATTTTATTGCTTTTGTATCAAACATAAATTCTAAAAATCGATAAAAAGCTGACCACAAAGTGTGAAAATTAATATGTCAGATATTGCATTGAATTAATAATTAGCCACACTATTAATGTCATCTTATCAAATTCGGTTTTCTAAAGTATAAATATAGTTAATTTGCTCTAAAATAAAGTATATACAAATAATATACAAATAAATTAAAAACCATGTTTTAAGGAGCTATAATACATTAAAACAAAGTGATAATTACGATTGAAATTATGGTATTTTGAATAGAAAAATTAA
>ERZ795053.3905-NODE-3905-length-16562-cov-5.487127_pt1 | contig 16562 bp, 14 predicted proteins | sample MGYA00375137_ERZ795053 | MGnify/ENA primary metagenome ERZ795053 (study PRJEB30182, sample SAMN05720284) | activated sludge metagenome | isolation source: Anaerobic digester | place: Hong Kong | collected 2014-12-17 ...
GCGCTACCGCAATTGTCGAAGCAAAAATCGCAGTGAAGGCACCGATAAAGGCCACAAAGGTCAGTGCGCCGGGAGTGACCTCACCAGCCACATAGAAGAGCGGAAACATGCGCACCACCAGGAAGACACCGGCAGAGACCATCGTCGCAGCGTGAATCATCGCGCTAACCGGTGTTGGACCTTCCATCGCATCGGGCAACCAGACATGCAACGGGAACTGAGCGCTCTTGCCAACGGTGCCAAAGAAGATCAGCACGGCAATCACGGCAACCCAAGGCAACGTCTGATTGATCAGCGGAATTGTGGCAGTCATTTCCGAGAGGCGATGGAGATTCTCGGGGTTGAGAATATCGTGAAACAGCAGGCTGCTCGGCTCGCTGTGAATGTAGAGAAACATTATCCCGATCAGCATAATGACATCACCCACGCGGGTCGTCATAAAGGCTTTGATCGAAGCCGCTTGCGCCGACCGTTTCTCATACCAGAAGCCGATCAACAGATAGCTACAGAGGCCCATCACTTCCCAGAAGATGAAAAAGGTGAGAAGCGAATTGGAGACAACCAATCCCAACATGCCAACAGCAAAAAGACTGATGTAGGCCATGAAACGGCTATAGCGCGGATCCTTGCCCTGCGCATAGGCTGTGGGATACTGGTCCCTGCTCAGATGCGGTGGAAAGCTCATGTAGCCGCTGGCATAGATAAAGATCATCAGCAGCAAAAACGAGGACATAAAGAGCATCAACGCATTGGCCGGGTCAATTTGATAGCCAACCCAAAGGGCACTCTCACCGGTTGGGATGCTAAAAAGCTGCCCCTCAATGGGATGCTCCCCAAAGTGTTCCATTGTGAATGCCGTAAAGGCAATGGGCCAGCTCAGCAACAAACTCAGCAATGCCCCCCCAATTGCGGTATAGGCGCTTACCGTCTTATTGGGATTGAGAAAGAGCAAAATCGCCAAAAATGCGAGGAATGGTGGAATGGGAACCAACCAAGCCAAATTTAAGAATCCATCCATTAGTCAACCTCATCCTCTGTCGCGGGTTTTCCTTGCCGTCCAATAAACAGGCTACCAACACCAAAACCACCAACGGCGCCGATTACGGCTAGAAGAATAAAAATCAGATCATTTGGAATTTGTACAACCGTGCCAATCCCCACAAAAAGTGAAGCGCCTAAAATTGCTGTCAGCAACAAATTGCGTTGTTCCCGTTTGCGCTGCTTCACCTTTGCCAGCATTGACGCCGCATCTTTATAGGTAGCGTCGTGTTTCACAATCTCTTGCAATAGATGAGAAGCGCCGGTGTAATTGCCTTCGGCGATCTTCTCTTGAGCCAATTGATAGAGAAAAGCACACTGTTCCTCTAAAGTGCCGGCTAACTTTTCTGTGCGCATTATCCTTGCAAGAGATCAAGCTCATCCAGATTCACAGTCTTGCGGCTGCGATATACGGAGATAATCAGTGCCAAACCGACAGCAGCCTCGGCAGCCGCAATGGCAATCACAAAGAGCGCGAAGATTAACCCTTCCAGCTGATCGGGCATCATGCCATAGCGCCAAAAAGCCACGAGATTAATGTTAACGGCATTGAGCATCAACTCAACACCCATGAGCACGGCGATTGCATTGCGTCGGGCCAGTGCAGCAAATAGACCACAGCAGAAGATAAATGCGGCCAGGGTCAAATACCAACTCAACGGAACCATAGTTATTTCCTCTGAATCCTTACTTCGTCGCGGATCAAAACTTTTTCTGCCCTACCAATTCAACTGCCCAGCATCCCGGCGTATAGAACCAAGTGTACGGGGCCAGCAACTACTGCCGATCTCGGGCCAACATAATCGCACCGGCCAAGGCTACCAACAGCAAGACAGCCATCAGCTCGAACGGTACCAAATAAACGGTTACAAATTTTTCACCCAGGCTGGCAATGATCGCCTCACCGGTACCCAAGTGCGTGTACTGCCCCCAGGCAATGGTGTCCAAAGCGACTTCGCCTTGCGGCCAGTCCATGGTACCCATCAATCCCCCCAGAACACAGAAGAGCAATGCAATAACCATTGCGGCAGTGCCGGCCTGGCGGTTCAGCGGCGATGTGGGGCCAAACATCATGCCACGTGTCAACATGATGGCAAAGGTAATCAATGTAGCAATGGCGCCGACATAGACCAGTACCTGGCTGACAGCCAGGAATTCCGCTTCCAATAGGGCATACAGGGCAGCAACGCCAAAGAGCGTTCCGACCAAGGCCAATGCATTGTGAAACAGATTGCGCGCAAGCACAACCAAGAGTGCACAGACCGCCGCAAAGGTCCCCATCACCGCAAAAACAATTTGGGGGATCGTCGGTGGCACAGGTGCAGTCTGCGCAATTAGTTCATTGATCAGATCAAGTAGTTGCTGTACCATGGATTCTTCCTAACGCTGTGACTAAACTCCGCTTTAAATTAGAGCAAAAACAATCGAAAAGTTACTGTTGGTCTGTGCGCTATCCGCCAATTCTCCAGCAGCCGCCAAAAGAACAACAGCATATGTATATAATGTGGCACGGATTCCAGAAATTCTGCACGCAAACCGGCAATGTCGGCAAGCGTGTCAGTCACCGGAAACCGGCTGCATGGTACCGATCAGTGACTTCGGCTCAAACGAGCGCTTGGAACGAATTTGTTCATTGGCAAAGTGGCGGGTCAGTACACGACCGACAACGAACAATACAATCAGGTTACCGGCCAAAACGGTGATATATTGCAGCCAAAGGGGGCCAAAGAGCTTCATCGCCAACATTTGCCAGAGAATCAACCCAAGCACCAGAGGCACCAACACCTTCCAGGCAAAGTCCATCATCTGATCGACACGGACACGAGGAAATGTCCCTTTGATCCACATCACAACGGTGTAGAAGGCAAAGCACTTGATCAAGAAGTAGAGAAAGCCCAGCAGCGGAACTTGCTCAGCAAAAGGCCCTTGCCAGCCGCCGAAGAAGAGCATCACCGCAATACCACCGAGGAAGAAGGTATTGAGGAACTGTGCCAGGAAGAACATGGCAAATTTCATGCCGGAATACTCAATGTGAAAACCCGCAATCAATTCGGATTCCGCTTCGAGCAGATCGAAGGGCGTCTGCTCACTTTCCGCCAACGCGGCAATCAAGAAAATCAAGGCGGCGCCCGGCATCAAGAGCACATACCAATTAAGCCCTAAATTCACCGGCCCAATTGTCAGACCCTGCGCCGCCGTCAACGTTCCCAACTTCATGCTACCGACCCAAAGCACCGGCGCAAACATGGCCAGCACCATGGGAATTTCGTAGCTTAACAGCTGCGCCACGACACGAAAACCGGCCAGCAGCGCATACTTATTATTGCTGCTCCACCCAGCCATCAAAGCCGACATGATCCCAATTGAGCCGAGTGCCACCAGATAGAGCACCCCAATGCTCAAATCGACACCTATCCAACCGGGCGCAAAGACAAAAACAGCCAGCGCCAAGATCACACCAAAGACCGAGAGCAGCGGAGCCAAATTATAGGCAATCAGATCCGCATTGGCGGGTGTGATATTTTCCTTGGAAAGAAGCTTCACCGCATCGGCAACAGTCTGAAAAAGACCGTACGGGCCAACCCGATTCGGGCCAATACGATCTTGTAGACGGCTAATCACCTTGCGGGTGATCCAAATCAACACCAATGCCAACACCGGCCCAACACTGGCCAGCACAAGCGCACCAACCGCAAAGGTGATGATTACTGCAATTTCTTCCGGCAATCCCAGACCGGACAAAAAACCGGCAAGACCTGCACTCCATTGCTCCATTGTGTGTTCTCCGGCAAATAACTATCTCAAATTGAACAGTTTAATTCAGCTCAGCTCTATTGTGTCGAAATTCTTTTCGGCCACGAGCATTTCAGCGTTACCTGTTGCTCCGCACTCTGATCCACCCCCAAAAGTAGCCAACAGCGCACAGTAACATTCGCTGACTTTTTAGATATCTAGCGCTATTGTTACTTCCACTCAAGTGCACCCTTGCGCCATTCGAGGAAAAGACCGAGCAGCAGAATCAAAACAAAGGTAATCGCAGAAACCACAGCAAAGAGGGATAATTTGCTGTACGCAAGAGCAATCGGAAAGAGGAAGATCACTTCGACATCAAAGATCAAGAAGATGAGACCGATGAGATAATACTGGGCACGAAATTGCACCCAAGTATCACCGATGGTCTCCACACCACTCTCATAGGTAGCATTCTTAATGGGATCGGGACGACTCGGCCCCAACAACCAACCCATCAAAATGGCAACCCCAGGCAAAATAAACGCAAACACAGCGAGAATGAGCAAAAACCCATATTGACTCAGCATTTTTGAACTCCCAGTTCAAATCTGTTCCATGCTCTTTATATATTGAATATCTTATGAAGTAGCACTATCGCCACCTGTTGCCAATCAGGCTGCAAAAAACAGGCCGGTGTGGCGTGCCCAGAGGGATCCCGCTACTACGGCATGTTTCCCGAGAGAATTGACAGAAGTTTACACCAAAAGTCATTTGTGTAGAAATGAACAAATGCCTATGTATGGTAGCATACGTCTGTTTCAATGGAAAAATTCCCGCGGCAACAAATCAGAAATTAGTCTACGATCTTTTTTCCCTTGGCAAGCATTCTGCGGAGATAGCACGAAGGAGAATTATACCCGCCCTTCGCTCCTGTTCGTTTTTTCACAAGTGAACTCAACTAAAATTGACAGTCAATTTTGCTCGTGATAGAATGAACAAACTTCTGATAAGATTTATTTGCTGACTCAACATAGTGCAACGATGGATTCAGAACCTCTCCAAACTTCGCTGTTTCCGCTGGGTTACAACCGGATTTTTGGAGAGACACTAAGTTCACCATGTTGAGTCAATTATTTTGTAGAGAATTCATTTCTTGCTCATTTGGGCGGTAAACTAAAATTGCACGATTCCCCAGAGAAAACAACTGCAATTTCAGCCGCATACCGATGTGAGCCTTTTTTCGACAACGTAACACTTTTTTTCGATAACGTAACACCAGCAATACAATCATTCCAACGACAGGACAGCTTGAGGGAGTTGGGTTTTGGCTATTGAATATTTACCACTATTGATGCTCGTTGTTATCGCCACGGGAATCGGCGCCGTCGCCATTATCCTGCCGGCGCTATTAGGTCCGCGGCGCGATAACAAGCAAAAGTTGGAGCCTTACGAGTCAGGTATTATCCCCTTTGCCGATGCAAAACGCCGCTTTCCCGTTAAGTATTACCTCGTTGCCATGCTATTTATCCTGTTTGACATTGAGGTAATCTTTCTCTATCCTTGGGCAGCTGTTCTGCGCATTTTACGCGACAGCTATTCAGTCCTCTTCGCGCTGGTACCGATGGGTTTCTTCCTGTTGATTCTTGTCGTTGGCCTGCTCTATGAATGGCGCAAAGGGGCCCTTGACTGGGAATAATTTAACGGGGAATAGTCGACTACAATAAACGCATCCATCCTGAATTCGGTTGTGGCGCCGGCTATCACATGAACACAAGGGTGGAAATTACGGTTTACGCATCACGGATTTTACGGATCTCACGGAGCATGAACGCATGGGTCTTGAACAACATTTGCCGGAAGGCATCTTAACCGTCCAACTGGAAAAGCTCGTCAACTGGGGACGCCAGAATAGTACCTGGCCACTGCTCTTTGGCTTGGCGTGCTGCGCGATTGAAATGATCGCAACAGGCACGGCGCGCCACGACATTGCGCGCTTTGGCTCGGAACTATTCCGCGCCAGCCCGCGGCAGGCCGATCTCATGATTGTTTCCGGCCGGGTAAGTAACAAAATGGCACCAGTGATCAAACGCCTGCATGATCAGATGTCAGAGCCCAAGTGGGTGATTGCCATGGGGATCTGCGCGAGTGCCGGTGGTCCCTTTAACAACTATGCGATCGTTCAAGGGGTTGACAAAATCATACCCGTTGATGTCTATGTTCCTGGCTGTCCCCCCCGGCCGGAATCCTTACTCTATGCCCTGGAAAAATTACGAGCCAAACAGGCTGGTGATAATTTCCGCACCTATACCGCTTCCCCCGAAGTGATCACCGCCCCAGCAGACATTGAATCGCTGGAACTGTTACGCAAAGCTTAATTTATTCCATTCACTGGTGTGCACTCGAAGATCCTGGCCTTCACCTGCGAATTCGATGCAAGATCAGACCACGATGCTCACAAGTTTGCAAGCAATTATTCGGTAGCAGCGCGTCAACATAGGATGCTGCCAGGCTTACCAATCGCCACAGTACTAGATGTAACTGGGAGTCCAGCATGTTAAAAGTCTCTCAAATTCGTAGAGAGTACGAGACCTTACCGGGCCTCAACGATATTACGATCCCCGCGGTGGCACCTTTGCCAAGCGGCGAAACGGAAGATACGCAACGGCTTGTTGAACATTTTGGGGAAGCGATTCTCGCCGCGGGTGAAATCAACGGGCAGCAAGTGGTCTATGTCAAAGAGCGGTCGCTGGTAGCACTGGCGGAGTTTCTCAAAAATGACAACGGTCTTGCCTACGAAGCGCTTGTCGATGTCACCGCTATCGATCGGTCCAAGTTACCGATTGCCAATGGGGACGCCCGCTACCATACAGTTTACCAATTCCGTTCTTATATTCGTGGGAAACAGTTGTCAGTCTTCTGCCCCATTGAAAGTAAGGATCAAAATGGCGATCCGCTTGCGCCGTCGTTGTCCGGGCTCTTTCAGGGTGCGATCTGGCCAGAGCGTGAAGTTGCCGATTTGATGGGTGTCAAATTCAAAGGACATCCCGATCCGCGGCGTATCTTAATGCCGGAACATTGGCCCAACCACCCGCTGCGCAAGGATATGCCGCTGGGCGGCGAAGAAGTTCCCTTCACGCTGACTTGGAATGATCCCGAATTTGCTACGCTTGGCAAGCAAATTCTGCCGGCAGAGAGTATTGAGCCGAAGCTGCCACCGGGCATGAGCCGTGAGAACATGATCATCAACATGGGGCCACACCACCCCAGCACCCACGGCGTGTTACGCCTGGTTGTTGAATTGGATGGGGAAGATGTGCTCAATGTTGACCCCGACCTCGGCTATCTTCACAGTGGCTTTGAAAAGACCGGCGAGAACAAACGGTATAAGGACTTTGTCTACTATACCGATCGCATGGACTATCTTTCCGGAATGAGCAACAACTTGGGCTATGTGCTTACTGTTGAGAAGATGTTGGGGCTGGCCATTCCGGAACGGGCGCAGGTGATTCGGGTGATCATGGCCGAATTGCAACGCATTTCGTCGCACCTCTTCTGGCTTTCCACGCACGTCCTTGATGTCTCGGGAACAGGGATGAGCTTGTTGATGTATGCCACCCGAGAACGTGAACGCATTCTCGATCTCTTTGAAATGGTCTGCGGTGCGCGTCTCACCGTGAGTTACATCCGGGTGGGTGGTGTGTGGAAAGATTTACCGCCCGTCTTCTTGGAGCACTTACGGGATTTTGTTGCCCTCATGCCTGGCCAGATCGACGAATATGAAGCGATGTTGACCAGCGGCCCTTTGTGGCGGGAGCGGCTCGAAGGCATTGGCCATATCAGCCGCGCCGATGCAATCAATATGGGGCTCACCGGTCCCATGTTGCGGGGGAGTGGGATCGATTGGGACCTGCGCCGCGATATGCCCTACTCCGGCTATGAGAATTACGACTTCAAGGTGCCTGTCTACACCGAGGGGGACTGTTATGTACGGTATCTCCTGCGCCTTGAAGAGATGCGCCAAAGCCTTCGGATCATCGAACAAGCAATCAACAATTTGCCTGACGGTCTCTATAAGAGCGATGAGCGCAAGGTGAGCCTGCCGCCACGGGCGGAATTGGATGTGAGCATGGAGTCGCTGATCCACCACTTTAAGCTGGTGACCGAAGGCTTCCGTGTCAATCCCGGCACATGTTACCATGCGATTGAGAGCAGCAAAGGTGAACTGGGCTTCTTTATTTACAGTGATGGCTCAGGTATGCCCTACCGTCTCCACGTGCGTGGCCCGAGTTTTAACAACTTATACGCGGTGAGCCACATGAGCCGTGGCCACATGCTCTCGGATATTGTGACCAATATTGGCTCGATTGATATTGTATTGGGTGAAGTAGACCGCTAACTCTTCGTGAATTGAAAACGTAGGCTCATCACACAAGTATTGCTTGCGTTTTCCATTTAAGCCGAGTATAAATTAGCTTCTGAAATGGGGTTTAACAATGGCACTTTCTGAATCAGTGCGTGCGGAAATTCAAAAGTGGATGGATCTCTATCCCACTGGTCGCCAACGTTCGGCGATTTTGCCGGCACTCTATGTGATCCAGCGCGCCTTTGGTTACTGTCCGGTCGATGCCCAAAATGAATTGGCCGAGATGTTGGGCATCATGCCAGCAGAGGTGGGTGCCGTTGTTGGATTCTACAACATGTTCCATGAGGAACCCAAGGGCGAATATCACATTGAAGTCTGCACCAACGTGCCCTGTATGTTGCGTGGTGCCAACAAATGTATGCATCATCTGGAAGAAAAATTGGGCATCCATCATGGCGAAACCACGGAGGATGGCAAATTTACGCTTGACCACATGGAATGTCTCGGTTCGTGCGGCACCGCGCCCATGCTCTCGGTGATTGATCGCAAGACCGGCCAAGGTCGCTACTTTGAAGAGCTGACCAGTGAATCGGATATCGACCAATTGCTCGATCTAATTAAGAGCGGCAAAGCGTTCAATACACTGGAGCGCTGGACAGCGGTCGGTGATCCGAACAAAGAAGGTAAAGGCGCCGGCCCCTATCACGTCGCCGGCATGGAGACTCGCTACCTCACCGGGCGCGTGGGTAAACCTGACAGCCATCGCATTGAGACTTATGAAGCGGATGGCGGCTATGCCACGGCACGGCGCGTCCTCACGGAAATGAAGCCGGAGGAGGTGATTGAGCAGGTCAAGAACTCTGGACTGCGTGGGCGCGGTGGCGCTGGTTTCCCAACTGGCGTCAAGTGGGGTTTCTTGGCACCGGTCTTTCCACGCTATCTCGTGGTCAATGCCGATGAATCAGAACCCGGCACTTTTAAAGACCGCATTATTATGGAATACGATCCCCATCAGCTACTAGAAGGGATCGTTATCAGTGCCTTTGCCATTCAGTCAGAAAAAGCCTTTATTTACATTCGCGGCGAGTATTACTTCGCCTATACCCGCCTTGTAGCAGCACTCAAAGAGGCCAAAGCCAAGGGGTACTTTGGCGAGAATATATTTGGTACGGGTAAGAAGCTCGATCTGGTGATCCATCGTGGCGCCGGTGCTTATGAATGTGGAGAAGAGACAGCATTGCTCACTAGTCTCGAAGGCCATCGCGGCCATCCACGAATGAAACCACCTTTCCCGGCCGTTGAAGGGCTTTATGCCAAGCAGACGATTGTAAACAATGCGGAGTCGATCAGTAACATTCCCCACATCATGCGCAATGGAGTGGATTGGAACAAAGCCTTGGGCACGGAACAGAGTGCGGGGATGCGAATCTTCTGTCTCAGTGGCAATGTGAAGCGGCCAGGGTTGTATGAGCTACCCCATGGCACAACCCTGCAACAGCTGATCTATGATCATGCCGGCGGTCCACAGGATGACAACGCTCCCATCAAGGCAATCTGTCCCGGTGGCATTTCAATGAAGTTGCTGGAGCCGGACAAGATTGATACCAAGCTCTCCTTTGAAGATGTACAAGCAGCCGGTTCGTTGCTTGGCTCGGCGGGGATCTTTGTGATTGACCAACGTGCCTCGATGGTTGCCGTGGCGCGCCGCACATTGGCCTTTTATCGCGAAGAGAGCTGTGGGAAGTGCACCCCCTGCCGCGAAGGCACGGGCTGGCTCGAAACAATTCTGGAACGTCTCGAAGCCGGCGGTGGCCGTGATCAAGATCTGGAGTTGATGGAGCATATCACCAAATTCATTGAACGTAAGACCTTCTGTGTCTTTGGTGACGCTGCGGTGTGGGGCTTACAGAGCAACTTACAGAAGTTTCGGAATGAATTTATTGAGTTGATCGATAAGACCAATCCCGACAATCTCGGACCGGAAATTCCGATCCGCCCCATCTATCGCCCCGACAATGGGCAGGCAAGTGCGCTGCGTGACAGTAAGTTGGTGCCCACGGGTGAATCGCCACTCAATCGTGACACGATGGTGGCGGCAAACGATTAAGAATCTATTTGAACGAAATCTTGCCGAGAGGTAGTTGATTTATGACCGACCAAGTAACACTGACAATTGATGACCGTGAAGTCACTGTGCCCAAAGGGACATTGGTGGTGGATGCGGCCGAAAAGCTCAATATTGAAATCCCGGTCTTCTGTAGCCATCCCAAGCTCGATCCCGTGGCCTGTTGTCGGATGTGTTTGGTTGAGATTGTTGGTCCTCGTGGCCCGATGTTACAGACCGCCTGTTCGGTGCCCGTCGCCGATGGCATGGTTGTCAACACGCAGACACCACAGGTCAAAGCGACGCAGGAAGCCACTCTGGCGTTTATTCTGCTCAATCACCCGTTGGACTGCCCGATCTGTGATAAGGGAGGCGAATGTCCGCTCCAAGATCAAACCATGCGCTACGGACCTGGCTTTAGCCAGTTGCTTGAGCCAAAACGCCGTAAAAAGAAACATTACATGATCTCCGACACGATTGTGTTGGATCAGGAGCGCTGTGTGGTCTGCTGGCGCTGTATCCGCTATCTGCAAGAGTGGGAAGATAAGCCACAGTTGGCACTCTTTGAGCGGGGCGGTGAAACGATCATTGACATCCAAGAGGGAAAACCGGTTACCGCCAAAACAGGTGGCAACATCATTGACATCTGCCCGGTCGGCGCGTTGACCAACCGTGTATCCCGCTTTAGTTATCGTCCGTGGGAAATTGAACGGACTCCCAGCATCTGCAACCACTGTTCCGTGGGCTGTAATATTCGCATGGACAGCCGTACCCATACCTTGCGCCGGATCGTCGGGCGCGAAAATATGGCGGTCAACGATCAGTGGATCTGTGACAAGGGGCGCTTTGCGTACGCCTGGGTCAATCATGAGGAACGGCTGGAGATGCCGCTTGTGCGCAAAGAGGGCGCATTGGTACCCGCGAGTTGGAGTGAAGCACTGCAACTCGTTGCCGACAAGCTGCAGGCAATCAAGGGGAGCAGCGGCGCCGATGCAATCGGCGGTATCGGCAGCGCCAAGCTCTCGAATGAGAGCAACTACCTCTTCCAGCGCTTCTTCCGCCAAATTATTGGTACCAATAATGTTGACCATCGCAATGGCAGCGATGTAACGGCGATTGCCACCGGCATGCCGGCCCTGGCAGATGTTATGAAGCCGCAGTATGGGCCCGTTCCCAAGGTTGACACGATTTTTCTCTTTGGTGTTGATCCAAGCGAAGAGTTGCCGATTCTCGATGTCCACCTGAAACGTGCTGTGCGGCGTGGCAAGGCGAAGCTGATCACCGCCCATCCACGCACAATTGAGTTGACCCGCTACGATGGACCACACCTGAGTTACAAGCCGGGAACGGAAGCAACATTGCTCAACGGCTTGACGAAAGCGGCCCTCGCTTTGACTAAGGAGAAGCCTGAAGGTGTCGAAAAATTGGTTGCCGATGTTGATAACAGTGCCCTGAAAAACTTCTGTGGTGTCGATCCCGATGCCGTTGAGGCCGCCGCCAAGTTGCTTGTCGAAAGTGAAAAAGCGCTGATTCTCTATGGCCCAATGGCGGCCCGCGGTGAGATCGGCCAACAAACCGTCAATGGCCTCACCAATCTTGCATCGCTGACTGGCCACAGCGAACGACTGGGGTATGTGGGGTTGGAAGCGAACAGCCAGGGCGCACGCGATATGGGTTTGTTGCCCAATCGCTTGCCCGGCCATGCAGCACTGGATAACAGTGATATGCGCCAACGCCTGGAACGCGCTTGGGGCTGTACGCTACCCAAGAAAGCGGGGAAAGGCTACAAGACGCTGCTCAACGAGGCCGGCTCGGCGGTGAAAGCACTCTACATCATGGGTGCCAATCCAGCCAGTGAGCGTCCCCAATGGGCGGCCAATTTGGAAAAACTGGAATTCCTTGTGGTCCAGGATCTTTTCTTGACAGAGACGGCGCAATTGGCAGATGTGGTTTTACCGGCGCTGAGTTGGGCAGAGGCCGATGGCACCTTCACCAATTTGGAACGCCGTGTTCAACGTGCGCCCAAGGCAGTTCGCGATCCACAAAGCAAAGCCGCGGCGGATTGGATGATCCTCGATCACCTTGCCAATCGCATGGATGTCCATTGGCCTTATGCCGATGACCACGCCGTCACTGCCGATATTGCCAAAACTGTGCCGCTCTACAGTGGCATGAGTTGGGAAGCACTGGGTGACCAGGGTCGGCAGTGGGATGCCGGCAAGATTCGGGGCAAAGCCCAATTCCAAGAAGCGGAACAACGGCTGATTAGCAGCGATGATCAGCCGTTCGCCCTGGTTAGCGGCACGGTGCTCTTCGACGGTGGCAATCTCTTCCGCCTGACGACACAGATGCACAACATGGCCTTTGGTGCGCGGGTGGGTCTACACCCACTCGACGCCGCAAAGTTGGGAATTGCCGACGGTGCCACGGTCAATGTACAGAACAAGAATGGCACACTGACTCTGAGCGTCAAGCTCGATGATCAGGTCAAAGTCGGGACAGTATGGATTCCCGAAAGTTTACCGGGCGCCGCGGTTGGCACCTTGCTCAACGGCCGTGTGGTCGAACATGTACGGGTTGAAAAAGCGAAGTAACAATCAATAATCAATTGCTAATAATTACTCGTCAATGGTGTGTTGAACGCAGTGCGACTCCGAATGAATTGGCACGGTTGAGCACCATCAGGACTTAATTCCAGGATATTGCAATGGACTGGCTGACTTACGTAGTTTTTCCACTCATCCGGGCGCTAATTTTGGTCTTCGTCGTCTTTACGGGCGCTGCCTATCTGACGTTAATGGAGCGCAAGTTGCTGGGGCGTTTTCAGATTCGTTACGGTCCCAACCGTGCTGGGCCATACGGCCTGTTACAACCAGCGGCCGATGCCATTAAAGCGTTCTTCAAAGAAGAAGTGATTCCCAATCATGTTGATCGGGTACTGTACCTATTGGCACCGGCGCTAGCATTGATTCCTGCGCTCGTGATTTGGGCAGTGATTCCAGTTGCCAACGGTGTGCCGGCCATTGCCGATGTGAACATTGGATTTCTCTGGATTCTGGCGATTGCCGGCGTTGAAAGTTACGGCATCATCTTGGCTGGTTTTAGTAGCAACAACAATTATTCGTTGTTGGGTGCATTGCGTTCGTCGGCACAGATGATCTCCTATGAACTACCCATGGGCCTCTTTCTGGTCAGCATCCTGTTGTTAGCTGGAAGTTTTAGCCTGGTAGAGTTGGTTGAAGGAACGCGGGCCTGGTGGGAATGGCTTTGGCTCTGGATCATGTTCCCCTTCTTCTTTATCTGTATTCTGGCAGAGACAAATCGCAGCCCCTTTGATTTGCCGGAGACGGAAAATGAGTTAATTGCGGGCTACCAGACCGAATACGGCGGCATGAAGTTTTCCCTCTTCATGATTGCCGAATATATCAATATGATCACCACCAGCACCATTATGGCTACCCTCTTCTTTGGCGGCTGGAAGCTGCCTTTTGGCCTGCTTGCGGGCGTAGTGTGGTTGGGTCCTTTGGTACTGGCGGCCAAGGTCATTCTTCTGCTTTTCCTGTTCATTTGGGTGCGCGCCAGCATTGGGCGTCCTCGCTATGATCAGTTGATGAGCTTTACCTGGAAGTTTCTCTTGCCCGCATCGTTGGTCTATATGATCATTACGGCTCTATTGGTCGTTTTCTTCAAGTAGAGACTGGAGATGAGAGACTGGAGAGTAGAAAGGTCTACGCTTCAATCCCCAATCTCCGTTACCCAATAAGGATTTTGCTATGGCTGTCAATGATTTTTTGAAGGGCGCTGTTGAACTAGGTAAGGCAATGGGGGTTACCCTCAAACACCTCACTCGTAAGCCAATCACTGTAGAGTATCCCAAAGATGCAGTGCCCCTCTATCCCCGTTTTCGTGGCAAACACGAATTACGACGCTATGAGAATGGGATGGAACGCTGCATTGGCTGCATGCTCTGTGAAGCTGCCTGCCCAACAGCTGCAATCTACGTGGAAGCAACCGAAAACGATCCGGAAAATCCGACGTCGCCGGGCGAGCGTTATGCCAAGGTCTACGAGATCAATCTGTTACGCTGCGTCTTCTGTGGTGACTGTGAAGAAGCCTGCCCGACAGAGGCAATTGTTCTCGGACATGAATTTGCCATGGCCAATTACAATCGGCGTGACTTTGTGCTGACCAAAGAACAGCTGCTAAATCCTGGTATTCCCAATGTGGTCATTCGACCAGAATAAAGCACAATTCGTAAAACGGAATGCATAATTGCCGGTAGTTCCGAACGATTTCCGTCTTTCCGTATTACGCAACACGAAGGAAGACCCAATGACTCTTTCTTTACTCTTTTTTGTTATCATCGGCGCGATTAGTTTAGCGGCGGCATATGGCGTTGTTGCCAGCCGCCTCCCCATTCACAGCGCGCTCTTTTTGTTAGCACACTTCGCCATGCTGGCTGTGCTCTACATTACGCTCGACGCGCAATTTTTAGCGGCAACCCAGGTCATTGTCTACGCCGGCGGGATTGTGATTCTAATTCTATTCGTGATCATGTTGATCGGCAGCGAAAAGATTGAAAATCAAGGAGACTACCGGTCGTGGACCCCCTATGTGGCAATGTTGTTGGGGCTGTTCCTCGTTTCAACGCTCACCTATACGCTGCTCGTTCAATACAATGGGGGCGCCATTGATGGTACGGCATTGGCCGGCGGTGCCCCGCCGGTGGTGGGATTGGCGCTCTTTACCCAATATATTTTACCCTTTGAATTGGCGGCAGTTTTGTTGTTGGTTGCCCTGTTGGGTGCACTCCTTTTGGCGCGCCGCCCAAAACTTGAACAAAGAAGCTGAACAACGTTGCTTCGCTTCCTATCCTTTGACAATTCTGTAGCAATCGTTTCTATGGCAATCGTTGATTGAGTTGTTTCATCGATAATTCTTTACCTGCGAGGGTCCCGTGGTACCAACCAACTACTATCTGATTCTTGGTGCACTCATCTTTATCGTCGGTGCAATCGGTGTGTTAACACGGCGAAGTGCACTGATCATTTTGATGTGTGTTGAGATGATGCTGAACAGTGTCAACCTCACCTTAATTGCATTGAGCCGACAATGGGGCAACCTAAACGGCCAGGTTTTTGTCTTTATGATTATGGCAGTGGCTGCGGCTGAGGTGGCAGTGGGGCTGGCAATTGTGATTGCCCACTCACGACACACCAATACGACTAACATTGACGAAATCAATTTGTTAAAGTGGTAACCAACCCCGGATTCGGTTGCAACTACGCTGCACACTCTGGTCGCTAATAAATCACGGCGTCAATAAGGCCAAAGCGTTTCTGCTAAGCCACTCGAGTTGCTTGGTCCCATTGACTGCCGCGCCCAAAAGGTTCCCGATTTATGCCGGATTGTACTAGCGTTTTTTCGGCTGTACCTTGCGTCAACGAATACCCTGATCCGTCGATGCAATAACGAAGCGCCAATCGATTCCAGTCTAGAAATAGTAAGGACCGATTCATGTTGAATCTTGCCTGGCTACTCCTCGCGTTCCCGGCGGCGGGTGCATTGATTAATTTACTGATTGGTCACCGACTTAGTCGCAAGCTCATTGGTGGGATTGCGTCCGGAGTTGTGATTCTCGCCTTTTTGGTGGCAGTAGGGCTGTGGACTTCTCTCTTAAGTCTACACGGGGAAGAACGGGTAGTCACCATTCATTTGTGGGATTGGATTACCATTGGTAGCTTCCAGGCAAATGCCGCGCTGTTGATCGATCCACTCAGCGTAACGATGGCGTTGGTAGTTACCGGTGTCGGCGCGCTGATTCACCTCTATTCCATGAGCTACATGGAACACGATGAACGCTATCAACGCTTTTTCATCTTCCTCAACTTCTTTATTTTCGCGATGCTCATCCTCGTGCTCAGCGACAACTTTGTGGGCATGTTTGTCGGTTGGGAAGGTGTGGGTCTGGCATCGTTTCTGCTTATCGGCTTCTGGTTTGATCAACGGGATGACAGCTATGGTTGGTATGCCGACGCCGGCAAGAAAGCCTTCTTGGTCAACCGCATCGGCGACTTTGGGATGATTCTGGCGATTGCCGCCATTTGGTCCACACTGGGTACGGTCACCTTCCTCGATGTCTTCGAAGCAGCGGGCCATGAGATGGCGGTGGGTGCGGCGAATCTGATCTGTCTGTTGCTGCTGCTCGGTGCCACCGGTAAGAGCGCACAGATTCCGCTCTATGTCTGGCTTCCCAACGCCATGGCGGGTCCCACTCCTGTCTCGGCCTTGATTCACGCGGCGACAATGGTTACCGCCGGTATC
>ERZ795053.3908-NODE-3908-length-16558-cov-4.326123_pt1 | contig 16558 bp, 11 predicted proteins | sample MGYA00375137_ERZ795053 | MGnify/ENA primary metagenome ERZ795053 (study PRJEB30182, sample SAMN05720284) | activated sludge metagenome | isolation source: Anaerobic digester | place: Hong Kong | collected 2014-12-17 ...
CTTCGAGGGTATCGTGTATTTCAAATACTCGATCAAACATCGTCAACTCAAATAGTAGACGAGCCTGTGACTGCGGTGCGGCGAGCTTCAAGTTTGACGACTCTCCGCCCAGTGTTTTCAACCCGGACACGAGTGCGGCCAGCCCCGAACTATCGATGAAAGGCACGTCGTGGAGATCAACAATTACCTGTGTCACGCCCTGTTCAACTAAATTCCTAAAGGTTTGTTTGGCTTCTTCGGCTGAACGCGCGTTTAGGGCGCCGCTCAGCGCTACAATACTAACATTTTTTGAGATTGATTTGCAGGTAATCTCCATGGATTTTCTCCCTAGTCGTCAAATTTCTGAAAAACATAATTCATTGTAGTCTCTCTAGAGTTTTGATGCAATTTATGGTTGAGTGGAATGGTTAACCTGATTATTTCATTATGAGTCAGTCAGGTAGATATTTAATCAAATGCCAGTGATTGCCTCGACCCGGCTGGGTATTGTACGAAACAACGTCCATAATTTGCCGAATAATATGTAAACCGTAACCGCCTTCGACCAGTTCATTGGGATTGGTCTTGGGGGTGGGCACGGTGCTGGGATCAAACCCTTCACCCTGATCATAAAAATCCAACTCGATACCGTTGTCTAGCAGCCGCAGTTGGCCGCTGATTTCACCTTTTTTGCCGTTATAGGCATGCTTGATGATGTTGGTGCATATTTCAGAAATGGCTAACTCGATCAGATAAATAAAATCATCTCCACGCGATCCGCCGGGTAAGCTAGGAAGTTCCCGACAAGCTGAAGAAATCTGGCGAGAAATTTCATTAAGATAATCGATATCAGCCGGATACAGAAAATCCAAGGTATTGATCAGCAGCGGAGCGGAACGCGGTGAGTCGCCATCGGCATACGGCAACATCTTTACGATAAGCAACGTTGTGTCATCTTTGGGATCAGACCGGTAGAAATCGTGGAGTTCCGCCTGAATACGCTGCTGTAAGGCTTCGGGGGGTTCAGCGGCGTTGGCCGTTACAATCTCAATTAACCGCTCAAAGCCAAAAATACCGTTATTCGGTGATTGGGCTTTGATAATGCCATTGGTATAGAAAACCAGCGTATCGCCCGGATTCAACGCCACGGTGACCGGTTGGCTCTCTTGATAGCCAAACGCCCCAATGGGGAGGGAGGTGGCTTTTAATTGTTCAACGGTTTTGGTTTCCGCTCGATAGACTAATGTCGGTGTATGCCCGGCGCTGGCATAGGTTAGTTTGCCTTCAAGCGTATCAACATTAGCCACAAAAGCGGTTACAAAAGAATCGGTCCGGCTCAGGTCTTGATGTAGCACGTGATGGGCCTGTTCGATAATTTTATGCGGGGGCTCGCCCCGCATAGCTTCAACCCGCAACATGGTTCGGGTGATCGAGGTCAACATGGCGGCCGGAATGCCCTTGCCCGACACATCACCGATAACCAGCGTCAAATAGCGATCATCGGTTGTAATGAAATCATAAAAATCGCCGCCAACTTCCGAAGCCGGCATCGATGAGACCGCCACCGAGACACCGCCAACCTCCGGCAGTTTGGTTGGCAAGAAACTTTCTTGGATTTCCACAGCAATTTCTCGCTCCCGGCTCAGGCGTTCTTGGGCGATGACTTTGTTGTGGATCAAGAAATTTTTAATAATAACGGCCACCTGCTGGGCCAACGCCGCCAGCAGTTTGGTGTCACCGGCCGTAAAATGATGGTTTAACTTATTGATTAGGCCGATGGCAGCCTGAGCCTGTTCATCAACGACCTCCAGTGAGGTCGCCAGCAGGCTATTAACAGACTTTGGCGCCGCCGCCCAAATAGCCTCACAAGCCGAATTTTTATTACCAACCACCACGCCGCTGCTTTTCAATAAATTATCCAGCAGCGTTTCATCGTACGCCATATTCTGGTCTTGACTTGTGACACAAGTGAAACCTTGATCGGATCGCAGCAAGATGAAGCCATCTTCACATTCGATCACGCGCTGGGTTTCCTGAATAATAGAGCGCAGGGTAGCCATTAAATCGGAAGTAACGGTCAAATTTTGGGTCACCCGGAAGACAAGCTCCAATTGATTCCACGCGCCAATGAGTTCATCGGTCATGGCCTGAAGCGCCTGCTCGTTAGCCAGATTCCTGGCAATCGCGTCTTTCGTACAAACAAGGAGCGGGGCGTCTCGCTCCTGAGCATCGACAATGACCAAATAGCCGTAGTTTTGGCCGTTTTCCGCCAGTGAGATGGCTAAAATATTATTTTGGGGTAATTTGAGAAAAATTGGCTCGTGCTGGTTGGTGAGTTGTTTCAGTAATGTTTGCCAGTTGATCGGGCTGTCGCCGGTTGCCCCTGATAAGACCTCTCCCTGGGACGAAAGAAGCAGCAGGTGACCATGAGCGAAATCTTGCCAATATTTAGCAAAATTACTAAATAGAACAAACTGATCCGAAGTAATCAAATCTGTTTTTAACCTTGACTATTTTTGTTATACTCCGCCATTATTATACCACATTTTTTTGAGACCGGAAGGGGTTTTATGTTAAAGCTTGGGTATTTGCTCGCAACGTGGCCAGCGTGTATAGTCACTGATTGATAATTATGGAGGAGATGTGTAGCAGTGCCCTCACCACCCGATCCCATTTTTTTGCAACTCGGCCCGTTAACCATCCGCTGGTACGGACTGATGATCGTTACAGGCGCCATGCTGGCGGCCTACGTGGCGACTATTGAGGCTCGACGGCGCGGTGAAGACCCCAATCATGTATGGGACCTACTAGTCTGGTGTCTTATCTTAGGCATCATCGGCGCGCGCCTGTACCATGTGTTTTCTTCGCCGGCCGGCGGCAATCGCGGCTTTCATTATTATTTCGTCGAAAATCCGTTTACCACACTCAATATTTTGGGGATCGCGATCCCCTTTCCGACCGCCTTTTTAATTTGGGAGGGCGGCATCGGGATTTTTGGAGCGCTCATCGGCGGCCTATTAGCGGTGATTATCTACACCAAACGGCACCGGCTCAACCTGTGGCGTTGGCTCGATATTTTGGCCCCCGGCATGCTGCTGGCTCAGGCGATTGGTCGCTGGGGCAACTATTTCAACCAGGAGTTGTACGGCCCGCCGACCACGCTGCCCTGGGGTATCACCATCACCAACGTCAACCAGCGTATCCCGCCGTTTGACGACTTAACCATTTATCCCCTCACGACCACCTTTCACCCGTTATTTCTGTACGAGTCGCTTTGGAACCTGACCGGCTTTATCTTGCTCATGTGGCTCGGCCGAAAATACGCTGATAAATGGGTAGACGGCGATATCTTCTCGCTCTACTTGATTTGGTACCCGCTGGGCCGCACACTCATCGAGTCGCTACGCCCGGATGCCTGGACTCTGTCGGGCATTCCCACCGCGCAGATCGTCAGCCTAGCCTTGATGTTGATCGGAATCGGCTTGATTTTCTATCGCCGCCGATACCCACCTCAACCGCCACCCTCGCCGATTGAGCAGCCCGACTAATTACGCCCAACTATCTCAACATCAATACTGGGAGTCAACGACCTCATGTTTAATTTTCTTCGAAGAAAAAACGCGCGCAAAGTATTGGTCATCGGCCTGGATTGCGGCGAACCATCTCTACTATTCGATCAATGGCGCGATGAGTTGCCCGCTTTTCGGGCATTGATGGACGGCGGCGCTTACGGGCCACTCGCCAGCGCCATTCCCTGTATTACCGTGCCGGCCTGGAGTTCGATGCTGTCCGGCAAAGACCCCGGGGTGTTGGGTTTCTACGGCTTCCGTAACCGGGCCGATTACGGCTACACCCATATGACCATCGCCACCGGGGCAGCGGTCAAAGAGAAGCGAGTTTGGGATTACTTGGGCGAGGCCGGAAAAACGTCCATTGTCGTCGGGGTGCCTCAAACTTATCCGGTTAAACCGATCAACGGTCACCTCATCAGCAGCTTTCTAACGCCATCCCTGCAAAAACAATACACCCATCCCAACGAACTGCGCTACGAGATCGACCGCATTTTGGACGGCGAAACTTACGATGTGGACGTGCGCAACTTCCGCACCGATGACAAAGAAACCCTGCTCCGGCAAATCTACGAAATGACCGCCAAACGCTTCAAAGTAATGAACTATCTCATCCGCGAGAAACCGTGGGATTTCTTCATGTTTGTTGAAATGGGCGTCGACCGGATTCACCACGGCTTCTGGCGCTTTCACGATCCGGCTCATCGGTTGTATCAGCCGGGCAATCCATTTGAACATGCCATTCGCGATTATTACCGGTATCTCGACCGGCAAGTGGCGACGCTGCTTGAAGCTGTCGATGATGATACCGTCATCTTGGTGGTTTCCGACCACGGCGCGAAACGCATGGACGGCGGCTTTTGCCTCAATCAGTGGCTGCACCGCGAAGGTTATCTGGTCTTTGACGATGACCCACCGCCCGGTCAAATTATGCCGTTTGAACAATTAAGCGTTAACTGGGACAAAACAGCCGCTTGGGGAGCAGGCGGTTACTATGGCCGCCTGTGGCTCAACGTGCAAGGCCGCGAGCCGCGCGGCATCGTCTCGCCGGCCGCGTTTGAGTCCACGCGCCGTGAAATTATCGAGCGGTTGGCCGGGCTAGTGGATCATCAAGGCCGCCCCCTACCCACCGTTTGCTACAAACCGGAGACGATCTATCGAGAGGTCCGCAATATTCCCTCGGATTTGCTTATCTATTTCGGCGATCTCCATTGGCGGTCGGTCGGCAGTTTGGGTCATCAGGATATCTACACCTTTGAAAACGACACCGGTCCCGACGACGCCAACCACGCCGAAAACGGCCTATTCATCTACCACGATCCCAAACAGAACCTCAACGGCCGGCAGTTGACCGGTTTGCAGTTGATGGACATCGCGCCAACAATTTTACACTTGCTCAACCAGCCTATCCCGGATGACATTCAGGGCAATGTCATTTCACCGTAAAATTTCCAATTCCGGGATCGGCTGAAGTTGCTTTTATCGTGGCGTAAACGTAAAATTACAGACTACGTTTATCATCCGAAGAATTTGAAACGTTGTTAGAAATAGCATCTTAGTCATTTGGGGTGGCGTAAGACAAACTTAAGTTTGTCCTACAAAACCCTACTTTTTGAGAAGTCACGCGCTTGGAGAGGTTATATTACTGCATGCCCAAGATAACGCCCCCTCATATTGTTCTGATTGTACTCGACACGCATCGGCGGGATCGACTATCGCTTTACGGCTATCCGAAGCAAACATCACCTAATATCGATCACTTTGCTCAAAATGCCGCTGTTTTTGAAAATGCCATTTCCCCGGCCCAGTGGACCATTCCGGCCCACGCTTCGATGTTTACCGGCGAATACCCTACCACCCACCAAACGCTGCAAGCGCATGCGGCGCTGGATGGCCGTTTTGATACCTTGGCCAAGCTATTGAGTGTCAATGGCTACCAGACCACCGGCTTCTGCAACAATCCGCTGGTGGGTATTCTCAACAACGGGCTTAAAGCCGGTTTCAACACCTTTTATAACTACTGTGGAGCGGTGCCGTCGGTGCCACGCAGTTCGAACCGGCTGCCAAAACCGCTTAACCGGGCTTGGGAATGGTACACCCAGCAACTACGCAAACTATCTTATCCGGTGCAAAATGCTTTTGCGCATTCAGATTTTCTGTTTCAGGCGTCGCTGCATCCCAAATTTGTGCCGGTCTGGTCGAAATTGGCCAATTTTAAGGGCCACACCGCCAACAGCATCCGCGATGTAACCCATCTGGTCGAGCAGATAGATCAGGCTGCCAAACCGCAATTTGTCTTTTTCAATCTGATGGAAACCCATTTACCCTACTCACCGCCCGATACCTTTATCGACAAATTCGCACCCTACTTCAAAGAAAATCGTGAGTACCGCGACTTTTTGCGCCGTTACAATGTCGAAACGTTTCGCTGGCTGGTGCCTATCGAAGAACCATTAAATGAGATTGAAAATGCCGTCCTCAATGACCTCTATGATGCCGAAGTCAACTATCAGGATCATCTGTTGGGCCAACTGTTGGAAATTTTAAGCCAGGCTGAAAATATCCTAACCATCATCGTGGCCGACCACGGCGAGGGGATCGGCGAGCATAATTTTGTTGGTCATTCGTTCGTCGCCTATCAGGAATTGGTTCACGTGCCGTTGATCATCCGCTTCCCGGACGGCATGGCCGCCGGCCGCCGCATCGATGAGACCGTATCGACCCGGCGCATCTTCCACACTGCCCTCGAGGCCGCTCACGTCGAAGTGTTTGAAACCGAATACCGCCCCGGAACCGATGTAAAGCAACTCAGTTTAACCCAAACGGTTCAGGGAAAAGATCCGGAAGGCGGTCTCGTTTTCGTCGAGGCTTATCCGCCCAACACGTTTTTATCGATGATGGAGAAACGATCGCCGCAGCTTATCGAGCCATTCTACTGCACCCGGAATCGTTGGGGAGTTTATCAAGACAGCTACAAGCTGGTTAAGGTAGAGGGTCGGCCGGAAGAGTTGTTTAATGTCAAAGCCGATCCGCAAGAAACCCAAGATGTCGTCGATCAGCACCGTGGTGTCGCGGTCAAGCTAAACGGCCAGCTCAAAACATTGATCCAGCAAGCGATCACCCGCCGGCCGAACAGTTGGCAGGCCAACCAAACTGTTAATTTAGACGATGATGAGCAAATCACCAAGCAGCTACAGGCATTAGGGTATATTGAGTAATCAGCCTAATTTCAGGTAATTTTGAATAGAGAAGGGTAGTATGTTGTGATCGATCCAATTATATTTTCGATAAACCTCGGCTTTACCCAACTGACCGTGCGTTGGTATGGCGTTCTCATTGTGCTAGGAGTACTGGCCGGCGCTTTTTACGCGGCCTGGTATGTGAAACGGAAGGGTGAGGACCCCAATATTATCTGGGATCTGCTCATCTGGTTGCTCATCTTCGGCATCATCGGTGCGCGGCTCTGGTATGTTATCAACGAAATTATCGGCGGTCGGACCCGTTATCTCGATGATCCCATCAGAATCCTCTACATCAACGAAGGTGGGCTCAACATCTTGGGCGGGGTTGTGATCGGAACGATTGTGGCCTGGATTTACACCAAACGCAATAATATCGACTTTTGGCTGATTGCCGACGCCATCGGTCCGGCGTATCTCATCGGCCAGGCTATTGGACGTTGGGGAAATTTCATTAATCAGGAATTGTACGGCCCACCGACTACGCTGCCGTGGGGCATTCCCATCAGCGCCGAACATCGCATTCCACCTTGGAACGATCTGGCCCTCTATCCCCTTGAAACGACACGCTTCCACCCCACCTTTGCCTACGAGATGATCTGGAACCTGGTGATGGCCGGCATTTTAATTTATCTGGTGGTCAAATACGGCGATAGAATTCGCACCGGCGTCATTGCCGGCTTAACCCTAATCGCCGCCGGAGTGGGCCGCGCTTGGATAGAGATATATTTCCGGCCCGACCAGCCGCGCTTCTTTGGCACGCCGGTCAGCACGTCGCTGCTTCTTTCCATTGGTTTTGCGTTAATTGGTGTCTTTATTGTGCTGGTAAAAATGGGCAAGATCAGCGTGCCGTTTATGAAACCCGGCTCAACCGAGTACTCAAAAAGAATCACCCGCCGTCCGCCGGCGCCGCGCAAAACCCGCCGGCAAAAGACCTAAACAGCATAGGCCAGGGAAAAACCAAGATGTTAAAAATCTCAATTCGATACTGCCGCACCTGAAATTATACGCCGCGAGCCGTGAGCTTAGCTGACGAAATTCTCTCCGACAAATCGCTTGCTGTGGAAATCGAATCGCTTGAACTTATACCCGGAACCGGCGGCATCTTTGAAGTGACCGTCAATGACGACCTTATTTTTTCTAAAAAAGCCCTGTGGCGTCACGCCAAACCGGGCGAAGTCTACAATTTGATTAAAGCTAAGGTTAACTGACGATTTATCGCTCCGGAGGAAAAATCCCTGGTTCGATTGCCGCCGGGGTTTTTTTGATAATGCCTATGTTGTGCTAAACTAACATGTTGACATCTTTTTGCTTAACAACCGTTTAAGCAAATGATAGAACCTAAAATCAATGTTGTAAGGGTTTCACATTTCTTATGGATCAACGAAATATTAGCAAACTTATCGGAATTATACTGCTAGTGGCAGCCATGGTTTGGATCGTGACAGCCAATCTAACCTATCGCGTCCCGGACGAGCAGCAGGTTGGCGCGCAAGAGCCTGAACCGTGGTGGGCGTCGCTGCTCTTTTGGCAAGGCGATCAAGAGCGCAGTATCAGAATTCACCAGGGATTGGACCTGCAAGGGGGCTTGCAAGTCGTTTTGGAAGCCGATCTACCGGAAGGACAATCACTCCAGGAAGGGGCGATGGAAGCGGCCCGCATCATCGTTGACAACCGGGTTAATGGGTTAGGCGTCACCGAGCCGCTGGTTCAGCTTCAAGGCGACAACCGCATGATCGTCGAACTCCCCGGCATCTCCGACCCCGAACTGGCGATCAGTACCTTGCGCGAAACCGGGTTGCTTGAATTTATCGACGCTGGACGGTCGCCTATTCCTGATGGCACAGTTGTCCAGACCACCTTTGGCGATAATCGCCCGGTAGAAACTGGGGGTGAACCCTCGAACCAAGAGGGTAGTGAAACCCAACCGGGGCAGGTTTACGACACCGTCATTACCGGGAGTGACCTGGCTGATGTCAGCAACGCCGGCCTAAACACCAACTCCCGTGTGGTAGAGATTAATTTTTCACTCACGTCCGAGGGCGGGCAAAAATTCGGCGAGTATACCGGCGCTAACGTCGGCAACTACCTGTGTATTATAATTGATAAAGTTGTTCTCTCTTGCCCGGTGGTCAATGCCAGAATCGACTCGAACGGTACAATTTCCCTCGGCAACGACTCGTTGGAGTCAGGTCAGGCATTGGCGATTCAACTGCGCTACGGGGCGCTGCCGGTGCCCTTAAAGGTGGTTGAAAACCGCTCGGTGGGACCAACTTTAGGGCAAGACTCAGTGGCTCGCAGTATTCAGGCCGGGACGATCGGTCTCGCCATTGTCTTGCTGTTTATGATCATCTACTACCGCTTACCCGGTCTAACCGCCGCTTTGGCTCTAGTGGTTTATGGACTTATGAACTTTAGTTTGTACAAAATCATCCCGGTAACGCTAACGCTACCGGCCATTACCGGCTTTATCTTATCGGTTGGGATGGCGGTTGATGCCAACATTTTAATTTTCGAGCGGATGAAGGAGGAACTACGCAACGGGCGTAGTTTGAAGCTGGCCACGGAACAGGGATTCGCCCGCTCGTGGCCTTCCATTCGAGACTCGGCCATAAGCACCCTGATTACCTGTCTCATTCTGTTCTGGTTCGGCTCAAATTTTGGAGCCAGCATAGTAAAAGGGTTTGCCATTACGTTGGCCTTGGGGGTCATTACGAACATTTTCACGGCTGTCACCGTTACCCGTACCTTGCTGCGGTTTGTATTTGGGCTAACCGGTGATAAAGTCAAAGACAATCCCTTCTTTATGGGCTTCAATCTGCAGACAACCGACAAAACAGCGCCAAGCTGGGCGAACTGGTTCCTGAATATTGTGGGCAAGCGAAAAGCGTACTACCTTTTCTCTTCCGTATTAATTGGCTTGGGATTACTGGCGATGGTCGCCTCGACGTTTCAAGTTGGCACGCCGCTTAAACTTAGTATTGATTTCACCAGCGGCTCGCTGATGGAACTACAATTTGCCGAGCAGCCCCAACCCGCCGCCGTCCGTCAAATCTTTACCAGTTTCACCCACAACGGCGAAACTTTTAACGATACCACTGTCACTACGGCCGAGCAATTAGGCCAACAAACCATTCTGGTCCGCTCAAAATATCTGGATGATGAAGCCAAAGTGGCGGTTCAAGATCAGATTAGGGAACAACTTGGTGACTTTACCGAACTTCGCTTCGATGCAGTAGGTCCGACGATTGGGCAGGAAGTCACCCAAGCTGGCGTTTATGCGGTCATTGCTGCATCAATCGCTATCCTGATCTTTTTCATCATCGCCTTCCGTTCCGTACCCAATGCCTTCCGTTACGGGGTGGCCGCCATCGTAGCTATGATGCACGATATTTTGGTCACTTCCGGGGCATTTGCCATTTTTGGCATCATCGCCGGTTGGGAAGTAGACGCGCTATTCCTGACGGCTATCCTGACCGTCATTGGTTACTCCGTCCACGACACAATTATCGTTTTTGACCGCATCCGCGAGAATTTGCCTCGCTATCGCACCGAGCCTTTTGAAACAGTCTGCAACCGTAGCCTGCTCGAAACCCTCACCCGTAGTGTGATGACCTCGATCAGTACTATTCTCGTTATATTCGCTATCTTATTGTTTGGCGGCGCGACCATCAGACAATTTGTGGCGATCATTCTAATTGGTATCGTGAGTGGGACTTATTCCTCCATTTTCACCGCTGTCCCGATTTTGGTTTCGTGGAGCCAAGGCGAATTTGGCTCCCTTTTCCGTCGGGTTACCGGCCGGTCCCCGGCAGAAGCGCAAGCTTAACGCTTCACTAATAAAAACCAAAAAGGCTCCTGTTTAATCGGAGCCTTTTTTTATATCTATCGTCTAGGCCTTAAAATCAAAACTTCTCGGTATTATGTCCAAAAAGTGATTTTTTGCACAATTTGATAGTTTTTGAGAGCTTCAATCTGCTAAAATGTACTCTGATTAGAACTAAGAGTGTAAATTTTGAGGGAAATTCGTTCAAACTGAGGCAAACTGTTGACGCCAAGAAATATTCCAACCAGTCTATATAAACTATCCCTATCTGAGCGGTCACAGATAATTTCTGACTATGCGAATTTAGATCAAAGTGACATCGAGGCGCTGAGTTGCGGCCTTACTATTGAACAGGCCGACTCGATGATCGAGAATGTTATTGGGCGCTACACCTTGCCGCTGGGTCTGGGTACAAATTTTTTAATCAACGGCCGAGAGTTCATCGTGCCAATGGTGGTTGAGGAGCCAAGTATTGTGGCGGCCGTCAGCTATGCGGCTAAGTTGGTTAGCGCCGGCGGCGGGTTTAAGACCAGCAGCAGCGAACCGGTTATGATCGGTCAGGTACAGGTACTTGACCTGGCGGATTTGGCTAACGCTGCGGCCAAAATCAACATGGCTGAACTGGAACTGCTGGCTGCCGCCAACCGCTTCCACCCCACTATTCAAAAATTAGGGGGCGGAGCCAAAGGGATCGAATGCCGCCCCCTACCCGATACCCCGGCCGGGCCGATGCTCATTGTGCATCTGCTGTACGACTGCCGCGACGCGATGGGGGCCAATGCCGTCAACACCGCTGTTGAAGCCATCGCCCCGCTGATCGAGCAACTGACCGGCGGGCGCGTCAACCTTAGAATATTATCTAATCTAACCGACCGTCGAACCGCGAGGGCTGAAGGGCTGGTTCCGGTCGATCAACTGGCCCGACCAGGATTGAACGGCGAGCAGGTTGCACAAGCGATCTTTGAAGCCTGGGCTTTCGCCGCCGCCGATCCTTACCGGGCTACTACTCATAACAAAGGAATTATGAACGGCATCGATGCCGTCGCACTCGCCACCGGCAATGACTGGCGCGCGCTCGAAGCCGGAGCGCATGCTTACGCCGCACGCAATGGTCGCTACACGAGTTTAACCGATTGGTCTTTGATTACCCTGGATGAGGGTAAGTTCCTGAAAGGCGTTTTGGATATGCCGCTAAGCGTGGGCACTGTCGGAGGGGCCACTAAAGCCCACCCGACCGCACGAGTATCGATGAAGATGTTGGGAAATCCTCATGCGCGAACCCTGGCCGAAATCATGGTTGCGGCCGGTTTAGCGCAGAATTTAGCCGCCCTGCGCGCTTTAGCCACCGAAGGTATTCAAACCGGACATATGCGTCTACACGCTCGGCAGGTCGCGCTGGCCGCCGGAGCCGCCGCCGACCAGGTCCAACGCATCGCCGACATCCTGGTATCAGAAAACAATATTCGCGAAGAAAGGGCTAAAGCCTTAATTGAGCGGGGTCTTCATAACACAACAAACCCTTGACAAAATCTCGACAAAGACTAGAATATTAAGTGGACTCGATTTAAGGTTAGGCAGATTAGCCCATACTAATAAATTTTCGCTAATGGACAACAACTTTCAATTCTTTCAGATATTTCTTAAATTTTGGAGCAGATCATGCCTCTTATGAAACCTAATACTGACGTTGGTATTGTCGGCTATGGATGCTACATCCCCATGTACCGACTGCCGGCTAAAGAAGTAACCCGCATCTGGAATGACGGACAGGGGGGCGTTCCCATCAAAGAAAAAGCCGTGGGCGGGCCGGATGAGGATACGATGACCATCGGGCTGGAAGCAGCGCGCAATGCTCTGGCGCGCGCCCAGATCGATCCGCAGCAGATTGGGGCCGTTTGGGTCGGCAGCGAAAGCCATCCCTATGCCGTTAAACCGACCAGCACTATCATCGCCGAAGCGATTGGAGCGACGCCGGCCACTCAAGGGGCCGACTGGCAGTTTGCCTGCAAAGCCGGTACGGAAACCATTCAGGCCGGCATCGGATTTGTAGCCGGAGGAATGGCTCGCTATGTATTAGGCATTGGCGCGGATACAGCCCAAGGCCGCCCCGGTGATGCGCTGGAATTCACGGCGGCCTCAGGGGGCGCGGCTTTTGTAATAGGCGCGGCTGAAGAGAGTCTAGCTGTATTTGAAGCCACTTACTCCCACGTGACCGACACGCCGGACTTTTGGCGTCGCCCAACTACCCACTATCCCAGCCACGGCCAACGCTTTACCGGCGAACCGGCCTACTTTCACCACGTGCTGTCGGCAGCTCAGACCATTATGGCCGAGCTAGGGTACACGGCTCAAGATTTTGCTTACGTCATTCTTCACCAACCCAACCGGAAATTCCCGGAGCGAGCTGCGGCTGAGCTTGGTTTTGAAAAGGAACAGTGGGTAACCGGGCTGCTCTCACCGGTGGTCGGTAACACCTATGCCGGGGCGAGCGTCTTGGGGTTAACCGCTGTGTTAGACATCGCCCAACCCGGCGACAAGATTCTGTGCGTTTCGTTCGGTTCGGGAGCCGGCAGCGATGCCTTTATCATCAATACCACCGATCGTCTACCGGACAAGCAGAAATCGGCGCCAACCACCCAGGATTATATCAATCGCCGGATCGAGATCGATTACGCCACCTACGTACGGTATCGAAACAAACTCAAGATGCACTAACCGCTAAAGCGATTATTACAAGCTCTAAACAAAAGGTTTGGTCAATAATTGGTCAAATTCAACCAACCAACTAACTAACTATCCAACTATCCAAACCAACTACTTTCCAGGGAGTCAACTGTGCGAGACGTATCAATTATAGGAATAGGACAAACCCCCGTTGGTGAACATTGGGGACGCAGCCTGCGCCACTTGGCCTACGATGCCGTGGCCGCGGCCATGCGTAATGCCAACATCGAACGCGCCGACGCGTTGTACGTCGGCAATATGCTTTCCGGTGAAATTTCAGGCCAATCTCACCTGGGCACGCTAATCGCCGATTTTGCCGGACTGCGAGGAATTGAGGCCGTCAAGGTTGAAGCGGCCTGTGCTAGCGCCGCTGCCGCCTTTCGACAGGCGTATATTGGAGTGGCCAGCGGGTTGCAGGATATCGTCATCGCCGTAGGCGTCGAAAAGATGACTGATGACGTGGGCACACAACTGTCCGCAGGGCTGGCCGGGGCAGCCGATGCCGACTACGAGGTCATTCACGGGATCACGTTTGTAGCCTTAAATGCCTTGATTATGAAGCGCTATATGCACGAGTACAACGTTGCCCGTGAGGATTTTGCCGGCTTTGCCATCAATGCTCACGCCAATGCAGCGGCCAATAATAATGCTATGTTCCAGAACCCGATTACTAAGAAAGACTTTGTCAACTGCGGCGTTGTAGCCGATCCGGTTGGTTTGCTAGATGCCAGCCCAATGGCCGACGGCGCTGCCGCCGTCATTCTGTGTCCCACCGAGCAGGCGCGTGAATTTACCGACAACGCTATCCGTATCAAGGCCAGCGCCCTAGCTACGGACACGCTGAGTGTCCACGATCGGCGTGACCCGTTGTGGCTGCAAGCCGCCGAAGATTCCTCCATGCGGGCTTACAAACAGGCCGGCATTGGTCCTGAAGATATCGATTTCTTTGAACTCCACGATGCTTTTACGATCATGGCAGCGTTGAGTTTGGAAGCGAGCGGTTTTGCCCAACGTGGTCATGGGACCTGGCTGGCGCTCGATGGCGAAATTACGCCTGAAGGAAAGATTCCGATTTCGACCCGGGGCGGCCTAAAGGCGCGGGGGCATCCGGTCGGGGCGACCGGATTGTATCAAATTGTGGAGGCCGCCCAGCAGCTACGGGGTGAGGCCGGTAACAATCAAATTAAAAATGCAGCGTTAGGGATGACGCAGAATATTGGTGGCAGCGGGGCCACAATTGTAACCCATATTTTTGAACGCGTAAACCAATAAGGAGATAGATAGAAGATGACGACTGAAATTGCTCGACATTGGCGATTAAACTCACAACGGTATCAATTGGTGGGTGAAGTCTGCCCCAAATGCGGGGTCAAAATGTTCCCACCGCGCGATGTTTGTATGGAATGTGCCGACGACACCCGCCAGCCGGATTTTCAATTTAGTGGTCGTGGTGAAGTGTACTCGTTTACCACCGTTCACAACGCGCCCGAAGGCTATCAAGAGTCCGCTCCATACACGGTGGCATTAGTCAAATTAGAAGAAGGACCTTTAATTACGGCCCAGTTGACGGACGTGGTCAACAGCGAAGTTGAAATCGGGATGCCGGTTGAGATGGTCACCCGCAAGCTGCGAGCGCAGGGTGAAGAGGGCGTCATTATCTACGGCTACAAATTCCGACCTCGTTTGGCGGTGGCCGGTTAACCCATTGACTTTTATTCAAGTGACTGGCGCTTTTGCTCGAATTAAATGCCAGTCACTTTTCGATCAGATCGACTGCCAAGAGCGAGCGAAATCCGGCTCGCTCTTGTGTTTTGTCTCTCCGGTTAAGCGTCAAAAATGTTTGCCATTTCGATACCCTGATGCTAGAATCGAGTCACCTAAGAATAGTTAAAGACTCGCTAAACATTAAGCTGTAATCAACGTAGGAGATACCAACACTCGTGGAAGTTCACCCGGCTGAACTAGTTGATCTGAATGCCTGTTACCAGTTAAATGCCGCTTACACAACTGACTACGTTTGGCAAATGCAAATGCACAACAACGGGCGCAGAACCGATATCCGGTTTGACGCCGTCCGCTTGCCGCGTCCAATGCAAGTGGCCTATCCCCGTTCTCGGGATGAACTGCTCGATCACTGGGAGGAAGGTAACTGCTTTTTGGTGGTCCACAATAAACGCGGCGATCTTGTTGGCTTTCTAGATGCTCAGTTTCAACCGTGGCAAACCTTGTTATGGGTTTCCAACTTGGTTATCGACAAAGATTTCCGGCGGCAAGGCTATGGTTCTGTCTTATTGGAGGCCGGTAAAAAGTGGGCGCTGGATCAAAAACTTAACAGAATTATGTTTGAAGCCCAAACCAAGAACCATCCCTTGATCTCATTTGCCCAGAAACATGGCTTTAAATTCTGCGGCTATAATGAACGTTATTACGCTAATGGGGATATTGCGCTTTTCTTTGCCAAATCGATATAAAAGCAGAGAACATGGCTGCTAGCTCCGAAACATACCCTCATCGAACTACCCTTTAACTGTTCTAAGAAAACCAAAAAGTTTATCGTTTCCGAATCTATTCAATTTGTAACTCAGTTGTGATCAGACATGGAGTTCGCTTCAACCTTTACCTTTATAATTACTCGGCTTAATGAAGCGCTGTCGTCAGCGATTGTGATTATTGCCTTCTCCTTATTTGTTTATATGTTTACTTACAATCTAAGGAGTTCAATTGGCCGAGCCTTTGCCGTTCTTTTAGCCTGTATGTGCTTCGCGTACGCGGGCGATGTGGCGATTTACAAAGTAACGAACATTGAAGATGCCCTTCCCTGGCTCAAATTTCAGTGGATCGGCATCGCTTTTATTCCGGCGGCCTACCTCCATTTTGCCGATGTTTTACTACGGGCGACTAATGCTATCTCACCCAGACGACGTTTTACGGTCTTCTTAGCTTACTTTTTTGGTTTTTTAATTTTACTGCTAGCCATTCAAACGGATTACCTGGTTCGAGATCCTTTTTATTCGCCGGGCGTCACGCAATTTAGGTCCGGGCCTTTCTTTTGGATATTCACCTGTTATTTTTATACCACTCTGTTGTGGGGGGCTTACAAAGTTTACCGGGCCAGAGCGCGCTGTCTTACATCGGGTGCGCGAAAGCGGATGACTTATCTGGCCGTTTCTTTCGTGGCTCCGGCGTTGGGGGTCTACCCTTACATGCTCATCGCGAACGCG
>ERZ795053.3909-NODE-3909-length-16556-cov-13.544634_pt1 | contig 16556 bp, 13 predicted proteins | sample MGYA00375137_ERZ795053 | MGnify/ENA primary metagenome ERZ795053 (study PRJEB30182, sample SAMN05720284) | activated sludge metagenome | isolation source: Anaerobic digester | place: Hong Kong | collected 2014-12-17 ...
ATTTTAGATGTTTTGTGTTTGCAAAACTTTTAAAACTAAAATAACCGACAATTCAAAGAAAAAATTTATACTTTTGCACCGTTAATCATTTTGAACCTTTTTATGGACGATTATCACCCTAAGCGTTAAACCTGAATAGAGGCATAGTATTAACCTCTATTCGATAATTATTTGGAGGGTTAATACATGAAATCATTCTGGAAACGTGAAATTGGGTTTATTCCAACCACGGAATGGGAACCTTATTGCTGGGTAAACGTTGAAATTCCTACCGACGACGACAAGCGATATCTTTTTGACGAGTTAGGTGTTCCCGAAGCTTTTTACAACGACATTGAGGATGTGGACGAGCGACCCCGTATTGAGTTTGAGGACGGCTGGTTTTTTATTCTATTGCGCGTTCCATACATGGAGAGGGATTCTTCTTTTCCTTTTACTACAGTTCCTGTGGGTTTAATGTTTAAGGATGATGTTTTTGCCAGCATATGCTTTTACCGAACCGAAGTAATTCCCGATTTTATTCAGTTTACCCAACGGAAAGGAATAATTGTTAGCGACCATTTCGACTTGGTTTTACGGATTATGCTTTCGTCGAGTGTATGGTTCTTGAAATACCTGAAGGCAATTAATCAGGATACCAAGTTGGCCGAAACACGCCTTGAGCGATCAATTAAAAATGAAGAACTTCAAGCATTGCTGAGAATAGAGAAGAGTTTGGTTTACTTTACCACCTCGTTAAAGGGTAACGATATTCTTTTACATCGAATAAAAAATTTGCGGAATTACCGTGACACCTATAATCCCGAATTGTTAGAGGATGTTGAAATTGAATTGCGTCAGGCACAGGAAACAACCAGCGTTTATTCCGACATTCTTAGCGGAATGATGGATGCGTATGCTTCGGTTATTTCCAATAACCTTAACATGGTGATGAAGCGGTTAACTTCTATATCCATTATTCTTATGATTCCGACCTTGGTGGCAAGTTTTTACGGAATGAACCTTCCAAACGGACTAGAAAATTCTCCGTGGGCGTTTTGGATGGTAGTTTTGTTTTCGTTTTTGGTAGTTGCCCTTGTGGTTAGGCAATTTATTAGGCAAAGTTGGTTTTAGCAGTTTTTCTATTTTAAAACGCTAATTATTGCACTTTCAATTTCGTTTATGTTGAAGGGCTTTGCCAGATAACGATCAACTATTTTTAAGTTGATGGCTTCCGATATTTCAGGGGTTAAATCGTAGCCGGTGAGAATAAAGCAGGGCAAGTTTGGTCTGTTTTCTTTTACCTTTGTTATAAATTCTACCCCATTCATTTGTGGCATTTTCATGTCGCTAATAACCACATCGATATTTGTATTTTGAGAAAGTTTATTTAGGCCATCTTTTCCCGAGAAAGCGGATATTATATTGAATTTGTTTCTAAAATTAACCTCGAAAAGCATAAGGTTAATTTTTTCGTCATCAACATACAATATGGTGCTCATTTTAGGCATGATTGCTTTTAGGCAAAGTTACAATAACTTTTGTTCCTTTGCCTACTTCGGAATAAAATTCAAGGGTTCCATGGTGTTGCTCTAAAATATTTAGACTGATAGACAATCCTAATCCGGTTCCCTTTCCTGGCTCTTTAGTGGTAAAGAAAGGCTCTGTAATTTTTTTGATATTCTCTTTTGATATGCCACATCCAGAATCTTGTATTACAATTTCAACTTTATTTTTTTTAGTTGTTGTAGTTATTTTGATGGAACCTTCCCCTTCGATGGCCTGAATTGCATTAGTTAATAGGTTTAAAAAAACCTGATGCAATTGTCCTTCGTTGCAATGAATTTTTGCATCATTTTCGCAGTAATCCTTTTCGACTTCTATTCTATTTTTAAGTTGATTGCTGAGTAAAACAAGACAGCTATCTATGATTGAATGAACATCTACAATGGTTTTAATATTACTGTCGGAGTGGCTATACCTATTTAAACTTCGAACAATCTCGGTGGAACGTCGTACTCCTTCTTTAATAGCATCAATTAAAGGTTGTATATTTTTGAGTTGTTCGTTGGATATGTCTTTTAAGTAAGATTCAATGCCAAGAACCCCTCCGTTTATGAAATTAAGGGGATTATTTATTTCATGGGCAACTCCAGCGGCTAACATTCCTAGCGAAGAAAGTTTTTCCGAAATTACCAGTTGTCGTTGCGCATCTTGGAGGGATTGTAATGTCTGCGACAACTTTTCTTTTTGGTTATGTAATTCTTCGTTGGTAGCAACCAGTTCTTCATTAGTAGCAACCAGTTCTTCGGTTCTTTCTTTTACAAGTAATTCCAAGTTGTTCTTGTATAATTCCAGCTCTTGGTGGGCTTTCTTTATTTCCGTAATGTCAATGCTTACTCCTCTCAACCCGATTGGAGATCCATTTTCATAAATAGGGCTTGTATATACTAAAGCCGAATACGTAGAACCATTGCTTTTGACTCCAGTATATTCTTCTCCAGACGATTTTCCATTCAGGTAGCGTTTTTGAATGTTGTTTTTTGCCCGTTCTCTGTCTTCTGGAATAAGAGTATCCAGTACATTAATTCCTTTTTCAATTTGTTCTACAGAGAACCCAAGTTGTTGGATTCCATAAATGTTGGAGTATGTTATTTTGCCGTTAATATCAGTTTCCCAAATTGTTTGAGGAAGTAAATCGGCCATTTCGTGGAACTTCGTTTCACTCTTGAGCAGTTTTTCCTGATATTCTTTAATTTCCGTAATGTCGGTAATGGTTCCGATGTACCCAATAAGTTCGCCGTCTATAATTTCGGGGAGAGCATTGCCAAGTACCCATACAATTTTACCATCGGGACGAATAAACCTATATTGATCGGAAGAGTTATTTTTCCCTTCAACTTTTACATGCCATTGCTTCTGAATTCTTATCAAATCGTCGGGATGGACTACTTCAAACCAACCATTGCCCATAGCATTTTCTGAACTAATACCCGAAAGTTCCTCCCATTTCTGATTTACATAAGTTGTATGTCCATTTGCATCGGTTCGGAAAATTCCTACTGGAGACATTTGTGCGAGCGTTTCGAAAAGCTTCAGCGTTTTCCTGTGTTCTTTTTCAGCCAATTTACGTTCGGTTATGTCTGTCATTGCACTAATAGTGCCAATAACATTGCCATTTATGTCTGTAACGGGGGCTTCGCTAACCATAAAGTTTATTTTTTGGCCATCTTTTGAAATTAAAATTACTTCATGGTTGTTGCTTAACTTTTTATCTTCTTCATTGGCATTTATTTCAAGTTGAATATTATTAACTAAGCATTTGTGCCAATTTTTTCCTGCGATTTCGGCAAAGGAATATCCTAACTTTTCGGAAAAACGTTTGTTAACGAAAAGAATGCGGTGGCTATTGTCGGTCATCATTAGCACCTCATTCATATTTTCGACAACAGTTCTATATCGAGTTTCGCTTTCTTCTAGCGCTTTTTGAGTTAATATCCTATCGGTTATATCGCGAATGGTATCCATTATATATTCCGGATTGCCATACGTATCTTCTATAATGGTTAAGTTTAATTCTGCAGTAAAAACAGTCCCATCTGACCTTTGCACTTCTCCTTCAAAATTTTCGAGAATACCTTTTTCTATTAAAGCAGGCAATAATGATTTTGCTCTTTCTCGGGTTTCCTTTGTAAATAGATCGAATGCGTTTAACCCAATCAAATCATCAACACTTGAGGTAAACATATCGGCCTTGCGCTGATTGACAAAAAGTATGCGACCGTCCATATCCATTAGGGAAATCCCCTCTTGGGACGTCTCGATTAAAGTTCTGTACCTTTGCTCACTTTCAATGAGCATCTTTTCAGCATTTTTTTTATCGCTTATATCTATTAAAACTCCTCTTAACCCGATTGGTTTGCCATCTTCGGAAACTAAGCTGGAATAAATTTCAGCAGGAAAGATTGTGCCATCCTTTTTTATTGCTTCATATTCTTTCGATTCGTAGGCATTACCGTTGAATATATTTAAAAAATTGGCATAAATTAGTTGCTTGTCTTCCGGAATAATTAAATCGAAAATTGATAGTCCTTTTTCAATGTCTTTTGGTGTATAACCAAACAGTTCGTAACCTAACTTGTTAGAATAAATAATTTTTGCGTTAGCATTAGTTTCCCAAACGACTAAAGGAAGAAGGTTTGTCAATTCTTTGTATTTACGTTCGCTATCTTTTATGGCATTTTGCGCTAATTTTTTGTCATTAACATCGCGAATTACAGATAATATTCTTTGTTTTCCTCCAATAATAGAAGCTTTTAGGGAGGCTTCAACCCAAAAACTGTTTCCGTTTTTTTTCTTTAACTGCCATTCAAATACATTGGACCCTTCGGTAAGTGCTTTCTGCATTTGTTTTTTTGCCTCTTCGTATGTATATGGGTAGTTATTGGAAAAAAAGATGCTGGGAGATATGTTTATAATCTCTTCTTTTTTTGAATACCCGAACATTTTTATTGTAGATGCATTTACATCAACAATACTTCCATCTTTGGCTTCATGAATAAGAATAGCCTCGTTGGTAGAGTTGAATATTTCCTGATAATCCTGTATTAAGGAAAGGGTTTCTTTATTTATTTCATCAATTTCGTTGCTCGCTTTTTTGTATGCTTTTTCGTATTGGTATCTATCATAAAGTATAAATATTAAGAAGAGTAAAAGAACAAGTCCTAAGAAAAGTAAAACGAAGGAAATTATAACTAGTTGAGTTGAACGGAATGCTGCTTCATTAATGGGTATTTCGGCCATAACACTCCATGGTCTAAAGTTGTCTTTGAATTTAATAGGGTAGAAAAATCGAAATACCTTTTTGTTGGAAAATTCCGAGATTACTTCCAAACTATATTCCTGTCCACTTCTTATAATATTGACAAGGCTATCCGAATTTGAGAGTTGGAAAATATTTACGATAGCCGAATCATGAAGATGTGGGTTTGAAATAACTTGTCCGTCGTAGGATATTAAAGATAAAAACCCTGTTTTAAAAAGTTTTTTTGTATTTAATTCTTTGCGAAGAGAATCGAGGTTTAAATCAATTCCGAAAACACCAACAAAAGAAGAATCTACAATTATTGGTTTTATTACAGAAGTTTCGTAGAATACATACGGGTAACCTCTGTATCGGTAGTAATTAGGTTCTAAAATTTGTTCTTTAGGATTATTCTTCGGAGTTGTGTAAAAGCTTGCCTGATAATCTTTAGAATTTGTTTTTTCCCAATAAAGCGAATCTTTATACCGAAAAAGAGTTATTGACAAGTTCCCTAAGCTGTCGCAATGAAGTTTGTTTTTATACTGATTATCTTTCCCATCGTAAGAATTAGGTTCCCACATTGTCCATATTGCAAGGAAGGATTTGTTCTTATGTATGTTACTTTCAATTAAGTCAGCAAATTTTTCTCTGGCAATATTTTGTTTTTTGTATATAACGGCTTCATGTGCTAGCGATTTGGCCTGCATAATGGCAGATAGCAGGTATTCCTGACTTATTTTTGCGGCATTTCGGGCTAGTTCTTTGGCTATAATCTGAGAGGATTCGTATGAGTACTTTCGATAGTTTATACCCATGTAAAGGAAAAGGGAAAAAAAGAGTACGGCTGTAAACACCGAAGCAATCAGTGCTGTGCGATGACTGGTAAATGGCTTGTAATTGCTCATGGGTTTGAGTGTCGAACTTTTCGAACGTTACAATGTACAAAAAAAGGAATAAAAGTTTTGCGATAACTTTCAATTTTGACAAATTGGCTTCCAGAGTTATTAAAATAAATGCTAGGTAGGATAAATAATGTTACAAGCGATTGCTTTGGGTTAGGTAGGATTTGATATTTCCGTTGGTTTTTTCGATAATTTTTTCCAATACTTTAGTTGTTGCCAAGGCATCGCCTGCTGCACGGTGTCGATTTTGAATATTTATTCCAAGGTTATCACACAAGTTTCCTAAGCTATAGGAAGAATACCCCGGAAATACCCTGCGGCTAAGTTTAACGGTACAAAGAGTTTCGCGTTTGTAGTCGTAGCCTAATCGTTTAAATTCTTCTTGAATGAACTTATAGTCGAATGGGGCATTATGAGCAACAAAAATTTTATTTTGTGTCATCAATACAATTTGCCTGGCTACTTCGTAAAACTTTGGTGAGTTTGCAACCATTTCATTAGAAATGCCTGTTAGTCTTGTGATGTATGGCGGAATATAAACTTCGGGATTGATGAGTGAATTGAACTCGTCAACTACTTTTGTGCCGTCATGAATATAAATGGCGATTTCGGTAATTTTATCGCGCTGTGCGCTTCCTCCGGATGTTTCAACGTCAATAACTGCGTACATTCTAAAGGATTTGTAAAATAATAATCCCGGCAATAATTACCCATATCGAAAATTCTGGCCAAAATTTGCTTTTAGCATTGGCAATATAAGCTGATAGAAATAGACTTAGCGGTATTGCTAAAAAGTAAAGTAGTTCAAAAGAACATTGAGGGATTAGCCAAAAGAATAAAATGGTAAATGCTAGTAGCCAAAGAATTATCATTTGGAACTTAACAATACTTACTTTTTGAGTGGAAAAATTTCTGAAAATTCTTAGGATTGAAAACAAAGTAGCAGGAACTAAGGCGATTACCAGTATTAAAGGAAGAGTATGGTTGTATGAATCTATAGTTTTACTTGTAAGATTCCACTTAACTAGTTCCCATATTCCGCTAACATCCTTATTAAACCAATAATAGTAAAATATAAGCAAAAGCCACGGAATGCTAAATCCTATAATTAATGCCGATACATTGCGAAAGGTTACCCTGCTCAGTATGAATATTCCAAAAAGAAGCCAGACAATTAAAAAGATTAATGGTGCATAAAACAATGAAGCAGTGCTAAGAATTAACGATGATTTAAAAATCTTGTCTATTGGAGTTTTGCTTTCGTAAATGGCGAGCAAATAGTCTAACGATAAAACAAGAAGTAGGCTGGCGGGTAAAACAGGGCTTACTCGTTGTATTGGTAAAACAGCCGACGATATTATTACATAAAAGAACAAGGGCATGTAGGTACGTTGCCTTACAATTTGGTATCGACCGTTAATATTCAAAATGTATATTCCAGTTATAACGGTAATGGTAAACGCAGAAATACTTGCTATTAAATTGTTTGTAGGGAAAAGAGCGGTTAATAGTTCGTAAAGAGGCATTTTAACGGTATCTAAACTGGATGGGTAAAACACCGGTTTAATAAAAGTTTGAAGCCAAATAGCAATGCTGGCTGTAATAAAAAACAGGAGCGTTGAAAAATCTAACTTTCGGAAAAATCGAGAAAACATAACTAATTGGTTGTAATTCAACTACTGATTTAAATCAAGAACGTCTTTTCCTATATCTTTTCTGTAATATTTTCCTTCAAAGTTTATTGCAGCGGCAGCGGCATAGGATACCTTTAATGCTTCCGAAAGACTTTTCCCCGTTCCGGTACATGCTAAAACTCGACCTCCGGATGTAACCAGTTTTCCGTTTGAGGTTGAGGTGCCCGAATGGAAAATTATTGCATCGTTTATTTTTTCGGTTCCGGATATTTCCAACCCTTTTTTGTAGGAACCGGGATATCCTCCCGATACGGCTATTACCGTCGATGCCGATAGTTGACTTACGATAATTCCCGTTTCCGAAAGTTTCCCGTTGGCGCAATGCCAAAGTAGTTCCAGTAAATCGCTTTCAATTCTAGGCATAACTACCTCGGTTTCCGGATCTCCCATTCGAACGTTGTATTCAATAACGTATGGGTCGCCATTAACATTCATCAACCCAATAAAAATGAAGCCCACGTATTTTATTCCATCGGCGTTTAAGCCGTTAATGGTTGGTATAACTATACGTTCTTTTACTTTTTTAAGAAAGGGTGCATTGGCAAAGGGAACAGGGGAAACGGCACCCATGCCTCCTGTGTTTAAACCGGTATCGCCTTCACCGACCCTTTTATAATCCTTTGCTTCTGGAAGAAGAACAAAAGAATTACCATCGGTTAGCACGAAAACAGAAAGTTCTATGCCTTTCAAAAATTCTTCAATGACAACCTTACTTCCTGCATCACCAAATTTCCCGTCGAAAAATTCGTCAAGATTCTTACATGCTTCTTCGTAAGAATCGACTATTACAACTCCTTTTCCTGCAGCTAATCCATCGGCTTTTAGTACGTATGGTGGATTTAAGGTCTTTAAAAAGTTTTTGGCTTCGGAAACCGTTTTTGGGGTAAATGTTTGGTATTTGGCCGTTGGAATATTGTGACTGGACATAAAACCTTTGGCAAAATCTTTACTACCCTCTAGCATGGCGCCATCTTTTGTGGGTCCAATTACGGGAATTGAACTTAATTGTTTGTCGGACAAAAAGAAATCGTGAATACCCTTAACCAATGGTTCTTCAGGGCCAACAACAACTAAACGAATATTGTTGTTAATGCAGGTTGACTTTATCGATTCGAAATCGGTGGGTTTTATGTTTACGTTTATGCCCAACTTGCCTGTTCCCGGATTTCCCGGAGCAATGTAAAGGGTATCTAACAAGTTGCTTTGTGCCAACTTCCATGCAATGGCATGTTCACGACCACCAGCACCAATGAGGAGTACGTTTAATCTTTCCATTCAAAAATTCTTTAACTACAAAGGTAGTAATCGTTTTTAATAATCTTTTAAACATTTTTTTGATATTGGTGTAACTTTTGATAAGGTTCAGCGTCATAGAATAAAATTGATTTAGAAACAGAGGATTGCGCACTCCTTTAATGCGTTACTAATTGTAGAAGCATTTTTACCAAATTAAGCAATGACCGTAGGCGAGTTTAATAAATGCGTGGATTTGTATTCGGACGGAATTTACCGTTTCGCTTTGAAATTGCTTAAAAGCGCAGAACTTGCACAGGATAATGTTCAGGATTCGTTTGAGCGTTTATGGGTAAGACATTCCGATGTCGATTTTGGCAAAGCCAAATCGTACCTGTTTACAACTTCGTATAACGCATCAATCGATACAATTAGAAAGGAAAAAAGAAAAACAGAATCTGCTACTCTTATCAACAATGAAACTTCTGGTACAATAGCCAATTTCGACGTTAAGCAAATAATAGATAAAGCGGTTGATTTGTTACCCGAAGTTCAGAAAACGGTTTTAATGTTGCGGGATTACGAAGGCTATTCGTACGACGAAATTGGTGAAATTACGGGACTATCCGAGTCGCAGGTAAAGGTTTACATTTATCGGGCTCGCCTGTTTTTAAAGGAGAAGTTGGTAAGCATAGATAATTTAGTTTGATGCCATGAAAATTAACAGGAATAACTACGAAATTTTTCTTGTCGATTACCTTGACGGAAAGTTAACTCCCGAAAAGGAGGCTATGCTTATGGTATTTTTACACGAAAATCCCGATATTGCCGATGAAGTTGATGGTCTTCAAGAATTTAGGTTAACTGCATCCTACGAGACATATCAAAATAAAAAAGCACTGAAGCATAAGAATTTTGAAGAGATGGGCTTGCCGTCCGAGTCCGATTATCTTTGCATTGGGGAGTTAGAAGGCGATTTGAATGAAGAAGAGTTATCGCAGTTGGAACTTCTCACTAAGCAAAATTCTTCTGTTGAAAAGGAGCGGGAGATTTACCGAAAAACGTTGCTGGTTCCCGAGAATATTTCTTACCCGTCGAAATTTGGGCTAAAGCGGGTAGCGTTAAATACTAGGAATATTATTCGAATAGTTTCCGGTGTTGCCGCATCAATTGCCATTTTGGTGGCGTCAGTACATTTTATCGGCAGTTATGATGATTCGGGTAACTTAGCGCAAATTTCTAACAAACTCGGAACCGTTCAACCTGTAGGAATTTTTAAGGGAGACGACCCAAACATTAATAGCAATAAAATATCTAATGTAGATTTTGGGAAAGTTGAATTGCCTAAAGGATTGGGGAACGTAACGGCAAAAAGGGCAATAGAGAAGTCTGTTCCTCGAAACGAGAAGGTGTTTTATTTACCGAAACAGCAAGCAATGTTTGAAAAAATTGCTGAAGTTCGACCGGTTAAACTTGCATTGCCAACACAAAAAATTATAAATGAGCCAACTTATAATTCTTCTTTGATTAACAAAACCAGCGGCTCAACAAAGGAATACACTTTGTCCGATTTAGCCGAAATAGGGTTGAAAAAAGTTGCGAAGGCAGCGGGTGTCGATTACGAGGTAACAAACGATTCTAAATCTACCAATAAACGGAAAATCGTTATAGAATCTAGATTGATAGCCTTTTCGACAACTTATCGAAAAAAGTAACGAATCCTGTAACTTTTGTTTTGCCTAATCGTCATACGAGAAATAATTCACCGGTAATTACTGAATATAATGTTGAATAATAAATTAATAGTTATGAAACGAACAATATTAACCGTCCTGTCATTTTTAGTTGTGCTAAGCGTTGGTGCGCAAAGCGAAAATGAAACATTGCTCCGCGAGTTGGAAAATTCCGATACGCTTACCGTTGCAAAGAAAGAAAACGAAAATGTAACTAAGCCCGAAGTAGTAACCATTACTAAAAAGGTTGAAATAGTAGGAAACGACACAATTATTACGGAAACAACCGATACCGTTTTGAAAAGCGATGTTGATACAGCAGTGCTTAGGTTAGGAAAAAGGAAGATTATAATTGTTGACAACAAGGACAAAAAAACTATAGAATTTCCCAACAGGTACGACGATGACGAAGTTTTTGAATTTAGGGAAGAGCATCGTTTTAAAGGCCACTGGGCTGGTTTCGAAATGGGGGTAAACGGGTTTATGGATAACAACAATTCCCTTACCATGAGTAACGATTTAGAGTGGTTCGATTTGAAGCAAGCGCGCTCTTGGAATGTTAACATAAACTTTATGCAGTACAGCATTGGCTTTGGTACCGATAAAGCAGGTCTTGTTACCGGTTTGGGATTAGAGTTTAACGATTATCATTTTTCCAACCCAATTACCTTAAAGGTAGAAAATGGGATTACGGTGCCCGATAGTTCATATATAATTGCAGGAGCAAAAGTCGATAAATCGAAATTGAGTACTGTTAACCTTACGTTGCCAATGCTACTCGAATTCCAAATACCAACTGGAGAGCATGGACATCGTATTTATATGTCGGCTGGTGTAATCGGCGGACTCAACATAGGATCGCACACAAAGGTTAAGTATAACGATGGTAAAAAGGATAAGGATAGAGGTGATTTCAATATTGCAACCTTACGTTATGGTTTTACAGCACGTTTAGGATATCGGGGTATAAGGTTGTTTGCAAACTACTATCCGGTTGCACTGTTCGAAAAGGATAAAGGCCCTGAAGTTTATCCGTACTCAATCGGTTTGGTTTTAATTCCTTTTGACTAAGATTAGACGGTTGAATAGATTCTTAAGGCTGGAAGTTAATTCCGGCCTTTTATTTTTTATTAGTCGGCTAATGGGTATTTTTGTTTTTAGAAGTAAAAATTCATTAGCATAGATATGTATAGCAAACAATCGACAAATAAGGAAGTGGTTATTTCGACTTATAAGGCCAATATGTTAGCGCTAGGAGTGTTTGTTGTGTTGCTTTTGGTTTTAGGGTTTTTCTTTGTTTGGTTGTGGGGAGCAAAAAATCTTTTGAATGGATTACGATTCTTGCAGAACCATGTTGTTTTTATGCTGGTAGTTCTTATTGTTGGTGTTTTTTTACACGAAGGATTACACGGAATAACATGGGCTATGTTTTGCAAAGACAAATTTCGGGCGATAAGTTTTGGAATAAAATGGAAAAGTTTAACGCCATACTGTCAGTGTAACGAAACATTATCGCGTAACCAGTACTTACTTGGCGGTGTTATGCCCGGATTGGTAACAGGAATTATTCCGTTAATTATTTCAATGTCTATTGGATTCGGATGCTTATTTTGGTTTGGTATATTTTTTACTGCGGCGGCAATAGGCGATTTTATGGTTTTGGCAAAGTTGATAAAGGTGAAACCGAATATGCTAATTTTAGATCATCCCACAGAAATTGGCTTTCTGGTTATACAGCCTCCAAAATAATTATTCATTCAATTACCTTGGCAATGTAGTCGGAAGGTAGCGTAACCATAATGGAGTGGCTTACATGGTCTATTCTAATAACCAACTTTTTCTTTCCGGCATGTTCTACCAGTTCGCCGACAATACCCATAAGTTGTCCAAATTTCACTTCAACCTTATCGCCAGGCGATAAATTTTGTTCAACGGTTTCAATTTCCAAATCCTGAACAAGCAAGTGTTTAACCTGCTCAATTTGTCTGGGAGGAATTGCTACGGCCTTTCCTTCGAAAGTGATATACCTAACAATCCCTATTGTATTTAAAACATCGTAATATTCCTTAGGGCTAATACAAACAAATATATAAGAACGAAACAGCGGTTCTTCCACCATTTTCTTTCTGTCGCTCCATTGCTTTATTTTTTTTTGAAGAGGAAGAAATGTTTCAATTCCTTTTTCTTGTAAACGTTGGTAAACCTTTTTCTCGTTTCTTGGTTTAGTATAAACAGCATACCAAGTTTTCCCCGTTTCTGTTGTATAGACCATACTTCCCTTTTTTGCAAAAGTAGTCAAAACAGCAAATCGGCAAAACTTAAAACGACGGTATGACTTTAATTAATTAAAATATAGCGTTTTGTGTGTTGTTTGTTGCTTCGGGTTTTCGATAAATAGTTTATATTTGTATAAAATAGAGTGATGATTAAAAAAAATCGTGTTCTAGATTTTATGTGGAAGAACAATTTCGTCCACTCTGTTTTTATTTTTTTAAAGGATAATCCCAATATTGAATTTTCGGAAGCAGCTATTATAAATAATTTAGGAGTTTCCATAGAAAAAATATTATCGCATTTTAATGCCATTGAGGATTTACAGACCGATTTGATAGAAACATTTTCGGCCGATTGCAAAAATTTTGTAAAAGATGCCGTTAAAAAAGCCGAACCGGGACTTGATGCTTTGAAAGAAGCAATACTAGCATACGCAATATTCTTTTTTGAGCATCCTAATGTTTTTAAGTTAATGTTTTTATCTGGCTCAAAGTTTAAGGATAGCATTTCGCCAAGCGCTTTGTTGGATGAGTTGACAAAACCATACTGGAATCAGTTAGTTTTTCAGGAGTTACTTTCGGAAATTGGGGTACAAAAAGCGGCCGGATTAATTAAATTTCAAATTTCAGGCTTATTGCTTCATGCCATAAACTTTGGTTTTGTTACTGATAAAGTTGATTTTATTTCGATTGTCAACAGACAAATAAACGAGATAATTGCAGTAAAACAGCATGTCAAGGCTGTTAAAACGTATGAAGAACGTTTATTGCACAATATTTTTACCGGAGAAGAAAATATTCGTTTTTTTATTCATTATACCAAGCGTGGCGAGATTGCCCAAAAAATTTTATCTGAAGGATTTTTATATACCGAATCTTTTCATAATTCGGCCGAGGAGGTTACAAACGATAAACTCGATTTGGCTTACAAGCATAGCATGTTTAAGTTGTATGGCTCGTACGTGGTTGTAATTGGCATTGCTGACGATATTCTTAAAAAGTTCACCGAGATTATTCGAGAAAAGAATATTGATGCTTACGTAGAAAATATTCTTACAGAGACTAAACCATGTTATGACGAAGAAGAGGAGGAAGCAAAGTACCTGTTGCCAAAACAGTACATAAAAGGTTTTTTTAATTATGAATCTGGAAATTTCACTTCGAATTCAGATTATAATCCGGAGTATGAATCGCTAGTTTACGTTGAGAACGTAAATAATTTTGGAAAATAAGTATTGAAAAGAAAAACCGCCATCAAGGCGGTTTTTTTACTTCGAAAACTTTTTTATTCAAAAAGAAAGTCTAAATCGTCGCCGGGGTAAACCTCTTTTGGAGCCATTCCTTTTTTAAATATTCTGGCCGGCTTAGAGCCCAATAGCGAAAAGGCTGTATTCTCAAGGAGAATACTTGAACCTTCGCGAAGCCCAACTACATAGACGTATGGATCCATTTCGATAAACTCCATTATTCTATCTTCGCGAGTTTCGCCGGCGTGTCCTTCGGGATGAGAATCTAAAAAATGTGGATTTATTTGAAAACGGACCAAACTAAATGCTCCAAAGTTATCGGGTTCGGTAATCGGCATATCGTTGGTTGTGCTAATGGTTGGACAAGCAACGTTGGAACCTGCGCTCCAGCCAATATAAGGAGTTCCTCCTAAAACTTTATTTCGTACAACTTCAATAAGATCGTGTTGCTGTATGGTTTTAATTAATTTAAATGTATTTCCCCCTCCCACAACAATTGCTTCAGCTTCCTGTACCGCTACCTTGGTGTTCCGGTAATGGTGAATGGAATCAACTTCAACGCCAAACTCGCTAAAACGTTCCTGCACTTTTTTTTCATATTCGTCGTAACTAAAGGTTACTGCTGCCCAAGGGAAGAAAAGAACTTTTTTAATATCGCCTAAAAACCTTTTAATTTCTGATTTTGGATGTTCAAGGTATGCTTCTCCGGCATTCGTTGAATTGCTAATTAAGAGTAATTTCATGTTTTGGTATTCTTTTTCTCAAAATTAAAAAACAATATCGAATTTTAAACTATTAGCGATAAAATAATGGAATCGGCATCTAACTCTAAGGATGTTAGAAAGTTTTGGGCGACATCAAGTTGTTCCGTAAATTCAATTAAATCTAAACTTTTAACAACTTTCCGCAATTCGCTTATTCCGCCTTTTTGTTCGTTGCTTACGGTTGCGAACAGGTAAACAATGTCATCCTTATGAAGATTCGACCACGTACAGTCATCAACATAAAGGAATACTCCATGTTGCCGTAATGCAAAGTTCCCGTTTGTGAGGTTAAGTATTTTTTTGTCGTTTATTACAAAGGGTAGTATTTCGTAATCTGTTTGAGCATAATCGAGGGTAAGCGGGTCTGCTTTTAGTTGTTCATCAACATATTCCTTTATTTTCTCAATTTCGTTAGGATTTTCGTGCAAAAAATTTTGAATATGATTGTAAATACAAAAATTTAATACTTGTTGACGAATGTGTTTCTTTTTAGTGAGAATAGCATAGGCAATTTGGTATGCCCCTTTGCGGAAATAGTAAAATTCAAAAGATGTATTTCCTTCTTTAGGAATTAGTTGCCAAGCGTTGCTGAAAAAATTATTAACGGTAGGGTCTTGTGAAACGATTTCGAGGTTGGCGCAAGAGGTTTGAATACGGTTAAGAATGCTTTCTTTAATAAGTTGATGTTGGGTTACCAACCGTTTTTTTGAAATAACCTGCGTTACCAAAAAAACAAGCATTATCAAGAGAATTGCGGAGAAGCCTATGGTTAAGAATAAAATTAACTTTTGGTTGTGAGCTTTTTGCTTTATGCTGGCAATTTGGTTTTCTAATTTATCGCGTTCGTACTGGGCCTGTAAAGATTCTACTTTTTCTAGCGTTTCAATGTTTAGTAATGAATCCTTAATGCTTATGTAATTGTTTAAACTTTCAAAAGCTTGTCTATAATTTCCTTGCGATTGATAAGCATTTGAAAGTACTTTGTATATATCCCGTCGAGTATCTGCTATACCTATTTTTTGCGCTATTTCGAGTGCCTGTTGTAAGGTGTTTATTGCTTCACTTTTCCGGTTCAACTTGATATAAACATCACCAATGTTTCGCATTGTATTGGCTATGCGTACAGGACTTTGTAGTTCCTTAAAAATATTGAGAGCGGAAAGATGGTACAACAGGGCATGGTCGTACTGCCCCTTTTTATAAAAAAGTGACCCAATATTATCTCTAATTATTGCCACACCGATTTTTAAGCCGATGGAATCGTAAATTTTTAGCGATTCCATAAAGTATTCCAGTGCATCGTCGTAACGTTTAAGTTCCATGTATGCACTGGCAATATTGTTCGAAGCTCCTGCAACGGAACGGACATGTCCTAATTTTTTATTTACGTTGTAGTATTGTACAAAGTAATCTATGGCTTTGGGGTAGTCCTCTCGGTAGTAGTATATTTGTCCAATATTATTGGAAACCATTGATGTTCCTTCAACATCCGAAACTTCGTTGTAAATGTTAAGGGCATTAAAGTAGTCCTGTAACGCTTTATCGTATAAGCCCCAATTTCTATGAATTAACCCGATGTCGTTATAAACTCCGGCAAGCAACGATTTTTTGTTTAAGTATGAATATATATCCGCTGCATTTTGTAAATTTTGAAGGGCTTGGTTCATTTCACCCATTTTCATGTAAGTAAAACCAACTTGGTGATAGGCATCTGCGGCTTGCTCACGAAGTCCTTCCTTGTCGGCTAAACTTAAAGCCTGTTTCCAGTACTCCAGACTTTTATTATAGTTGCTGTCGGCATAAGCAATAGCAATTTTCGAAAGAGTGCTATACCGGACGGTATCCTGTTTTTCGAATTTCAAAGTTTGGATAAGGCTATCCAACTTGTTGCTTTCAGCAAAGGAAATAACAGGTAGAAAAATGCTTA